>Ga0180432_10002167_pt1 | contig 29759 bp, 53 predicted proteins | sample SS_ome_10_FD_132414 | JGI IMG/M metagenome (GOLD analysis project Ga0180432, IMG submission 132414) | Hypersaline lake sediment archaeal communities from the Salton Sea, California, USA - SS_1_MS_2 metaG | ecosystem: Environmental > Aquatic > Non-marine Saline and Alkaline > Hypersaline >...
TCATAAACTGAAGGAACTCGACCCGTCGGATAACAGGACGTGCATCGAATTCGGGAGCTTCCTGATGCATCGGGAATATCCGGGCTCCGTCCGGGTTAATATCCTCTCGAAAGACGCTGACGGCTCCGGCTCAGCCATCGGCTCCGGCAATATCGATTACCCCTACACCATCGGCGATATCGTCGCCGGAAACTGGGTGAAGTGATGAGATGGACCTACGAAAACGGGCTGACTGATAGTCGTATCTATCATGGATTCTCCCGCTGGCCCCGGTATGGGAAGAAATGCCCGGAGCTGGAGGGGGTCATATCAGTCAGGAAAGCGGAGCGCATCCTCCGGAAGATGTACGACTCCATCGAAACTAAGCGCTTCGGGCGTAAGCGCGCAATCATCTTCGCGAGGGGGAAGAAGAAGCGATGAAGAAATTCCGAATCGATAAAGTCCCCGCTCACGTTTATGTCCGCTGGGACTTGGATATCAAGGACACCATCAAGCGCGGCTACTCCATCGACCACGCGACGGGTGAAAAGGAACCCGGGATAAGCGTTATCTCCCTCGATGAGTATTCGCTCGAGGAAGCATGGGCCTACTATGCGAAGCACGTTATCGCCGGGACTCCGTTCGTCGTACTCGATGGAATAGAGAACGGACGCGACAGCGACGGGATGCCGACACTTGACGCAAGCACCATCCGGGTGCTCGGCGAAATACCTTCAGAGGAGCGGGATAAATTCAAACGAAAGGAGCGAATGACATGACAGACAGACCGACCACGAGGGAGGAGAGGGATAGGTTGAGGGCATTTATCGAGTCGCTTCTTGATGTCCCGCCTGCCGAAATTCAACATCCCGAAAACTGGATTGCGTCTGTAAAGGAAGAAGCCCGCGCCCTGCTTGCGGAACTGGAGGCGCAATCATGACTGACAGACCGACACCCGTTGACCTTGGTGCGACAGAGGCGACAATTTTGGCGTGGGAATGTGAACATGTCACCGTGAAAACGTGCTATGCAATCGCTTCCGCCCTCATTGCCGACCTTCGCGCCACGAGAGAGGAGAGGAACAAGTACGACCGCCAGCTAGAGCGCTTAATGTATTTTGTTGGGTGTCTTGCCAATAGTGGTACGCCGGGAGTGACCGAAAGCATCATTATCACTGATAGCAGAACGGGGTTGCAATATGGTCTCGATGAATCATTTGAAACCCACATCAGGCGAGAAGCCCGCGCCCTGCTTGCGGAACTGGAGGCGCAATCATGACAGACGAACGACCGACTGAGCGCAAGGGATTTATAAAACTCGCGCAGAGAATTGCGAATTACTCGCACCACATGGACGCTGCCTGTCCATTCTGCGGTACAACCCTAGCGGATGGACGCAGCGACGGCGACTGCCCTAATGGGGATTGCATTAAACATGAAGCCCGCGCCCTGCTGCGGGAACTGGAGGCCGACCATGACTGACGACCATAGAACAGCCGATGAGAAGACATTTGATGCGGTCAGCAATATGCATGACCACTATTCGCTTGAAGACCATTATGCAGGCAGAAAGCCTGCTGACGAAATCACCCCCTACCTCCGCCCTCTCAGCGCGGACAGGCTGGCGGCTGCGAGGGAAGAAGTGGCGGCGAAGCTACGGGCAGCACAAGCAAATCTCAGGAATGCTCGGGGTAGTGACCGCGAATATTTTGAGGGGGAAGTTCGCGTATACAAGGCCGTCCTGCGAATCATCGACGGGGAGGCCACGACATGAGTAAGCCCACTACTACAGCAGAGCAAATACAATATGCGGCTCGCATGGAAGGACAACGCGAGGGGGAGCTGGCAGAACGCGAGCGCATCCGCGAGGTGGTCAAGAAGTGGCGGGATGAAATAGACGATGACCCCACAATATACGACGTTTATACAAGCCGCGAAATCGGTGGGAAAAGGGACGCCCTCGACCGCGTGCTGAAGCTGCTCGACGGGGAGGTGGAGTGATGGGAACGCTCGAGCCGATTAAAAACATGGCGCACCTACAGGCGCTGAAGAAATTCTGGAAAGAAGATTGCTGGGACAAGGAGCGGATACATGATAGCTGTACCGCTTGCCCGTATTACAGCGGGAATGAATGCAATCATCCTAAGCGACCCCATCCGGATGACTTCCCCATAGTTAAAGCAATAGATGATTCATCACTGAATAGACTTCAGGAAGAATACGAAGGGGTGAACGATGACTGATTACGAAGGACCGAAGTACAAGGGCCGAAACTGGTATCAGAGCGTAAGCGGCCTCCAGAGATACCGGAGATGCGGAGAGCTGTATCGAATCAGGATGCAGCCGAACGTCCGACCCGAATATCAATGGGCCGCTACAGTAATCGGGAAGGCGGTGCATCGGGCGATAGCTCAGCTTCACAAAAATCCATCGCTCGATATCCCGTCACTGGTCGAGCAGATAATCGGTGCGGAGGAATCGATTAATGATGCCGCTCCCGTCCGATGGGGAGATAAGCAGTTCAGCCGGGAAGGTCGAACCGAAACGGCGGTCCGTATCGTGAGCGGATACTGGCATCATAACTCCGGGCTCGATGTCCGGAAGTCGGAATCATGGTTCTGGTTCGATATCCCCGTTGACGGGGACGAGCCGATTCGGATGCGAGGACGGTTCGACCAGATAGTGGCGGTCGACGGACGGCTCGGCATCCACGAACTCAAGACATCGGCGAGCGCTCCGAACATGATTGAACTCCAGAGGAATATACAGCTCGCGGTCGAATTCTACGCGCTGAAGCATGGATACATCGCGCTCGATGACGACCTGCCTTACGTGGCGAGCCATCACGATAACGCGCATATCCATGTTTGGAAAGAAACGGACGAGCCGGGAATTTATCAGTGCGAGTTCTGTAGCATCAAAACCCAGCATATCAATAAATATCCCGACTTCATCCAGTACGTCGACCTCAACGCTTATGACCCCGGCAAGCGTAATTTCGCCGAAGGGATTCTCGAGCCGAAGCGACCGCAGCCGCCCCCGATGGTCGTTGATGAGAGTGGAGTCGACAAGCTGCTCGATATCATCACGCATACGGCACTCAGCATCCGGGAGTCGGAGCGGACCGGAGTATGGTCACCAGCCATCCTTTCGGGCTTCTCAAGTCCATGCTCTGATTGCCCGTACAATAATCATTGCGAGTACATCATCTCAAAACCCATCTGAAAGGAGACCTATAATGCCAAAGGTCATTGCATTGAAAGTAGAGAATATCAAAGGAGTTCAGGCTATCGAAATCACGCCTGACCCGAACGTGGTCAAGCTCAGCGGTGATAACGGCGCTGGCAAATCGACCATCATGGATTCAATCGCTTACGCCATCGGCGGTAAGCGGCTCATCCCGGAGCAACCGCTCCGCAAAGGGAAGGACGAAGGAGAGATATCGGTCGAGCTCGAAACGCTGAAAGTCATCCGGCAGTTCAAGAGGAAGGATGGCGGATACACGACCCGCTTGAAAGTCATCGCGAAGGACGGACACACGCTCCGGAATCCGCAAGAGGTACTGAATGAACTTATCGGCCAGCTCACTTTCGACCCGATGGAATTCTGCGAGATGTCGGAGCGGGAGCAGTATGAAGTCATGCAGAAGCTCATCGATTTAGGATTCGACCCCGAGGAGTGGCAGGCGGAATACGAGCGGCTCTATGATAAGCGGCATGAAGCTGGTCGGGATATGCGCTCGGTCGAGAGGAATCTGGAGAATCTCACTTATGATAAAGACGCTCCGGATGAATTGGTATCGGTCTCGAAACTGACGGACGAACTCAATCAAGCATTACAGGCCGAGGACGCTTTTCGGGAACTGCAACGTGAAGCGAATCATAAAGCGGAAAAGCAAAACGAGGCGGCGAGATATCTTGACGATATCACAGGCGAAATTGCTGAGCTGGAAAAAAAGCTAATCGAGCTGAAGACCAAGCGAGAAGTATTCAATACCGAGACGTTGCCGAAAATCGCTGAGCAGTTTAAGGTGGCGGATAAAGCGATGATGGAAGCGAAAAAACAACTCCCCGACATCGATGATATCCAGCGGAAGCTCGCCGACTCTGAGGCAATCAATGAGCGCATCCGCCAGAAGAAACGCTGGCACGAAATCAAAGCCGAAGCGAAGGCGAAGCGGGAAGCTCATGAAGATATCGAGCGCGAGCTCCATGCGCATGAGAAGAAGAAGCGCGACGCAATCGAAGCGGCAAAGTTCCCGGTCGACGGTCTGGCTTTCGGCGATAACCTCCTCCTCTATAACGGTATCCCGGTCAAGCAGGCATCGGATGGCGAGCAGATAAAAATCTCAGCGCTCATCGGCATGGCAATGAATCCCGAGCTCCGGGTGCTCTTCATCCGGAAAGCATCGCTCATCAGTGATAAGAATTTCGTGGTCATCGACGAGCTCGCCCATGAGCATGACTTTCAGGTCTGGCTCGAGTACGTCGATACGAGCGGGGAGATTGGTATCTATATCGAAGATGGGATGGTGAAAGCATGAAATCTAACATCGATATTTCCGGGCGAGTGCTGGCAAGAGAGGAGCGGATGAAGAACCCGAGGATGTCCCGGCTCGGCATTATAAGCATCGGTCAGAAAGTCCGCTGGTGCCCTCAATGCCGGAAACCGATTCCGGTAGATGATATCCCCGAAGGGCAGGATAGCTGCCCGAAGTGCGGCGCTGGACTCAGACGTGAATCACCGGGGAAGCTGAATTACTTCCGCTTCCGCTCCTTCCCTCCTGATATCATGGACGCGATACGGAAGCAGCTCGGCGAGAAACCGATTAAGGTTCCTTTCACATGGCCCATTCACCCGAAGAACTTTATCACCATCGGGCGCGAGTGCTATCAGGGCAGTCATCTTCATTGTCACAACCACTGGCGCTTCGATGAAGGAAGCCTGAAGTGGGTCAATGATGGAAGCGCGGAGCGGAGAGTCGGTAAGTCGATGGAGCGGAGGACGATTCAGTGCGACCCGAAGAATTGCCCGTATGTAATCGGCGGCGATGGAATCAAGCCCGGTCAGTGCGGCGAAGTGCTTATCGCTTATATCTGGCTCTACGATGTCCCGGGCTTCGAGCTGGTACGATTCAAGAGCGGCGGCATAAACTCTATCAACGCATTTCAGGATGCCGTAAAAAAACTGGTCGGGCTTCAGGGCCGGGAGTGGAGACCGCTCAAGCTGGAGCTCCGCATCCGCTCGAAGGCGGCGAAGTATATGGACCAGAAAACCGGGGACTTCCGCCAGACCGATATCTACGAAGTATACGTCCATTTCCCCGAATCGGTAGGAGCGCTCCTCGAAAAACAGAAGTCCGGAACGCTCAAGCCGGGTGATATCTATATCGAGCTTCCCGGCGGTCAGGGTATGAAAGCGCTCAATCCCCCTCCGGCCTCTGAAGGGACATACGATGCTCTGATAGATGGTCCTCGGGAGAGCCAGCCCGATACCCCACCTGAACGCGAATCGCTTCCCCTGAGCGACCTGAGCGGTCGTGAGACGGCTCTACCCGTTCAGGCTGACGAGCCAGCGAGTGAAGATAAAATCGCTGAAATCAAATCGCTCATTGCTCAGCTCACGGAATCCGAGTCCGAACAGAAGGCGATAATCAAGCAGCTCCGGACCGTCTTCGCTATCGGGAAAGGTAAGCGGTTCGATTCGATATCACTTCAGAAGGCGGACAAGATTATCAAGCATTTGCAGAAGCGCATCGAGAATGCCAAGGGGATGAGCGGTCCCTTCCCCGATGACGACAACTTACTCGATGAACCCGGACCCGATGGGAAGCTATTCCCATCAATACAATGAAAAAGGGGACTTGAAATCATATCAAGAGCGTATATAATTTTTATCAGGAAGTACGGCTCAATGAGGTCTCCTCCAATAGCGGGAGAGTCGTTACTGGTCAATCGGCTCTCCCGTACAATCCAAATGAAAGGATGGCATAATGAATCTAAAACAAGTTCTGGAAGCTGCGGAACCCATCGCGGATAAACACCCGAAAGCCCGAATCGAAACTGAACTGACTCGGCGACGGAGAGCCCGAAGGTTATTCGTCCACTGGGCCAGAGACAATTTCAATTTTGAGGATATCGCTTCGACCCTGAACATCAGCCGGGAAGCGATTTATTATCACCTACACCGAGGGCTCGATAAGGAAGAGAAGAAATTATTAATCGAGCTCAATGCTACTGCCGACCCCGTTAAGGTCTGGTGGGAGGAGAATCGAAATGGCGAGAGCACTTGATGATTATCCGGAATCGATAATACACCCTAAGCTACAGGCATATTACGAAAAACAGAAACGAGCTCGCGCTCCGATGAAAATCAGTAAGAGCCCGGAGTTCAATCGAGCAGAGCATGGCGAGCGATTAATCACTCGGCATCGCTCGATAATCCGGAAGCTCCGGCGCACTGTGATAGTCCAGATGATTATCATTGCGCTGCTCATCGGAGCCGTCATCGCGTTTGGTATAATTAAATCTGGCGAAGTGGTCTCCTTAATAGAGGAGTCGGTTGCACACCTTCCAAGTGATGAGTACGGTTCTCCGAGGGCTTTCCCACCCTCCCCCTCCTCTTCTCTACCTTCAACCAATCCTATCGAGCAACCGACTCCTCGCCTCTATCACATCACACATTATTACGCTGAAGATTCTGCGACGACCGCATCCCTGCATACCGTAGCGCAAGCGCGTCGGATAGCCGAAGAGATGGGAGTGGACGGATTCTGTGCGGTCGGTCCTGATACGCCATGGTATTCAGGAGTGAGGGAGTTCCCACCGCAGAAGGTACGCATTAGCTCCGGGGCGGCGGCGGGCATTTACGCCGTGCTCGACCGCTGCCCTCGGGAGGGTATCGTCGATGTTTTCCACCAAGAGGAAGGATTGCATTGGTCATATTACTCAATCATTTCGGAGGTCGAATAAAACGAAAAGGAGAAACTCATGAGCATCACAATTCCATCTGAACGGGAAGTAGTGCGACCAGAACGCGGCTTTAAATCAGCATCGAAAAATCCCCGATGGAGAACTGACCGGATGACGGACTCGCAGGGCTATATCAAAGTCCGCGTCGGAAAAATCCATCCGCTCGCCGACCCCTACGGCTACTGTTACGAACATACGCTGGTCATCGTATCGGCGCTGAAGCGTCGGCTCGGGAAGGGCGAAGTCGTCCATCATAAAAATGGCGACCGCACCGATAATCGATTAGAGAATCTGGAAGTGATGACGGATGTAGAGCACGGTCGATTACATCCGAAGAATCGCGATGAGTTCGGGAGGTTCAAGTGATGCAAGTTTTTTCAATGCAGATGATTCGGATTGTTACGGCTCGGCTCGGTATCATGCTCGATAGCGATGGACATGGACGCTTCAGGCTTCAGGGTAATGATATCGATATCCCGAAAAAGATGAGAGCGCTAAAGGAATTTAATCATCGACCGAGATTCCGTCGATTGATGACGCGATTCATCATGCTACCTGTCATCCAAGCGAAGCTACAAATAATCGGAAAGGAGCAATCATGACCGGACAACCACACAAGAGCAATATCGACTACATCCGCGATAGCGGGAAGCTGATAAACCGTCCCGGCCGGGTCTGGAATATCATCACGGGCTGCAACCATCACGCGACGGGTATCTGCAAGGTTCCATGTTACGCCAAGCGGTTGGTCGCGACGCGGCTACGGGGCAATCCGGCATACCCGTATGGATTTGCCCCAACTTTCCACACTGAGCGCATTCATCCAGTCGGGAAGCGAAGCAAGTGGCTTATCTTCCTGAACGATATGGGTGATGTGGGGGGTAACTGGTGGTGGAATGAATATCGCAGCGACGATTCGGCGGGCGGCTGTACTCCAAAGGTGGTAGCACATGAGATGGCCCGCTTCGCCTCACTCAACGCCACGCACATCTGCCTCCTCCTGACGAAGAACCCGGCGTGGTACGGGCTGATAGAAAAGTGGCCTGAGAACGTCTGGTGCGGATTCACGGCGACAACGCAGGAAGAGCTTGAAAGCCGATATGCCGACATGAGCGGTATCGACCCCGCGCATACGTGGGTTTCACTAGAACCTTGGTATGGTTTGGAGCATCCCGTATTCGCTGACGATTGGTTTTCATGGGTCGTCATCGGCGGCCAGACCGGGCCGGACAAGCCTGTGAGTGAGGCGACAATCGGATGGCTGCATCAGCCAAGCACAGCACCGCGATTTGTGAAGCGCAATGCATATCACGAGGCCGGGACATCGGACCAGTGGATTTATGATTACCGTTATCTAAACGCCGACTTACCCCGCGAATACCCCGCCGAGTGGCGGGTTGGAGGACACCGATGACTGACAAGATGACGCTGGATGAGTTGATTGAAGCCCTTATGCATCGCTCACGAGAATGTGACAAGAGGGGTGAGCGTAAACTTGCCAATGGTGATGAGCACGGAGAAGTCCTTGAGCGCGTGTTCTCTATGGGATTCAGTCAATCAGCCGCTTTCGTCCGCGCCAACCGCGCCGAGCTTGAGGCGGGGATGCGTGGGACGCTGAGGTTTAAATGGGACGATGGATACTGGTGGTGTCAGGAATGTCGTCAAGAAGTAGGTGCAGCTTTTGTGACCCATAAACATGATACCTGTGGACATACAGTGGAATGGATAATTCCAGCAAGGGCAAATCCCGAACCGGAACCCACATCTTGTATTCCCGAAGGATATAAGGCTGCCGAGTGCTATGAGTCCGAAACTGAGTACGTTATAGTCGGCGACCCTCCTGACGATTCAGAACATGATTGTGACGAAATGGGATGCACGGCAGTCAGCCATGTGTTAGCGCGGATATCCAAGCCCCTGACCCCGCCGACGGGCGACGTGGGGGAGTTGTTGGAGAATGTTGAATCCATCCTTCGCGGATATGAAGAGCGTGGAGACAAATATCTCGACAAACTCCGCACAGCAGTGTCCGCCCTTGAGCGGGAGCGGGACAAGTGGCGGGATATAGTTATGTACTGGCGCAGCCTTGGTGCCAAGGCAATGATTGCATTATCATGCGCACACGAAGAGGAGATTGTATCGTCTATCGAAACCTTAATGCAAAACCGCGACAAGGCGGTGGGGGCATTAAGCGAACTACTGACAAGACTACCAAAACACGATTGCCTACCAGTTGATAAGACGAGTTTAGACCTGAGATGCAGGTACTGTGGAGCAATCAAGAAGGTCGATGAGCTACCGCGTTGGGGACGGGACTACTGCACTAACCCTGACTGCCCCGCCGTGAGAGCGCGGGCGATGGAGGCCGCCGATGACTGACCTTTACTGGCTGCGACCTGAATGGAAGCAGGCAACATGCCAACGTTGCGGTGTCAATATATGGGATGCAGGAGGCGACCCCGACCATGGACTATGCCCTAACTGTTTTAATCAGCAATGGGCCGAACAGCATCCACCTGAGCCGCCTGAGCCAATCCTACCTGAGCCGGACTATGAAGCGATACATCTCTGCTCGCTGCTGACCCGGTGCGCGGACGCGCTGGAGGAATTGGCCGATAAATATAACGATGCCACAAAGGACACCCTCATCGCCGAGGTAAGGGAGGCCGCCGATGGCTGAGCTACTACTGCGAATCGGGAGGGCGGACGGCGAGTGGGAGGGGCCGTGCGACAATGACTGCGACAACGGTCGGCATAGGCATGATGTTTTCCTTCGCGGGTTATGTGTTTATGCCGCTGGCAGTACATGTCAGCGCTGCGGCGGCACAGGGCAGCGCACGTACTGGCTGGAGGGGTTGGTTCCTTTCACGACTCACCATGACCGTATTACGAAAAACGCCAAGGGTATCTCGCTGCCATTTCAGGGAGAACCGCACGGGTTTTATGATGAACGAATCATCCGCGCTGTAACCGGATGTGAGGGTGCATTGGAGTATCTAGCCAAAAGCATAATAGCGGAACACCGTGCCGGGACGATACCCGCCGAGCTGTACGCACGGGACTACGAGATACGACCGGGCGTGTTTGGGACGGGCGACGAGCGCGGGTTGCGGGAGGTGAGCGAATGAAACGTTGTCCGTACTGTGGAAAATGGTTAAATGATAATGACCGTTTTGAATGGCGGTGTACTCGGTGCGGCGCATGGATTTTCAGTCAACCGCAAATACACACTTTGGAGGTGTCGGAGTGAAACTACTAGATATGATTACAGCGAGTGAAACCAACGGTTGCCAAGAAGAGGCGCGAGAGGAATTTGAATATCTCCAGCGCGACGCAAAAGTCGGGAATGCCCTTTGTGCGATTCTCGGCAAATACGTTGGCGAGACTGGCAAAAGCGAGGGGGCAGTTGATGTGCTAAATCGCAAGTTGACCGAACTCGACCGCCTTCGAAAGCTCGCCGCGCTGGTGGAGACGGAGAACGGGGGGGATGGGGTGCTCATGGAGGCATTACAGAACCTTGCAGATTTCACCTGTAGCGAATGCGATGATGGTGTTATGGACGATGACGGTCACTATCTATGCATGGCGCATGTCGATGGGTGCAGCGAAATCGAGCCTGTAATTAAAGCACTCGCCGAAGCCCGGCGGGTGCGGGAGGTGTCGGAGTGAGCGCGATAGATGACATCCTAAATGGAATCAGCCCCGCCGCAATGGGCTATAAAGACCAAGCGAAGGCCGAACTCGACCGCCTGCGAAAGCTCGCCGCGCTGGTGGAGGTCGTGGAACGATGTCCCGAATGCAAAGGCATGGGTGAGTTTGGGACAGGAATATCCAGAGAGAATAAAATCGACTTGACTTCCGATAGTGGTTTTCCTCCACCAATAGTCACAAGCCCAAACAGGAAATGCCCCACCTGCAACGGAACGGGTAAGGTCGTAAAGGACGGGATGCTGGTGAGGGCGCTAGAGGCTGTTACGCGATATTTAGACCCTAGTAGGGGCGGCCCTTACTCCGGGAAAGTTGATTACGATATATGCAGCAATGCCCTCGCCGAAGCACGGCGGGTGCGGGAGAGGGAAGGGCAGTCAAAAAATCAGAAAGGAGGAAGACGATGCAATATCCGACGATAGAAGAGATTCGGAAGTTCGTCGAAAAGGCCGGACTCGCCTTCGAGCGGGTCAGAATCGATAGCGGTAAGTATGAATTCAGCATCGGGCGATACGACACAAGCGGGAACTATGATGAGTTCGTCCGCTTCCGCTCAGCGTTCGCAATGAAGAAGCTATTCGCCTACATCATGAAGTAAGGAGGATTGACATGCATACCGCAGTCATGAAACCGGAGCGCACCATCGATGTGATTTATCTCCATTGTACGGCGACGGAACCCTACAAGCCCGTACCGCTCGAAGTTATCCGGCGCTGGCATGTCGAAGGTCGAGGATGGTCTGACATCGGATATCATTACATCATCCAGCCTGACGGGAAACTCGAGTTTGGTCGTGATGTCAATATCGCCGGAGCCCACGTCAAAGGCGATAATAAAACATCCATCGGGGTATGCATGGTCGGGAACTGGGATGAAGCGGTCCCGGAGCCCGACCATATCCAGATACAGGTGACCGGGAAGCTGCTTGCCATCCTCTGTAAAACCTGCGATATCAAACCCGAATCCTACGGCCTACTGCTACATCGCGAAGCGCATCTCTATCGGCTCGGCGTTCCGAATCCGCACAAAAGCTGCCCCGGCGCGAACATTGAAGGTCGACCAATGCGCTTATTCGTGCAGTCGATTTATAACTCACTCTATCCATCTGAAAGGAGATAACGAATGCCTGAGTACCTCCAGATTTTCGGCATCAAGCAAACTCGTGTGGGCTTCCTGCTCATCGATATCGATACTGAGGAAATCCTCGCGATAGGCGAAACTCCCGAGAAGCTCGGACGGGCGGCTAAGAAAGTCGTCAAGCAGCGATGCGAAGTCGAGCTCGCTTCATCCGTACCGAAGTCGGAAGATTAAAATAACCGGGCGGGGATTATTTTTAATCGGAGGCGACAATGATACCTGACAGCGTTCTTATCAAATTCGCCAGTGAGCACGAATCGCTTTCCAAAGAAGTGCGACGGGCGCTCAGCATCATAAGCCCTGAAGGGGTGGAGGCGATTCTTATCACATGGCTTAAACAACTGGGATGGCTCCCGACTATCGAGCAGCTCGCGATGGAAATCTGCAATTATGATTTTTCGCCAGTGACGGAATCGATGAAGGGAGGCCGAAGGTTCAAGCTTCACTGGGCGATGAAGCCAGCAAAGCGATTCTATGAAGAATACATCCGGAAGGGATTAATGAGCGAGCCCGGAAAATTCACCGGACAACCCCGACTGACGGATGAGGGATTCAAATACTTCCGGGAGAGAGGAGTTGAGTTCGATGAGTAGAGAAATTAAGCATATCATGGCGCGGCTCCGGGATGACCTGAATGAACTCGAAGGAGTAATCAATCGAGAGGCGATAGCCGCTACGACCACCACATCGACCGGACAACCGACTCACGATAATAGAGTCGATGAACTGAAAGCGAAGCTCGCAGCTACCATCGAGGATAATCGACGGCTCCGCGCTCAGAAGAAACAGAATCCCGACATCATCATTGAAACTCCAGAAGTCGATATCGCCTCAATGGTCGATGCTTCAGTCGGACCATTGAAAAAAGAAATCCGTCGACTCGAGACTGAACTCGAAGCGATGAAGCGGTTCAGGGTCGATGCCAATAATGACATAAATCAATTACGCTTCGAGAGGAATAAAGCCGAGAATAAGGCTGACGAATTGAAGCGGGAACTCCTGAAGATGCGCGACGAAAACTACCCTGAAAGAATCGCGAAGCTTGAAACATCGCTCCGGGAAATAACGACCGACCGCGATAAGCTCCGCTCGACTATCCGGGAGCAGAAGCTACTTATCGGGAAGATGGAAGCGAAGAAATGATGGAACGGGTCGACATCGATAATTGCACTTTATATCTCGGCGACTGCCGGGATATTTTACCTGAAATCGAGGAAGTGGATTGCATCATTACCGACCCGCCGTATGGAGTAGATTATCGGGGAGGACATTTTCATTCCGGTAATATACATATCAAGCGCGAGCGGGAATCGCTCCTCGATGACGATGCGGATGTTTTCGAGTGGGCGATTCCGCTCATGCTCGATAGATGCTCAGGACCCTGTTATACGTTCTACGCTGGAGGCCGTGATTACTTCATATTCCGAGCTCTCGAAAAAGCAAAGGCTGACATCCACTCCGTTCTAATCTGGCATAAACTCAACGCCACGTATCCGGCGATGGGCGCTCAGTACAAGCAGCGTCATGAGCCGATAATTTATTTCAAGCGGAAAGGTGGAGTGACCAGATGGGTCGGTAAGTCGACCGAAAATACTATCCTCGAATTCCCGAGGGATGCCGCGAACGTATATCATCCGACGCAGAAGCCCGTCGCGCTCATCGAACACCTTATATCCAATCATGATATATGTTCGATATGTGACCCGTTCATGGGTTCGGGTCCGGTCGGCATCGCCGCCGCTCGGCTCGGGAAACGGTTTATCGGAATCGAAATCAATCCCGCCCACTTCCGCACCGCTCTACTCCGCATCAATGGGGAGCTGGAGCAGGGTAAGCTATTCGACCCCGATTTCACCCCGTTAATAAAGTGATATAACAGATGATAAAGTTTTTTTTTGAAAAAAGCTTCCCTTTCCGTATAAAACCATTTATACTATTGATGTCAAAAAAAAACGCCATCCGAAGGCGAAAGGGAGTATCAGAACGAACAGAAAACAGAATCCAAATATCACGGGCCGCCATCGAGCAGAAGCGTAGCCCGCACACCGAGAGGGTTAAATGATGAAGTCGCCTCGTAGGGTAAGAGATGGGTCGCGGGTAACTTATCCCGCCCGATGAGAGTCGGACAGTAACCGACCGAAACCCAAAAACAAGGAGACCGACAATGCACATTATCCACTACGACATCGAGAACAACGAAACGGGAACGTTAATCGATTCCGTCGAAACAAAAACCGAAATGCTGGAACGCGTTGCGCGTTTCGAAGCTAATGGTTCGATCGTTCGTGTTTGCGCAATTTCGACAGACGACGAAGGCAATTACGAATCGGATGTCATCCACGTCACTGGCGAATAAAAAATCTGCGGCTCTCCGCCGCGGTCACGGAAAACACATTCCGTTTGAAAAGCTGCCGGCTTGTTACCGGTCGAAACCAAAAAACAAGGAGACCGACAATGACCGATACACTACCCCCCCCGCTCTGGAAAATCAAAAAGAATGACCGACCGATTGAGTGCTCGAAGCGATACAGCATTAAGCGCATGTGCTGGTCACCCGCTTCAGCAATCCAATTCCATCTGCATTATCTCGGATTCGAGATGAAAGATGCAATGATGGTTTGGGAAGATACCCGAAGCGAAGACGTGATGAGGTTCACAATCCGACATAACGGAACGGGCGCTCATCTGTTTCACGGCATGGTCGTTCATTCGAAGAATTATTATCAGGTAATCACGTGTCGATAGTCGAAACGGGAACTCCCGTTCCCGTCCGTCGGACTTGACCTCCCGGCGCTGAAGATGACAGGTCAAAGGAGACCACTGATGGAATTCCAAATCACAAAAGATTACATCGACGACGGCCTCATGGAAGGTAAGGGGACTCGCGACCACGGGAAGACGGAAATGCCTCACCGCTTCCGCCTACTGGACGACGACGGGGAGATTTACTTTGAAGGGATAGCCAGCGCGGAGGGCTTCGGTCCGCTGGACGACTTCGGGCGAGCTTATGGATGTACGGAAATCCAATACCATAACCAGCAGACGCTGCAATGGGAGACCCTGTAAAGCCTTTATCATTAAGAATGCTTCCCGGTTTCCCGAGGGAGCTTCGAGCGGGAGTAAAAAAACAAGGAGACCAAACATGACCGACCTGAAGAAAATCGAAAAAGCGAAAAGGAATTTCAACTGGGAGATTCGAAGTATCGCGAGGTTGAACATAGCCCGTCGACTCGACGCGGTGACCGGAAACCTGTCAGCGATGGAATCCGAACTCATCGGTATCGGCAAGGAAGTGGAGCGGCTCATCAATACTTACGAGAACCTCAGCGATGCGACCGGGCAGGATTACCGCATCGCCCGATTCGATGACATGGCATTTGATGTCGAAGTCCGAACGGAGTACGCCGACATCGTGGAGTATTTCACCAAGCGATTGAAGGAAGTCGTCGACCGGACCAACCTGATTAAAAACGAGGCGAAGTTCCGACTCGGTCGGATGCCTGCGGAACCGGAGGGAGATTGATATGAAGCGACTGAGATTCGACTGGCGGCGACTTCGGGCGGAGTGGAAGAGCAAGCAGTCGGGATTACCGTTAGACTTCCTGCTCATCGATACGAGCCCGGAGCTGGAGTATCTACGGGATGAGTTCGTAGATGTCTACGTGACCTTCGGGGAAATCGAGCAGCGCAGCGAGCGATACATCATAAGAGGTACGCTCGGCATCATCAAGCCGGACGCTGCCGAGCGTACCGGATTCCATTACCTGATAACCCTCGACGTGAGGGACATGAACAATGCCGCTTGGCTCCGGCGGAGCGTACTCCACGAGCTCCGGCATATCCTCCAGCATCGAGCCGGGTATGACTTGACGGAAGCGAATCCGAACGGGGACGGTGACTTCACCCGATACAAGGGTTGCGAGCTGGAATGCGATGCCATCGAGCATGAGCAGATAAAAACATGGATTGAAAGGAGGCCGATATGACTGATACATACTGGAACAACAAAGGGAAATTCGAAAAGGAGAACAAGCGCATCCGGGATTACATCCCGGCGATGGGGAAAGCGTATGAGCCGGAAGCGGAAGCGGTACGGCTTAACGCCAATCTCTACTACGATTGGTACAACAATGGCGGGTGGAACTATGACCGCGATGACTGGGCGAAGCTCAGCATGGCCTGTAAGGATGCGGGAATCGTGCTCCAGAAAGCCGACGTTGAAATCATCAAGCGCCTGTGGATGAAAGCTCAGCGGTTGAGTGATAACGGCGGCGACCTCACCTACAGCGACGAACTCGATATCACCGAAGCCCTTGAGCGGGTCACGGACGATATCATCAAGCAGGCATTCGATAAGATGAAGGAACGCGGTCTGGTGTTCTGATACCGAACGGGAGGTAGTGCGGAGAAAGGCATATCAAATCTAATAAGGAGGCCTGAGATGCCAAGACCACTGACGACTGACCACCTCCGCGAGATAGCGGAGAGCCTGAGAGACGGAGCGAAGGACGCGCTCGGGCATGACTACAATACCGACGTAGACAGGGCGCAAGCCTACATCTACGAGGAACTTGCGGATGTTCTGGAACATCACGCGGAACTGATAGAGGAGGAATCCGATGAGCGTTAAAGAATTCAACTGGGAAACGAAGCAGATGGAAACGAGATTCGAAGGAGCGGTGCTCTACGAAGGGGAGCGCAATTATCACGACGACTCGGACTTCTACGCAATCGTATGGGATGAGGAGAAGCAGCAAATACGGGAGATAGAGTACGCGACGACTCGGTGCGGAGGGACCGACGGGAATAGTGCGAACGTCGATGCCACTCCCGAGGTGAAAGCGAAGGCGAATCGGTATCTATCCGAGCGCTTTTACCCGATAGCGTTAAAGCTCGTCGAGCATGACGCGCGGGTGATTCATGAAGGGGACCGGGTCCGGGTAATCAAAGGTCGGAAATATCCGAAGGGCTGGCTCGGGGTCGCCCGGTGGATTGGTGAGAATCGGTGGGGCGTGAGCTGCCGCGTCGATTTCGGATTCAATGGGAATCCGGAAACGTATCAATTGTTCGGTGCAAGCGGCGGGGAGCACTTCATCTCGCTGAAGAATCTGGAGAAGGTCGATGTCGACCTAGTCGACCCGGAAGCAGTCAGGGCGCGGGTTGATGCAATCGACTGGAGATGTAACAGGTGGCGCATAACCGATTCAGCAATCATCGGAGCGGCTGGACATTATCCGAGCTTCTAACGATGACCATTTGGGAGGTAGTGCGGAGAAAGGCACATCAAATAAAAAAGGAGATGACTATGGCAATCATCACAGAACGGAAGCCCATCGATAAGGAAAAGATGGCGACGTTCGCGGTCAGTATCAGACCGGAGCGCGAGTACGAAGGATGCGAACATCCTAACCGTATCCACTGCTACATCGCTCTGGCGATGGTCCACGTCCACAAGGACGGGACGGAGGAACACATCGGTAATGGCGGTATCGTCGTCGGGGAAGGGGGATACTTAGGGCTCTGCCCCGACTGCGGAGCGTTCTTCAACGGCTATCAGTGGATACCGCCCTCGGAGTGGCTGGAAGCCGACGCGCCGGATGAAAAGACTCCGGCGGTCGAAGTCTGAAGCGAAACAAAATAATCACGAAAGGAGGATACCATGATTGAGCCACAGGACTTAGCAGCTATTCAGGAGATGTTCGATAAGGCGAATGAAGAATCGGTCCGGCTGGAACGATTGAGTTCCCGCTCGAATGATACCTTCAGCCGACAGGCTGCACAGGAGACGGCGAAGATGTTCGCCTTCGCTCAAGTGCTCGAACTTTTCACCGAGCACAGCGCTGGCGAGTTCATGACGGGTGAGGCCCGAGTCGACTAAATGAGATAGTGCAGAGATTGAGTAAAATGAAAGGAGACCCATAATGCCTTTTATCCCTTACGGATTGAGCATTGACGAGCTGCTCGATGAAGTCGGATACGAAGGTCTTTCGGACTCAGTATTCGAGGTCGAGTGTGAATGCGGAGCCGTCTATAATCTCGAACCCGACGGCTCCTGCACCTGCTCAGAGTGCGGCGCTAAGGTCGAGTCACCGTTACTCGCGAACGGGCTTATCTGAGAGAGAGGTAGTGCAGGGATATCAAATCAAAAAGGAGGCCAGAATGACGGAAGCGTGTAAAAAAGAAGTCGAGAGATACGTAAGCCGGATTCGGAATCAACGCAAGTATGCGTGGGCTCGCTGGGTTGCGGATGTAAAGGTGTACGGGTCTAAGCGACCATCTCCGGCAGAGCATCCGGGCGCAATGGCACAGCAAGCGATACGCATGAGAATTGACGAAATCATCGAGAAACATAAAGGAGACTCACCACATGATATACTTCAATGAAATCAAAGGACAGGAGGCCGCGAAGCGAGCGCTTGAGATATCGCTCGCCGGAATGCAATCACTCCATATCATCGGCCCTCCCGGAAACGGAAAGACGATGCTACGGACTGCGGCTTTCGACATGGTCGAGCAGGTTGATGATAAGCAGGAACGGAAGGAGCTGCTATGGCATCTACAGGAGCGCGTATTCGAAGACTGGCCATGCCCGTGCGGATACTACGGGCATTCCGTCATCGAATGTACCTGTACGTTCGAGGAGATTCGGGAGTTCCAGAAGCGCTGGCCCAAAGCCACGATGCGGATTTACACGCAGCACGTATCGCTCGATAAGCTCTGGCCGGAATTCGAGGGTGAAAAGAACGAGGCAATTCTCAATCGCATCCTCGAAGCGAGGAAGATGCTGAAGCAGGAGCCGCTACCCGGACCGATGCCGGATGAAGCGAAAGCATTATTAAAGCGAGCGGTCGACTCGCTCGGGTTATCAGCCCGCGATTTCCGGAAGGTCCATCGTATCGCTCATACGATTGCGGCGCTCGATGGTTATCGCAAAATACTGGTCGTTCACATCGCGGAGGCGTGTCAGTACACTCCGCGAATCGCTCATGGTTGAGGAGGGACTGATGACGATATCAGTACTTATCAGATTGAAGAGACAGGAGCGAGGGCTTTCGATGCGGATGCTTGCCGAACGAGCCGGGTTATCATGGATGACAGTCTGGCGGCTGGAGAATGAAGTCAATGAGCCGACACTCCCGACGCTCCGAAAGCTGAGCTCACCGCTCGGCATCCCGCTCATTGATTTGGTCGATTCCATCGAGCGGGATTGATTCATCCGGATGATTGACAGAGCCCCCCTAACGGGGGGCTATTTTTTTTTGTCCGGGTGGGGAATCGGGGATATCATCTGACGGCCTCATGTACCCTCAGAGGGGTATTATCCCGGAGGGGATATAATGGGATATCCATTGTGATTTTACCCTCCAGAGGGGTAATTAAGCGGGTCAGACTGGACTTCCTCAGGAAGCCCCCTCAGAACGCCTCAGGTGCCCTCAGGAGGGAATTATAGACTATCCTATATGATTAACCGTCCCGGCCGGATAAAACCCCTCAGAGGGGTAATCCTCAAGCGTGGGGCCCGCTCCCAAAATCCCCCTCCCGGCCTCCGGATGATATCCGTTCCCGGACCCTATATCCAATAATGGCGATTTGTTTATCGGGGCTTCCGGGGTATCATCGTCCCGCGACGATTCTTTTTCGCCCGGATGCGGGAGTTTCGGAGCCCGGGCTTGAGTACCATCGGGGCATGTTTTATCTCCGGCCCGTCTTCAGGCTGAGGGACATCAAGCGCGGTCCTGCTCAGGCTCACGACTTCTATCTCCCGCTCCTTCAACCAGTAGATGAATCGATTAAACCAAGTCGTTTGGCTCCAGATACGGTTCGCCCGTTTCTCGACATTGGTGCTCCGCTCGTCGAAGTACCTCGCGCCATACATATCGATTCCACAGATGATTATTTTCTTCGCTCCGAGCCAGTACGCAAGCTGTACCGCTTGGCACGATATCGTCAATCCTCCCCGAAGCCGTCCGGGTATCGGAGCTGGTTGTCGACGTTTAATCGAGCGACCGTGGTCGAAGGTCACCCGGACAGACAGGAAAATCCCGCCGAGGAATCCGGAATCGAAAACCGGGACGACCGGACCGCCAGCCTTGATATTACTTACTTCGATGGGATACCCCGCTTCGATAATCGCGCTTAGCTCTTCGATGAACCAATGACACTCCGGAGCCGTAGCAAGGTTTCTATCCGCGCATAGCCAGATAGCAGGTTTCAGCTCCGGGATATCATTCTCTCGACAGAAAGCAGGCACTCTGATTGCATAATTAACTACGATGACGAATGCATCCTCGGGGATTTCGTGGTAGTGGTCATGACCGAAGTATCCGGGACTCACCACGTAGATCGTTTTATCGTCGGGGATTCTGATAGAGCCCCGATGCTTGAGGATATCGCTCTGTCTATTTCTCTTCGGAGTGAGTATCTGACCGCGAGCGCCCTTAATGCGCCCGAGCGATGGATTCTTCCCGAGCTTCCCTTTATGAATTTCCGGAATCAAGTCGAGTAATCGTGGAGTCACTTTATTGGAACCTTCAATTTCGTTTCGCTCAGCGATGATACCTTACATCCCATCCGGTCGAGATTATAAATCACGAGGTTGAACCACTTCGTTGCCTGCCACGTCTTCCCGAATTTCGTCTGGAGATTATCGGTATGACCGCCATCGAAGTATCTATCACCCATCATGTCGACCCCGCATAGAATTATCCGACGCGCTCCGAGCCAGTAAGCGAGCTGTACCGCCTGACATGCTATCGTTCCGCCGCCGCGAAGAACTCCGGGCTCCGGTCGATATGGTGGCTTCGTGATGCTCCGACCATGGTCGAAAGTATACGGGACATCCGGATACTGCTCAAGCAGGTAACCGGAATCGAAAACCGGAGTCGGGCTCTCAACATCATCGAGCGGATGATTCGACTTGATGAGTTCATCGGCTGCATTCCGGAACCACTGCTTATCTGGAAGTGTCCGGTCCGCACAGAGCCAAATCGATTTATGAACTCCCTCGATATCGATTGCCTGATTGACCGCGATGACAAAATATCCTTTATTAATCCTCCCGATATGTTCATTCCCTTTCGGTCCGCTCCCGAGCACATATACTTTCCTCGGGAATTCAAACCCGCACTTCAGAATATCTTCAGCCATGCTTCATGCTCCAGTATTCCTTAATCCGCTTCATCGTCTCGTGATAGATTTTTTCATGCCGCATCGACATGCCCTTCCGGGCAACGACTGCGAAACCGAACTGACGGCTATGCGGTTCGTCGCATTTCAGGATTGAGAAGTCGAGGCGGGTCAGGAGAGAGAAGAGATGCTGAGGAGTGAAATGATTGAGATGCTCCAGATAAAGGGAATGCTCGGTATGCGTGATGAAGTTCGGAACCTCGATGACGATTATCCCTTGCGGCTTCAGGCTATTACGCATCTGCTTGAGGAATTCTACTGGCTCCGGGCTATGCTCGAGTACGTAATAAGCGAGCGCTCCATCGAATCGCTGAGTAGATTCCTGTTCCAGATGACTGCCCGCTTCGATTCCGCAGGTATCGTATCCACGCTGCCTCAGAGCGCCGAGGAATTCACCCCGACCGGAACCGTACTCGATGAGTTTATTATTCGGCCTGAAGAATTCTTCGAGTAGACATAATCGCCGTCCGAGGTTGTAATCCGACCCGACCCTGATAGTCGTCTTGCGATAATAATCATCGATGAATTCCTGCTCGGGTATTTTACCGTTGAAGACAAAACCACATCGCTGGCATACGGTATCGTATTGCTCGTAAACGAAGTAACCGTCATCGCACATTAACTTCAGCGAGCGATGATACATGAGCGATAATAAATCGCTCTCGCCACAAATCGGGCAAGGTCTGTCCGACCACTCCGACTCATATTTTCGCTCTGGCATTCTTGTATCGCCTCGATGCTTGGTAATGAACGATGACGGGCTTTACATTGATTTCTTCGGGCTGTCTGGTATCGAAGATGTAGCTATATGCGGTGGGGATTTCTCCGAGCGCGAGTCCGAGGAGTTCATGATTCGCGAGCATGAAATTCACATCGCGATACTGCTCAGCTTCACCGGAGTAGAACGCCTTCATCTCCTTTTCCATTATAGAAACGCGCTCGCGGACCTTTTCATTATTTGCGTAAAAAAGAGTCCCGGTATTCCAGTGATAACCGGGACCCTTTTTATTCTTCCTGCGATGCGCGCCGAGGTCATAACCATCGAATGTATCGAAGAACTCCAGCGGCGCGAAGACCTGAGCATCGGCATCAAGCCAGACGATATTCCGACCGGAGTAGATATGAAGCGCCGAATGCACCGCTTCGATGACGTGATGACAATTTTCCAGCCAATCGCCATTGTCCGGCTGAGGAAAAACCTTATGCTCGATGCCGAACGTATTAAGCGAGTTGACGAGTCGCGTCACTATCATCTCATACGGAGTATCGATAGTGTAAGCGGTTATGACAACGAACTCGCTCAAAGCGTGAATCCGAATCCGCCCATGAGGAAGTAATCCGAGCGGGTGCTATCTTCGTATATAAAAACGACATCCATCGAGTTATCGACAGGATGCCGCGCGGTAACTCTCCAGAATCCCCACTCGTCGCCATTGTCAAGCATAGCCCACGCCTCTAATTCGAGATGGGAATTCGTCCTGAGATTGAAATCGATATTTCCGGTTACTCGGTAATTGTCTGAAGCATCGGTCCATAGAGCTCCATCGGCTATCATAGTTTCAGAGATATCACATGTCGTCCCGATGCAGAAGTAAAAACGGTCTACGTCAATATCAGTCGTGAATCGTACCTGCTCACCTGCTACGTATGGACCCCATTGACCGGGTGATGTATCCATCGCGTAGATAGTACCGATTATGAAATCCTGAGCCTGCTCGGGGTCATTGTCGTTTATATCCCCGATGATACGATACCAACCATAAAGCCGTTGCGGTGTGATGTCCGGAATATCTTCGAGAATCCCGGCATCGCCACCCTCAAACTCCTTGTCATAATAGTACCAGAGCTGCTGCCCCTGAGAGCCGCCATACAAAAGCATCGTGTAATGGTCGGCCCCATCAACTTCGGGGATGAACGAAGCCCTTGCGAGCCCCGGTAGTATCAAGACAAGCGAGATGATGAGTAATAGAATCAGAATCAGTCGCTTCATTGCTCGCTCCTTTCGAGTATTTTAGGTATGAACTGAGGCTCCTCATCGGTATTGCCGTTAAGTTTTTTTTTGAGCTCGTCGAAGCGGTCACATACTTCCCACTTCGTATGACCCCGGTCCTTCTTCTTTTCTTCGACACCCGCCTTAATCATCCAGTTGATGATTTTATGAAACATCAGCGCCCTCCGTTCAATAATTTATGGTGAAGCTCCTGCTCGAAATCGTGGCATTGCCTGAAATGCTTTTCCTGCTTATCAGCCATGAGCCCTAATATCTCGACGGTCTGGTTCGAGCAATGTTCCACGTTATCGATATCCTGCCTCATCTCATCGAGCTCATTACTCACCTTTCCCTTCCAGAAAAAATAACTATCGAGAGCGATGTAAATCGCTACGGCGCAGATTGTGACCGGGACCCCGACCCTCGTTATTAATCCTTCGATGAAGTTCAATGCTATGTCCATCTCTCACCCCTTATGCTGCTTGGAATGTGATTATCTCGCCGTCATCGCCATCAGCCCCATTATTACCCGGATTACCATTAGCGCCGCCACCGTAACCAGCCCCACCGCTTCCACCAGTACCGCCGGAACCTCCCGCGACTGATACGGTTCCGTTATTTGTATACGAGCGATAGTGTAACACAATAAGACCGCCAGCCCCGCCAGCGCCGCCGCCTCCGCCTCCTCCGCCTCCGGCAGTATCGAGCATCCCGCCACCAGCCGGAGCGCCATTACCGCCATCTCCGCCATCTCCACCAGTAGCGATGATATAACCGCCAGCCTCTACCACTATCGTATTCGCGAAGATGGGAACGTATGCTCCGCTCGAACCGCTTGAACCGCCACCGCCACCATCTCCACCGATGCCGCCCGGAGTAGTGCCAGCGCCACCACCACCACCAGCGCCGCCACCACCACCAGCGCTATACTCCCATCGAACCGGATTCGCCGCGAGCGGGAACACTCGACAAAGCATGTATTGATTCAGGCATCGAGGATACCCGCTCGAAGCTGCCGCCATAATTGTCGCAGCTCCGGCTGCTCCTCCGACTCCACCTGCTCCGCCAGTCAGTTCGCCACCATCTCCGCCGTCTGCTCCCGCTGCTCCGTTCTGACCAATCGCGTCCGTTTGATTCGCTCCGGCGTTTCCATTATTTCCCGGATTACCCGGTGCTCCGATACCGCCCGCTCCGCCATCACCGCCAGCCGCTCCAGCTCCACCCTCCGCCGCTACATTTCCATTCGGTCGAGATGGAGCCGCACCGCCAAGTCCACCAGCCGCACCGCCCTGACCGTTATTCCCATCATAACCGGAAGCGGTCATTATCCCGCCGTTCTTCACGGTCAAAGTATCGCGAACAAAAACTCGATACCCGTTCGTCCGGAAAGTGTGTCCATTATTGATGGTCAGATTATCATAGAACTTATCCGACGCCAGCGTGACATTCCCGGTCGTCGAGAGGTCGCCATCGGTTCCGTCTCCGAAATCGCATTCATTCGTTATCGTCGCCGATGCATCGCACCAGTCGAGATTCGCAGCACCGTCCGAGCAGAGGAATTGTGTCCCGGTCGAATCAGTAGCGGGGAGCTTCCAGATAGTGTTGCCAGCCAGACCAGCTGGAGCGACGAAGCCGACGTGAAAATTACCATCGAGCCACCAACACTCATCGGTAATTTTTACATCATCCGATACCGCGAAATCTCCATCGTCGAAACTACCCGCGAAATTGAAAGTGCCGACTCCGGTCGCCCCATCGACCGCGTAGACTTTATCGAAATGCGAATTGATGATGTCACCAGTAGCTACATTGACCGAGTATGAATTGTCGAAATTGTAACAAGCGGCATGATTGCCAATCGTATTGACCATGCCACCGCCATCAGTGGTATCGATGTAGATAATATAGCCGGTATCGCCCGTCCCACCGTTCGAATTGAGATAGAGGTAATTCGAGATGAGGAACTTATTCGTTCCAGCCCCATGCAAATAGAAAAGCCCGGACGTTCCGGTATAACCAGCGTTACTGAGATTCATCCGGATTACGTTCGAGTCAATATAACTCTGAATGGGCTGAATGGTCGGGCTCGTCTTCTCGTTGACGAAGATGACCGTATCATTGATATCATAAACATCGATTGAAGCATCGCATCGATAGAGATGATAGAGGCAATCCCCATCGATATCGATTAACTGGTGAGTCTTTACATTAGCGTGGGTTCCATCCATGTCGTAGAGAAAATAACATTGCATGTAATAAAGGATGCCGGAGTTATGGTCGACGAAAGTCGCCACGATATCATTCGTCGCCGAGCTGATATCGAACTCGATGAACCATAGATAAGTCGGTCCGACGTGAGTACCCGGAACCTCGACGCACTCCTGCCCGGTCGTTGTAGGCTCAAGCCTGAAAGTGATATTCCGCGCATGACCACCATGGTCGGGCAAAGTGTAAAGCGGCCCGGTCGCATGAGATACGATGACTGAGCCGCGAACCCCGACCCCTTCAAGGGAGACGTAATCAACTCCGACTATATTTTCATCGTACTCACCCGCACAGATTTTAACTACCCACGGCTCATCAACCGTCGGGGACTCGTAGCTCGAAATATAATCGATGGCGGTCTGTATGCAGTCGTAATCCCCGCTGCCATCTTTCGATACATACAGAGTCCGGTCGCAGCAGCATGATTCACCCTGAGCTTCTAAATCGGCGACGATATCAGCCGGGCCGGGAGCCGGATTGACCATTATATGAGTAGGTACAATCGCTTCTTCAGCCGCGAGGTCGCGATGAATCCTTCCCACTTCCCTTGACAGGTCAATAGGTCGATTTTTATATGAGCGGTCATGAAAATTCATGAGTAATTAGGAGCGAGCGCTCCGCCTCCATATTCCCGCCCGGTGATTCTGGTCGAGTTCGCATTTATCGTGTATGACTCGACGAGATAAAGAAGCTCATCAGTCCCGGTTTCCCGATAGGTATCGTAAGAGCGAGCGGTACGGTATATCTGAACTCGCGGGTCGAATGCCCCGCTCCATGTAATCTCACGATAGAGCCGGATGTATTCATCGAGCAGGAGATAGCCACGGTCGCGAGCTTCTTCTTCGCTCAGCACTAAGCCGGAATCATCGATGAGAGTTTGATGACCGACGTTACAGAGTTTCTTGATTATCTCCGGATAGAAATCGGTGATGAAGACACCGCCGACATAATGACCACCAACCCCTTCGGTATATGGCGGCGCTCCGGGAGCGGTATGATTCTGAACACAGACGACCTGACAAATCTCGGAGCTCCCCTCGATGATAACTTCACGGAGCCCCATCGTCGCATAGTCGCCAGACTGAACCCACTTAACCGGGCGCATGGAGATTTTAATATAGCGATACTCCGCACTTTCGAATTCAAAAGCCTTCTCTTTATTCGAGCCGATATCGTACTGGTAACTCTCGACGCTCATCGGCTCATAACTGATATCATCTACCGACCCCTCGAGCCTGACTCCCCATTGCTGATTAGGTAAAGTCGCATTTTTAATCGGAGGGCAGTAAATCCAAATCTTCCCGATATCCCAAACGGCAGTAAGGTCGATTTTTATAAACTCATGGAAGCTCTGATTCGTCGGCGAGAGCGGGGCTTTCCAGTTCCCGTATGCGGTAGTCAAATCACCATCAACTGTATAGAGCTGGCATCCGGCATGATTACACCACGTCATCCCACCCCATGATGTTTGATGGCTATGCTCGAATCCCCAGTTCCAGCCAGCGAGGATAGCAAGTGCGGTGACTCCGACTCCGCCACGACTCGCAAGATTCGTGACCCGGTCGAGAGTCCCGGTAACGGCGATAGCGGAATAGAAGTTCTCGACCGTGAGGTCGGTCTTGAGTGAACCGATTGCTCCGGTATCGAAAGCGTCTACATCATCCATCACGACGCGGTCACCACGAATGACATCATCCATCGGGTCGTACCAGATTCTATAACCACGAACGTCGGAATAATTTTTCTGAAGTAATCGAAGCAGGCTCGCTACCGAACCATCGCAGTATTCCCACGCGATTTCTGTAAGCGATAAGAATGATGCTCGAACGGTCGATTTGAATCCGGCGAGCGGACCCGCTCCCGCCCCTGAGTATGGATATTGAAGGACGAGATTATTCGCATTCGTGATGCTCGCGACGACTCCGAAGGTTCCCGGTGTCGCGTTATGGGCTATCCTGTCTCCCGCGCTGAGCTCGGTATCGAAAGCAGTCCCGACTCCGACGACGGCAGTCGAACCATTGACGAAAGTGAAAGTCCCGGTTAGCGCTTCTCTCCATGTCGTATCATCGAAACCCGGAGAGAGATTTAAGCAGTCACCCCAGTCAGCGGTGCTATCCGCAGTCAGAACGTCGATTATTACATCCTCGAGTTCGAGCGTCCCTTCCTGATAAACCGATACTTCCCCGAGCGTGAACGTATGGGCCCACATATCATTCTTGAATTCGATTAATCCGAGGCTCGGTATTACCTGATATTCATCTGCCGGAACAAGAAACGGCGCTCCGGTCGTGTCGGTGATTTCGAATACGCCCGGGACAAAAACGCGATTGAGCCCGGAAGGATTTTCCGCCCAGTCCTGACAGCCGACTCCGGGGCATCCATGAGTCGGGTCTATCTCCCAAATATACGAAGTGCCAGCCGCGTTGAGATTCGGCTCTCGCCGTAAAGTAACGGTCGTATATGGCCCGAGCCTGTCGGCTTCTTCATCGATATCTACGATGGAATTCTGAAGTTTCCCAAGCCAGTCATGGGCTTCGATGACGATTGTCTTGTCGGTAATCTGACGGTCAGTGATATACCCTCTGAAGATGTACTCGCTCTCTTTATCGACCCGGCTATACGCGACTCCGGCGAAATCATCCGGAAGCACTTCGTATAGGTTCAGCGAGTTATCATTAACTACCTCATGCACCATGAACCGCACTTCCGGATAAGCGTTCAGGTAGATTAAATCTCCCGGCTCGAAGTCAGTCAGGAAGGCGGTCCCTGCTCCGGCTACATTCCGCGAGCCAGCATTCCCGGTGATGGTCCCGCCGAGCCCCGTCCCGGTTTCAAGATAGATGATACACTTCAGCCGTGCTTCAGCGAAGAGCATGACCGGATTACCGGGGTCGTAATACTCATGGTCGAACTCATCGAAGTACTCGAAATCTTTAATCGCGAGCTCAGCCCGGAGCATCGCTATCGTCGGGATGTTCTCCGCAACCTCAATCTCGAAGTCGATGACGGGGACGTAAACGTAATCCTCCGGAGGGTCATAGCAAGCGCCGAACCCGTTCCGGATTTCCATAATAAATGAGCGGAGGATATGCCGACCGCTCTCAATGATGTCATCGACTGCGCTCGAAAACATTCATAACCTCAATAAATCAAATGGCACATCGAGCAATAATACTGGATATCCTCTTTAGTCGGATTATAGATATCCTTGTTTTTATGCCCGAGCGCCTTCGTTCCGGTTAGATTGCCATCGCTGGGTACGCTCCCGATATAAGGACCGACGTGAATGCCCGGTAGAGTCGGAGAGTTACTGCATCCGATGAGCAGGACACAAAGCAGAGCGATGAAAAAATACCTCATGACGTTGGCTCCCTTCTGATATAGGTTCCACTTGTTACGTCATCATAGTCAGTGAAAACTCCGCTCCTGTCAACGTATAACGTGAAAAGCATCGGAGCTCCGCCGACTTCTTCCTGCGGCCCATACGTCATTTCATCGGTATTGATGGTCGAGCATCCGGCAAGTACTTGGTCGACTTCGAGCAATCGGCATAGATAACATTTCCTCGAAGTCTCTTGGTCGCTTTGAGTGAAGAGAGCGACCCACATGTGCTCCATCTTATGAAAGTAGAGGACGGGACCAAGGTATCGATGTAAGCCCATGTAAGCGCTCTCGCTTTTCAAATCAATATCAGCCATGAGGAGCTGAAGATTAATCCTGACCGGATGCATCGGTTGAGGGTCATCTACGAAAATCTCAGTACCGTCTCTCACAGGCTGGATGTATGTATTCTGCCCCATCTGAACCCGAAGCGTGTAGATGGGGATTTCAAAGTAAGTGCCTGAAGCGGACGGGTCACCGTCAGCGTCGACGTTAACGTATGTCCAGAGCCTAAGCATTATTGTCCGTAATGCATACCGAGCCTTCGACTGCTCCGCATCCTGTCGAGGCTCGCTCCTCTATAATCTACATCATACAGGCCGGAGCGACCGGAGAAAAGGAATGAGAACGGTAGATACCCACCGAGTCGGTCCTCCGGGAAATTAGTCACATGGGCGTAGATGGGAGTCGTTACAGATGAGCCATCATTACCTTTTTTCTTACTGAATAATCCGCCGAGGAGACCGATACCAGCGCCGACCAATCCACCAGCGAGACCACCGAGGAGCTGAAGCCCCATGCTCGAACCCTTCGGCGCTATCATCCGATTGACGTAATTACCGATTTGATTCCCGAGCGATGAAAATACTTTCTGGAGCGCTCCGGCTATATCTCCGGTGAGGATAGATGCGCCGAGCATCTCCGCTGACGATACGATGCTTTCGCGTAAGCTTCGGAATATTTCATTCACGGGCTCATTGATTTCGTCGAGATAATCACGACCCGCCTGCTTCTTTCTACCCTCCCAGTCCTGCCGCTCTTCCGGACCCATAGCTCCGGGTTTTTTCCCATACCGCTCTTCCTTGCTCAGTAACCACCAGCCCAGTTCTGGCTTATCCTTTCGCTGGCTCATCAAGAGAGCGA
>Ga0180432_10002169_pt1 | contig 29746 bp, 14 predicted proteins | sample SS_ome_10_FD_132414 | JGI IMG/M metagenome (GOLD analysis project Ga0180432, IMG submission 132414) | Hypersaline lake sediment archaeal communities from the Salton Sea, California, USA - SS_1_MS_2 metaG | ecosystem: Environmental > Aquatic > Non-marine Saline and Alkaline > Hypersaline >...
CATCCCGCCCACTGTGTATGCTGGAACCTGATGATGTACCCAATGCTTGTCCAGGACTATGGAGATTCCCTTAACAAATTCATGTCTTGAGAGTAGCTGTTGCTTCCAAAGGCTCATATTTTCTATTGTGCGCCAATTCCATTCTGTTTCATTGGGACCAAGTGTTTCCTTAGACTCCACGTTCCGTGGTAAGCACATAACCCTGATTTGTGCAGGGTGAAAACAATGACTCTCGTTGCTCGTGTTACGAACGTCAAGATATAGACGCGGTGTCTCGCCTTCATGCCATGTTCCATTACCTCGAATGCGGCATTGCACCCCCTCCACCGTCTCGCCCCAACCTTCTTCACCCTCTACCTGCCCATCCGTCGCCACCCCAGCCCGCAACGCCACATCCTCAAACGTCGCAAATACATAATCACGGTTCTTTTTCTCACCCCCCTCTAACAGCGCGACGCCTATACGAATCTCCGCATCTTTCATACCCTTGGGCAGGATCACGTTCATCGACCGGATGTCGCTTGTCCCGTCCGTGTTTTCAATAAGGCTTGATCGGTAAGGATCGTACGTCCTTTTCCCCCACCCGCGGGTATCAAGCACCTCCGTCTTCAACCCCAATCTGGCGCCTTGCGGCACAGTCAAGCGGTACGCAATTTCCCTTTCAACCGTTTCTTCAATTTCAAACGCGCCGCCCGGATTACCGTAAGCACCCAAACCCTTCTCGTGTATCGACTCTGCCAACCATTGCCCGTCAGGCCGCCACCACCTGTTACCCAAATCCCGCGCATCTTTCACCCCCAACAACTCCACCCTCACACCATTCGACAACGTCGCCGAAAAACGCGACGTAGCCAACGCGGCCGCATACTCCTCGTCGCTCACCAACAAGGACTCATCCACGGGATCCGGGACGTTCCTGGCCCCAAACCTGACATTTCTACTCTCGCCAATGCTCCTCCTGACGCCCATATTACCGTCAGGCGACATGCCCAGTGACATACCCCCTGTCCCATTGCGCAAGGCACCCTCCGCCCAAATCAATTCCTGGCAGATGTTCGTCTGGTACCTATGCCCCCTGAGCTTGAGCCGAACCAGTCTCTTGAGTTCTGTTTCGCCAGCAGGCGTTACATGATACAGCGACCATTCGTAGCCCTTCGGTAGTGCACAAGGTGTGCCTCGAACACCGTCTCTTTCAAGTGCAATCTCCCCAGATACCAAGTCTATCAAAAGAAACACGTTGTAGGGTTCGCCGAGCTGATTAGGCCTGGGATACGTTCCGTGCCACTGCCTGCTCAGCACCTTCCAGTCCTCCATGAATGAGCCCGCGTCCTCCTGAATCTTCATCTTAGATTCATCCTTGGACAGGCTCTCCTTCCCCCCCGCCATCGGCAACAGCACCGCCCCCAGCACCAACAGCCCGACCACACCCACTACCCCCAGCCGCGCCGACCGCGGCATAGGCCGACTCACCATATGCTTGATCCGCCCCTTCAACGCCGACTTACCCTCCACCACCCCGATCAACCGCAAACTCAACGCAGGCCGCGCCCCCGCCAGCCGCGACACATCCAACAGCGTATACGGATACGCCTCGGCCTGCTCCCCCAGCGCCACCAGCACCGCCTCATCCACCGCCTGCTCCCGCACCCGCCGGATCGCCCCGTTCGCCAGCCACACTAGTGGATTATAAAAGTACACAATCTGCAACAGCGTCTGCACCGTATTCACCCACAAATCCCCCCGCTGCACATGCGCCAACTCATGCAACAGCACCGCCTGCAACTGCTCGACCCCCAACCGCTCCGCCATCCCCACCGGCAACAACACCACAGGCCGCCACAATCCGCACACCGACGGACTCACCGCGTTCGCCGACACCTTCACCCGCACCCGCGTCCTCACCCCCAGCCTCGCCGCCGCCCGCCCCAGCGCCGCCTCCAACGCCTGCCCCCCGTTCTCCGCCTGCCGCACCAGCCCCCGCACAAACCACACCCGCTGCCCCAACAGCAAACTCAACACCACCGCCACCGCCAACCAACCCAAAAACACCACCCCCTGCCACCGCAACACCGTGTCGCGGGCATCTCGTGGCATGGGCGTCCCGTCTATGATACCCGTGGCATGGGCATCTTGCCCATGATTCGTGTCGCGGGCATCTTGCCCGCGCTCTTCCTCCGCCATGCCCGTCTCACCCGCGATTTTCCCTGCCACGCCCGTCGCCCCCACGACCCCTGTCAGCCTCTCTCCCGACCCCGACGAAGCGGAGCGAGCGCGTCCGCGATAGGCGATGGCGCTTCCCGCCTCACCCCCACCCTGCCCCCGATTCGTGGCATACGCATCCTGCCCCCGCTTTGTGTCGCGCCCATCTTGTCCATGATTCGTGTCGCGGGCATCTTGCCCGCGCTCTTGCCCACGCTCTTCCCTTTCCCCCACGATCCCCGCCTCACGCACATCGCCCCCAGCATCCGCAACATACGCCCCCGTCAACCACGCACCTCCCACCCAATACCCCACACCCGTAGGCAGCCCCAACCCCGGCGGCAGCACCAGCTTGACCAGCACCAACACCCACACCCCATACCGCACCACCGCCCGCACCCGCCGCCGCAACAACCGGTCCAGCCCCCACACCACCCCGATCAGCAACGCCGACTGCACCAGCATCGCCCACCCAAATCCCACAAACCAACCACCCACCGCATTGACCGCCTCAACCCAATCACTCATCATATCGCCTCCCTGGCTCGTTAATAGTTCCCTGAATCAACCCTGTACTTCCTTAGGACGCACCCTGTTGCTATATTCCTGAAATCCTGTCAATCCCCCGCGAATCCTGTCAATCTCTTCCTAACCCTCTTCCTGGTTCTAAGTGTATTGGCCTTCCGATTCGTGACCACTCGCTCCCACGGGCCTAAAATCTATTATATAAATCCTGTGAATCCTGTTAATCCTGTCAAAAAATCCTAGTCGCCCAAGGCGACTCCTCCCCTTATCCCTTATGCCTGATGCCTCTTCTTCATCATCCTCTCCAACTCCCCATACTCCGCCTCGCTCAACTGATTATTCTCAATCAGAAACTGCATCATCGGCGTGAACGACGCGTTGAACGCCCGCCGCAGCGTCCGCCGAATCTCCCCCTGCCGCGCCTCCTTATCCCCGATGGCCGCCCGGTAAAAGTGCAGATTCCGCACCTTCTCCACCTCCAGCAGCCCCTTACCCACCATCCGATCCATCATCGTCTTGACCGTCGTGTACGCCCACCCCTTCACTTCTTCCAGCGCCTCCTGCACATCCGGCGCCGTACACCGCCCGTGCCCCCACACCACCTCCAGTATCGCCCACTCACTGTCCGTCAACTCAACCGCTCTTGCCGCCATGACATTCTCCTTGTGTCTATGATAGTAAATAATACTCTACGAATGTAGAGTTGGCAACCAGAAAAAAAGAAAACGCCGCCCACGGCCCTTCGAAAAACTTCCTGTCAACATAGGCAATCTGGGCAAGATGGGCCGTGCGCGTTCCTGAAAATCACCCTTCAAAAACGCCCCAAAACGCTTCATTTTGCCCAAAAAACGCCTCACTTTGACCCCAAAATGGTTCAGTTTGACGCAATTTCTTCCCCCTTTTTGACCGTCGCTGACCAAACCGCGTACGCTACAACCCGCATAACTTACCCAGCTTACCATATTTTTCTGCAAGGCTGCCGACAGCTTTACGCCCGAACCCCCATTTTTCGCCCAAAAACCCACATCACCACGACGCACTTCGGTCAGCACCCCTGTTAAGGGGTCCAGAGGCCCACCTCTCCCCAGCCCGCGCAGCACCGCCTCCGACAGGGTGCCTGCCAGCCTCTCCCGCCAAAACATACGAAACTCCCCCCGAAAAACCGTTGACAGCCAGCCCTCTACCCCTATAATACCCTGTTTCCCGCTGTAAATGCGGGCAGGGACAATGCTCGTAATGTGCAACGGGCCCCGAAGTGAAACTTGAAAACGGTGGTTTCCTCATGGCAATGATACAGCAGAAAACAACGCTGGCGAAAAAAGGCAACGTATCCCAATCGTGGTTCCTGGCCGATGCCGAAGACCAAATCCTGGGCCGAATGGCCACTAGAATTGCCACGGTCCTCATGGGCAAGCATCGCCCCGACTACACCCCCCATGTCGATACCGGCGACTTCGTCATCGTTACCAACTGTGAGAAGATCAAACTCACCGGCCGCAAGCGGCAACAGAAAGAATACGACTACTACACCTACCATATGGGTGGCCGTAAGGTCGTCTCTTTCGAAGAGATGTTTGAGAAAAAACCCGAAAAGGTCATCGAAGAAGCCGTCAGACGCATGTTGCCCAAGAGCAAACTGGGCCGACAAATGCTCACCAAATTAAAAGTATACCGAGGCAGCGAGCATCCTCACGCCGCACAACAGCCTCAACCGTTGGATTAGACGTAACTTAAGTCTTTTGAACAGGGAATATCGCGTGGTAGAAGAGCAGGCACAAGGATCTCCGCTTATCGACGCCCAAACGGCCCAGGCCGTCACCCAAACCGTCCAGCCGACCGTGAAACCCGGCAAGCCCACCGCTGCCGACCTCGGCCCCAAAGAATACTGCTGGGGCACCGGCCGGCGCAAAGCCGCCGTGGCACGCGTCCGATTGCGGCCCGGCAGTGGCAAAATCAGTGTCAACGGCCGCGAACTCGACAATTACTTCCCTAACCTCAGGGATCGTAACGACGTACGGGCCCCCCTCGAAGCCACCGATAGCGGCTCCCGCTTCGACATCTGGATCAACGTCGCCGGCGGCGGACTCACCGGACAGGCCGGTGCCTGCGTGCTCGGCATCGCCCGCGCGCTGATCCAAGCCGACCCCACCACCTTTGCGACCGTCCGCGAAAGAGGCTTCCTTACCCGTGACAGCCGACAGGTTGAACGTAAGAAGTACGGCCAACGTGGCGCCCGCCGTAGCTTCCAGTTCTCCAAACGGTAACCGGGTTTACCTGACAAATGAGGATAGGCTCCTGGTGCCGAAAGGTCAGGAGCCTTTTTTTTTGTTACAGACTGCCGAGGCGTGACACCACGCACCAGGCCCTTGCGACCTGGGCTCGGCGCGTGACGGGGCCTGACGCACTGGCTTGGGGGCCCGCCGCGTAGAACACCTATACAGCACACCAGGAACCACCAAATGATCAGAGTAGCAATCATCGGCGCCACAGGGTACACGGCTCTCGACGCCATCAACATCCTGCTGCGGCATGAGCAGACGCAGGTCACCTATCTTACCGCCCTGGCCCAAGAGTGCGGCCCCCTTACGGACGTCTTTCCCGCCCTCCAGGGACGCCTCGACGTGCCCATCGAGCCGATCGACCTCGACAAGCTCGCCAAGAAAGCCGACGTCGCCTTGTGCTGTCTACCCCACCGCGCATCCATGGGTTTTGTACCCAAATTGCTCGATGCCGGCCTTAAGGTCGTTGATTTCAGCGCCGACTACCGCATGCATGACGTTGCCGTTTATGAGGCAGTCTACGGGGTTGAACACACCGACAAGGACAACATTCCGCGCGCCGCCTTTGGCCTGCCGGAACTGTTCCGCGACAAGGTCGTCGGGGCCCAACTGGTGGCCAATCCCGGCTGCTATCCGACCGCCGCCGCCCTGGCCGTGGCCCCGCTGCTGCGTGAAGGGCTTATTGCCTCTGAGGACATTATTGTCAACGCCGTCTCCGGCTCCACCGGGGCCGGACGCAAGGCCGCCCTGGCGTTTCATTTTCCTGAAATGAACGAAAACCTCTTTGCCTACGCGGTGGGCACCCATCGCCACCAGCCGGAGATCGAGCAGATCCTCGGCGATTTCTCGCAGGCGCCGGCCAACGTCCTCTTTCAGCCACACGTCGCCTGCTACGACCGCGGCATCGCCGAGACCATCTACTGCCGCCCCACGCAGGAGACCACCCCGGAGCGACTGGCTGACCTCTACGCCGACTTCTACAAGGACGAGCCCTTTGTCCGCTGCCTGACCAGGCCGCCACGCGTCAAGGACATCGCCGGCTCCAACTTCTGCGATCTGTACGCCACGACGGCCCGCGGCAAGATCGTCGTCTTCGCCACCATCGACAACCTCATTAAGGGTGCCTCGGGCCAGGCCGTCCAGAACATGAACATCATCTGCGATCTTCCCGAAACCATGGGATTGCTCTAGCGGCACCGTTGCATTGTGTCAGCGCTGAGGACGGGAATCGTCGTTTGTCTTGCCCGGATAGAGGTCGCTTGCTATCATTGCAGCCGATTTGGACGGCCTCTGGAGGATAAGTTGGTATGGGTGAAGCTTTGCAAAAGCTGACGTTACGCGGTTTCAAATCCATTGAAGCCTTGGACGATTTTGAGCTGGGCAAGTTGACCGTGCTGATCGGGGCCAACGGGGCGGGCAAGAGCAATTTCGTGGACTTCTTTCGTATGCTACGCGCCTTGGCGGACGAAGCACTGCAGAAGTTCGTTAACCAACAGGGCGGGGCCGATAGGCTCTTCTTCCTTGGCCCCAAGTATACGCGTGAAGTCTGGGCCCACTTGGTTTTTGGGGAGAATCAGTATCGCTTCACGTTGGAACCTGCCGCGGATAGCGGATTAATTGTCGGGCAGGAGGAGACACTGTATACAGGGGGTATGGGGGCTGGTACGTGGTCCATCATCGGTCGCGGGAAGCTTGAATCAGCTATATGTGATCTTAAGAATGAGGGGGGCAGGTTGGGGGCAAGGCACGGCGTCGAGTATTATGTCCACGAATCGCTGGTTAGTTGGGTCGTCTATCATTTTCACGATACGAGCATGGCAGCGCCGATGCGGCGGGATCAATCTGTGCGGGATCGAGGGGCACTGCGGCATGATGGAAGCAACATAGCCGCATTTTTACTGCACCTGCGAAAGAGGCACGAGGAGACTTACACTCAAATCCGCGACGCCGTTCGGCTGGTGGCGCCGTTTCTGGATGAATTCTTTTTAGAGCCTGAGAAGAATGGTGAACTGGAACAGGTACGACTGGAGTGGCGACAGAAGGGCAGCGATTTTCCTTTCCAGCCGAGCCAGTTGTCCGATGGGACGATACGGTTTATCTGCCTGGCGACAGCTTTGTCGCAGCCTTTCCCGCCGGCGACAATTGTTATCGACGAGCCGGAGTTGGGGTTGCACCCCTTTGCCATCTCAATGTTGGCGGAGTTGATTCAGTCGGCTGCGGAACGTAGGCAAGTCATCGTCTCGACGCAATCCCCATTACTGCTCGATTGTTTCAAGCCGAAAGACGTCGTCGTCGTCAATCGTCTTGAAGGCCGATCAATCTTCCAGCGTTTGGATAAGGAGGAATTGCGCGATTGGCTTGCAGACTATACGATTGGCGAACTCTGGCAGAAGAATGTGGTCCAGGGGGGACCGGAAAATGCCTGAGATCATCGCTATCGTCGAAGGACAGACGGAGCAGGTTTTTATTCGCAATCAACTGGCGGCGCACCTGGCTGGGCGAGGCGTCACAATCTACTCAAGGTTGTCTGGCAAGGCCAGGGGGCATGGCGGTGTTAGAAAATGGGAGACTGCGCGTAGAGACGTTATTCGAACGCTCAAAGAAAAACGTTACGTCACCACTATGTTCGACTTCTACGGTTTGCCCTTTGACTGGCCAGGACGGCAAGAGGCGGCTGGTTTGTCATGGGAGCAGAAAGGGTCTTGTGTGGAGAACGCGATCCTGGATGACTTGGCTGCGGTCGTGGGGCATGATTTCGACCGCCGTCAGTTCATTCCTTATGTGCAAGTTCACGAGTTCGAAGCTCTGCTGTTCTCCGATGTTGGGATTTTGGCGGAACGTGTTGCGTGCCTTGCCCGCTGCTCAGTGGGACAACTGTCAGGGAAGCTCGAAGAGATATGTCGTGACGCCGGCAATCCGGAGGCCATTAACGATAATTATGATACTTGCCCTTCGCGAAGAATAGCAGGTTTGGTTTATGGTTATAGAAAACTCCTGCATGGACCAGGTGTGGCCAAGGCTATTGGATTAGATGTTATTCGTCGGCAGTGCAAGCACTTCAATGAATGGCTGGAAAAACTTGAATCTTTAGCATCTTGAGATAGGGTTATGTCTAACGAAACGATAACGGGACCGATGGGTTTTCGGACGGCGGCGGTGGCGGCGGGGATCAAGGCCAGCGGCAAGTTGGACCTGGGACTTATCGTTGCTGATGCGCCTTGCGTGGCGGCGGGGGTGTTCACGCGGAACAAGGTGGTGGGGCCTTCGGTGGTGATTGACCGGGAGCGGCTGCGGGGCGGTCGGGCGCAGGCGGTGTTTGTCAACGCGGGTAACGCCAACACGTGCACGGGCGAGCGGGGCGTCAAGGACATCGAGACGATCAGCCAGCTGCTGGGCCGGCAGGTGGGCATTGCGCCGGAGAAGGTGCTTGTGTGCAGTACGGGCATTATCGGGCACTATCTGCCCATGCCCAAGGTCAAGGCGGGGGTCAAGGCCGCTGCCGGTGCGCTGAGCGGCTCGGCCAAAGCGGCCGGGCAGTTTGCCCGCGCCATTCTTACCACCGACACGCGGACCAAGACGGCTTGGCGTGTGCTCAGGCTGGACGGTCGGGAGGTTCGTTTGGCTGGTGTGTGCAAGGGCTCGGGCATGATTGCCCCTAACATGGCCACGATGCTGGCGTTTATCACCACCGATGCGGCGATCAGCCCGGCGATGCTTCGCAAAGCGTTGCGAGAGGCGGCGGATCGGACGTTTAACAAGGTGTCCGTGGACAACCATACGAGCACCTCCGACAGTGTGCTCGTGCTGGCGTCGGGGCGTGCGGGCAACGGGTGCATACGGCGTCAGGACGGTTCATACGAGCGGTTCGTTGAGGCTTTGTGGGGGCTATGCGACGACCTAGCCCGGCAGATTGCCGCTGATGGCGAAGGGGCCACCCGTATGGTCACCATTCGCGTGACGGGTGCCGCCACGGCGCGTGACGCCCGCGCCGCAGTCCGTGCCATCACCGATAGCCCGTTGGTTCGCTGTGCCTTTAACGGGGCCGATCCCAACTGGGGGCGCATTATCAGCGCCGTTGGCTATTGCGGTGCTCACTTTGAGCCTGACGCCCTCCAGTGCCGTATCGCGGGGCACTGCGTCTATCGTGACGGGCGTCCCCGGCCCTTCAAGGCCGCTGCGGTCAGTAAGAAGATGCAGCAAGATGACTGGGCCATTGAGGTCGACCTGGGGGCGGGCTCCTGCCACGACTTCTGCTACACCTGCGACCTCTCCGGTCAGTATGTCCACATCAACGCTGATTATCACACCTGATTCGGTCAGGCCGAAATGGCTTGGCCCGGGGGGAGCTAGGGTATGCCCGAGGGTTTTATCGGACCTCTCTCGGTGACAACAGGTTGTCACTCTCGCGGCCACCGGCGGTTTTGGGCTGACTAGGGCAGCGTCGGCAAATTCTGGTAGGCCCAAGGCCCTCCATGATAATCAGACCCCGTTTAATGGTCGATGGGCATTGTGTAAGTGGACTATATGTCGTTCGTCAGGGTTTAGGCAGGGCATGGCTGGACATCGGCAACCGCGCACGCCGCTTCCGCCGTTTGTACAGGAAGATATATAATGACTGAAGACCTCCATAGCGCCGGACAATTGGAACGCATCGAGAAACTCCAGCGGCTGCTGCGAAAGGCCAATGTGCCGACGTTGCCGCTGGTGGCCCAGAAGCTGGTCGAGCTGTGCTGTGACGATCATTCCTCCTTTGGCGACTTTGCTCGTGTTATCGAATCCGACCCAGGTCTGGCCAGCCGTATTCTGCGGGTGACCAATTCGGCCTACTATGGTTTGCGCAACAAGGTCACCACCCTTGAACGGGCCATCGGCGTCCTTGGCCTCAAATACGTCAAGAGTGTCTCGCTGGGCTTTCGGCTCGCGACGGCGCTGGCCCAATTCGAGACGCAGGGATTTCGTATGGAGGAATTCTGGCAGAAATGCGTCTTCCGCGGTGTCCTCGCGCGCCATTTGGCCCACGAATACTGTCCCAAACGTGCCGAGGAGGCCTTTTTGGTAGGTCTGCTTGAAGACTGTGGCATCCTGTTTTTGATTCAGGCTTTGGGCGTGCCCTACGTGGAGATGTGGCAAAACGCGCGGGGGTCCCAGGCGGCCCTCTTCCGACTGGAACAGGAAGTCTTCGAGTTTAACCACCTCGAAGCCGCTGAAGTGGTGACCCAGCAATGGTCCGTGCCGGAGCTGTTGGCACGGCCGATCCGAACACATCACCGCAGACCGCTTGCGCGACCGACCGAGGATGAGCAGGTTCAACTATCGCAGATTGCCTATTTTGTCGGCACACTGTCGTTTAATGCTCCTCAGGCTCTTAGCGAGGAAGACCTGACGCTGCTTAAGTTCAGTGACAGAGTCTTCGGCTTGAACGAGACCGACCTCAAGCGGCTGCTGCGCGAGGCAAGGCTCGAATTCATCAGTGTCTCCGAGTGGTTCAAAGAACTCATCGACGACGAAATCGAAGTTACCGAGTTGCTCAGCCAGGCCAACGAACTTCTCAGCGATCTGGCCGCCAATACCGTACCGGAAATGTTTGTGTTGGAAAACGAGGTCCAACACCTCCGCGACCAGTGTGCCGACTTGGCGGACTCTATGGACCAGTACCAGAAACAGGCGGAAACCGATGACCTGACCGGGCTTTATTCCCGCAGTCGGCTCGAACGGTTCCTTGATAACACATCCTGGCGTGTCAAGAACAAAGAGACCAGCCTGGCCGTCATGTTTCTCGATGTCGACAATTTCAAAGAGATCAACAACACCTACAGTCATGCCGTGGGCGACCGCCTGCTCCAGCAATTGGCTGGGCTCATGAAAGAACTCTTCGGCGAAAACGGATGCTCCTGTCGTTACGGGGGCGATGAATTCGTTGTCGCCTTGATGGGGCTCAAACTCAAAGAGGCTGTCCAGCTGGCCGCCGGTCTTACCGAACGGATCCGAACCGTCCCGGTCGTCTTACGCGCCAGCGACGATCAATCGGCTTTCGAATTCTCCTGCAGCGTAGGTATGCTCTTCTGCGAGGTCGGCTCCCAGCCCGGCAATTGCACCCGTATTCTTGAACTTGCCGATGGACTCATGTATTCTGTCAAAAGAAGCGGCAAAGACGATATGTACTACAATGCCATCCTGCCCGGAGAAGACCACGTCAGCTCTACACCCAAGCTTGTCGCCGATGCCCTTTAACCCGTACCCTTCATGGATTTTCGCTTTTCGCAGGTCTCTGCCGGCCGCTGCGGCGGGGGAGAGAGAGGGATTGGCTGGGGCAGGCCATAACCGCTGTGCTACCGGAATATCGCCTGGGGGGGGATAGGTAATTTGGGCAAGGCTCTGGCGGGCCCGTCGCCTGCAATGCAGGTGGACGTGGCTGATCTGCATTCACGTATTCTTGCTGTTTGAAGGTTTTCGCAGAAGATATTGCAAAAAACAGACAAAATACCGTAACTACCACGATAGACACGCCTTAGCCCGCGGGATACAATGATCATAATGCCGCAGTTAAGATAGGGTGCGGGTGCCTATGAGACTCTCTCTCGGGGTGTCAACGCGTGCTGTCTTGCAGGTGTGTTTTAGAGGAGGCCGGTGACGGGGCAACAAAGGGCTCCCGTCCAAACAAAAGGAAGGTGGGCGAGATGAAGTCAGTAGCGTTGATGGTTCTCTGTCTGAGTGCTTGTGTTTTTGCTGACGTGGCGGATATTCAATTTTCTCCGGGCGGAGCGACTCCCGGCAACTGGGTCTATGACGGCGACGTTACGCTTTCTTTCACGCAGATAGTGGACATAGACGCTGTGGAGGGGGCGGTGACAGACGCGCTGTTCGACAAATGGGTGTACATCCCGGACCTCATCTTTTCGAGTAGCTACGATACCGTCATGCCTGCGGGGCCGATAGAGATCAAGGACAGCGGAGGCAACGTGTTGCTCACCGGCACGCTGGCGCCGGCTGATTTTATCTCGGTCTTTACGGTGGCGGCCACGCATACGCAATACACCAATGACATTGATGTTACCTTTGTTGACAACAGTATCGGGTCTGATTTTCTCGAGGGTATCAGTGTGGGCACCAAGCTCGACTTCAACCTGACGATACAATCCAACGAGAACTTTGACGACATACTGGGCGATGGGTACGAACACAGCAACGGTTTCAGCGGCAGCATGGATGTTATTCCCGAGCCGGCCTCGCTGAGTCTGCTGGCCTTTGGGGCGGTGGCTCTCTTGCGGAAGAGACGAACAGCCTGAAACACGAAGTGAATTGACCACCAACACGGGCCTGTGTCGACGTCTTGTACGTGGCGCAGGCCCTGCTATTGCGCCATGAGAGCATAACGCATCGTCACTGGCCCCTTGCGAGCTAGTGGGCGCTTGCTCCGGTGGCTATGAAGAAGCAACGTCTTACCGCGGCCTGAATCTTCTTGTCGCCATTGCCGCGTAAGCCCCAAGACCAGCCGGCGTGGCCCGTCCAAATAGCATGCTGCTCTTTTCTTAATCATCAATCGACCGACCTCCTCACGGCCAGTTCCACCCTAAACCTTTACTAGTACAACACTTAAAATGACGGCCCTCTCGTGCGAGTTGCCCTGGGACTACCAGAAATGGCGGTTGTTACGATTGACAAGGGCCCACCACAAGTGCTATTATAGACTGAGTAGTTGGCTATTAGTGTGCAAGAACGCTTGAGAGAGAGACCCGAAAGGCGGATGGTCTCTATCAAGCGTTTTTTTTGTTACTAGGTCGGCGAAAAACGGAGGAGAAGGAAGATGTTGAGATTATCTGGCGTGGTAGGTTTGTCTATGCTGGGGGTACTACTCATGGCGTATCCCGCCCAGGCTACCCTGTACGGTTTCTACGGCATTACGAATACTAGCGAGACGAACACCGACATAGGTGAAGCGCAGCTTTTCGTGGATGTTCTTAATGGCAACGGGCAAGCGAGGTTTCGTTTCTGGAATGTCGGCTTGTCGACCTGCTCGATTACCGATGTGTATTTTGACGACGGCACGCTTTTGACACTTGACAGCATCGTTGACGCGGACGAAGGCGGGGGGCATTCGGGGGTGGATTTCTCGGTCAACGCGAGCCCTGGCAATCTCCCTAGCGGCGGTGAACCGGGAATTGATTTCTATGCGGACGAAGGTTTTACGGCGGACTCGGATTCGCCACCACCGGCGTGGGGAGTGCAGAACTCAGATCCCGGTGATGAATGGCTGGAAATCCAATTCTCGCTCAATGCCGACGGAACGCTGCAGGACGTACTCGACGAGTTGAGTGATGGCAGTCTGCGTATCGGCATCCATGTCCAAGCCTTCGATGCCGGGGGCAGTGAGTCGTTTATCAACAACCCCTACCCGGTCCCGGAACCCGGCTCGATCAGCCTGCTTGCACTGGGGGGCCTTGGCCTTTTGAGGACGAGGCGACGGCGCCGGGAGGCACTCAGGGCCACGCGCGGCCGCTAGGGGGTCTGTTTCAACCTGGCCGACAAAGACAGCTGCATCATCAGGCCTTGGCCCACGATGCCCTGTCTGCTGGCCTGTCAAGCGTTGCTAAAGGTCGCCCCGGGGCGTCGAAGTGACGGTCACATCTGCACCATCATGAAATCGCCTTGGGCCTCCATTGGCCGGAGGACCTGGCGGCCCACCTGCACCCGACCGATGCCGCTGCGAGCGGCCACCCCAAAGACATTGTCGCCGGCCGCCGCGCTGCCAAAGCGTACGCGACCTATGGAGCCGCTGTAGGCGGTGTTGGCGGGATTGAGCAGATTGCCATGTGCATCCGGGGCTACACTGGCGACCACAAAGCTGTCTGCCACCTGGCCGGTGACGTTCACCTGGCCGAGATGACCGTGGGGCAGCAAGGTATCGGCGGCGGAGCCCAACCCGCCCAAACGGCCGTCGCTGCCCAGATTGTAGCCGGCCAGCACCCGTGAATCAGTCATGTCGCCGCGGACCATAAGGTTGAGCATTTGGCCTTGGACGGCGATATCGGCACCCTCGACCTCGGCAAACATGACGCGGCCGACGTTGGCGGCGTTGAGTGCACCTGTGAAGGTTGCTCGGTTGGCACTGATGCGCCCGATATCGCCTTGCACCAGGAAGGCCCCATCTACCTGCGAACCCCGCAGCACCATGCTACGCACGTCCTCGGCAACCTCGAGCCTACCGCTGAAGTCGCCGGTCCCCACCATGAGGCGTGTGATGGTCTCGGCGGACAGTATTCCGTCGCCGTAGCCGTCCATCCGCAACGACCGCGTCGGGCCACCGATCACCACGTCGGAGCCGTCACCGACCATTCCCAAGGTCACGTTGGCCCCCCGGGACATCACTGAGGCGATCTCTACATCGGCACCGCCCGTGAGGCCGCCTATCGTAAACTGACCTGTCAACGCGGCCAACTGCACCGCGCTGCCCTGGACCCCCTCGCCGTCGACCACGACGTTACGCAGATTCACGTTGCGAACCGTGCCGCCGACGATTTGGCCGACGGTGCATCCTACGGGCGCGGACACAATGAGACTCGAACGGGAGGTGGTATTAACCAGCTGAATCAAGCCGATATCGGATCGACCGCCATCACTGTTCTCGGGCACCACGACGGCATACCCACCGCCGGTGACGCGAACCTTAATCTGGTTGCCGGTACTGTCCGCCACCGTCACCGACTGGCCTTGCTGCTGGGAAGAGGAAGCCCCAAAGACACTCTGGCCCGCCAGCGTCACGTAATGGAGGCTCTGGCCGGTGCCCGCGACATTGTCTGTTGTTACGGTCACGGTGGCGAGGCCTTCGAAGCGATTGGCCGGGGCAAAGGTCACCTCGACGGTCTGGCTGGCGCCCGGAGCAATGAAGATATCGTCGCCAGCATCGTCCGGATCGAGCGAGGTCAAGTCTGTCCCCACCAGCGACATACGAAATACGGACTTGTTGAGCGAGACTCCCTCGAGCACCAGCGTACTGCCGCCGGTATTGGTAATCGTAAAGGCTTCGGTGGCCTGGTCCTGCTGGACGACCAATGGTCCGCCGAACGACGTGGTAAAATCGATGTAGCCGTGGGATGTTGTCGTTTCGGTGTCGGTAATGCTGGCTGCGGCGGGCGTGGCTCCTTCACCGGCCAACTCCACCACGAGCGTTTGGCCATCCTCGGTCAGAATGGTCACTGTGCCGCCATAGGCCTCCAGGGCCGCAGGCGTGATCTGCACGGTTAAGGTCTGGCTCTGGTCGACGCCCAGTGTCACAGGTGTGCTAAAGGCAGGCTTCATGGTAAAGACGTCGTCCAGGTCCGTCAGGCTCCATCCGGTGAGCACGACAGGGCTGGTGCCGGCGTTGGTCAAAGTAATGCTCTCTTCGTTAGAGGCCTGCCCCTGACTGACGCTGCCAAAGTCCACCAACTGGTCATTGGCATCACCTTGGGTGTCGGTAATCGCCACGACCGGATCGATCGAGGTACCCCGGACTATCAGACTGGCCACCACAGGGGTTAGCCCGGCAGCTTCATCGGGATCTTGGCCCGTGTCGCTCAAAATCTGCAGCTCATTGACCCACACACCCACCACATCAGCCTGGAGCACCACTGTGAGCTCCCGCTCCTCGCCCGGGGCCAGCACAATGTCGCCAGTCGTGCCGGCCGCATTGCCCGGTATAACCGAATAAGGCGATTGCGGATCCGCGAACAGAAAGCTCTTCAGGGTCAACGGCGCACCGCCGATGTTGGCCAGCGTGACGGTTTCTTCCTCAAGCCCCCCGACATACAAGGTGCCAAACTCCAGCGTCCTGTCGTCGCTCGAACTGCCGGAGTCTTCGCGTACCTCCAGTATCGGAACCTCCGGCACAGCCAGCGCCGTAACCGTCACCTGAGTTGTCGGATTCTCCGGATCGTTGGTGGAAATAACAATCGAGCCCGTAAACTCTTCCGCCAGCAGAGGCTCTCCCGGTTCCAACGGCGACGGGTAGTACGAGACCGTCAACAGCACAAACTCGCCCGGCAGCAAGTCTGTCGGGTAATCCAGATCGGGAGTAATCACAATGTCCGGGTCCGCACTGGCCTCGAACACGTCACGGACCTCCAAGGTCGTCGTGCCCACATTCGTCAGCGTAATCGTACCCGTCCCCGGCGTATCGGCGCCCATGATGACGCTGCCCAGATCGATCACCCCGTCATCCTCGCCGTCGCCCTCGGTGACCTCGAGCATGGCCCCCGTCTCGCCGCTACCCGTCAACGCCACCACCATTACAGGGCTGTCATCGTCATCGCTGCGGACGTACAACGTATCCGTGAAGATGCCCACCTCCGGAGCCGTAAAGGTCACGTCCAGAGTCAACCACGCCTCGGGCGCCAGCACAATGTCATCAGCCACGCTGGCCGTGTTCGTCGTGGCCACCTCGGTCGTCAAGAGGGTGTCGTCGTCACTCCATTCCTGCACGAAGGCGCGCGCAATGTTGAAGTTGGCGCCGTTGTCAAACGCCCACGAGCCGATCGTTACGTCAGCCACCCCCTCGTTAGTCAGGACAATGGCCTCTGCGGGGGAGGTGGCCCCTATCACCAGCCCGTCAAAGTCAATAAACTCCGGATCCATCTCCAAATCGCGATCCGCGGCTACCTCCGCTACGAGCACAATCTCATGGAAATGGCCGTACGGGTGTGTCTCGTGGTCTGGATCGTTCGTGTGAAGCTGGAGGACGGCGCTGTACTGACCGGGCTCCAAGCCTGTCGGATCGAACCGAACTGCAAATCCCTCAGCTTCCCCTTCTTCCAGGGTGATGGGATAATCAAACGACTCACGCAGACTGAAGGGACTGCTCTCGAGCGTCCCGATGCCACCAATCAAGATATCGTAGATCAACAGGTCGCCCACGTCGGCCGCTTCATTCTCCACATTGGTCACGGTAAAGCCGCGGTCCACACGCCCAGCCATCGTCGTGCCGAACTCGAGAACCATGTCATTGGGCTGCCCAGAAACCTCGGTAACGAGCATATCGGGCAGTTCATAGTCCGGTCTAAACTCTCGCAAGCCGTCAAAATAGAGTGAACTTTGGAACGACAATGCCACCACCGGAAAACCATCCGGCCGCACAACCATGTCGTAATACTCCGCAGCTCCCCAATCCTGATTATTCTGCAAGCTTTCGGTGTTAAGGACTCCCCAGGTCACATTGTCCGGCTCGAGACGCTCGACACGACTACCGATCGCCCCACCTCCGGTCCCGCGTGCCGTGTAAGCGACCGTAACCTTCTGCCCACCGCTGCTGGCAATCTGCACGTCAGTATAGGCATGCCCCGCCGTGAAAGGCACAAAGCCGGTATCCTCCCACTGCTCGGTCAACAAGGAGAGCGGGTCATGCTGCGACTCCCAACGCCACACCTCCACATCCAGTACCGTCGTGCCCACCGTCCAGTAAGGCATCGGATTGAACACAACAAAGGGATGCACGTCAAAGCGGTCCAGAACACCGGCGGTATCCTGGTCAGAGTTAACCATGTCGGTCGTGGCCCGCTGCATGGCCACCCAGAGTAGCCCCCTGGGCCCCACCGCCATATCCTCGACCTTAAAAATCTCCCCCATGGGCATGTCGTAGCCAATCCCCAAACCAGTAAAGTCCACCGTCCGATTCGTCGCTAACGGCGTGCCATACGTCTCCCACGCGGCCGTGTCCGTATCAAGCTGCCAGACACTACCCGTGTAATAGCCGTCGGCAAAATGTCGCGTGAAACTTTCCACGGGCCCAGTCGGATACATATTCGCGAGCGTAGGCGACTGCTCTGGGGTTGCATACACCCACACTTCGGGCGAGTTCAATGTCACCCCAACGGCAAACTCCCGCTGGCCCTGACTGCCCGTCGGCAGCAAATACGCCAGAGGATTCTCCGGCCGGGCCTGCTGCGAGGCCAGCACGAACACATTATCAAGCCACAAATCCCCGCCGCCGCCTTCCCCTGCGTCCAACTGAATACTGACCGTATGAGTCCCCGGCTCAATCATCGGTATTTCCAGAATCGTATACGAGTAAACGGGGGCCTCGTCAAAGCCGTTCCACCAGCCGTCATCCATGGCGACATCCAGGGGGCCCGTCTCGCCTTCCGCATCATAGGCCACCCCGTCCACCAAGACGCTCGCGGTCACATCACTGCCATCGGGCCCGTAATGGCGGAACCCAACCACCATCAAGCCCAACTCACCCTGCACCACATCCTCGATCAGATAACTGTAACTGCCCTCGTCATCGAGATGGACATGCAACGCGCCGTTGAAATCATAGGCCCCCTGCGGAATCGCGTCGGTCTCATCGGGATCGGGTCCGACGACTGAATTCGCAAACCCCCGCGCGACCTCCGCGAAATCAGAAAACCGCGAGTCCTCGCCCGTATTGCCGTTGGCGGGGACAAACTCCCAATCGGTGTAGCCGGGGTTGACCTGGAGGGACACATTATCCACAAACAGAACGGCGCCGTCCGTCCGATAACCATCATCACCAACCACCCCCGTGGCGGCAGCCTGCGACAGATACGCGTCGATGACGAGGGTGTAGGTACCTTCAGGCAGTTCATTGTACAACAACTCCGAGCCGTCCTCATGGCCGGCGGTATTCCAGATGTCCACCACGCCATAGGCACTCAAAGGCCGCCAAGCAGCCTCAGCCACGGGGCCCATCCCGTTGTAGTTGGTCTCTCCGGCCAGGCCCAGCACGGAGAACGAGCCCAACTCCAGCACGGTCTCGTCGGCGTCATTCTCGACGGTCACGGTCACGGTCGCCGACTCGTGGCGTGCTATCTCGGAGCCCACCTGGAGCATATAGTCCATCCCCAGTTCGAGTCGGCCCGCCGTGGTGACCTCGAAGTCCTGCTCGAAGCGACCCTGGAGGTCCGCCGTGGCTGTCCCGTTGCCCAGCGTCACAACCAAAGCGCCGCTGCCGTCGGCACCGGCCGCATCAACCCAGACGCCATCTACTTCAGCCCCAAGATCCGGATCCGGGTTCACGTCAACGAACGTCCAGCCTTCTTCATCCGCTTCAAACTCGTATAGCTGTTCCTCGCCGTCAGGGGCTGTCCCCACAATCCGCTGATAGATCGAAATGTTGTCAAACTGAATCGTCGCCACAGTCAGATCATCTTCGTCCTCACCTGGCGGATCTTCCAGAGCCGAAACATCCACCTCTACCCAGAAGGCCACCGTGTGCTCACCCATCTCCAACTGCTCCAGTCCGAGCAATTGCGTGTCCAGACTGACCGTCGTCAAGTCGCTGTAGCCCTTTTCCTGGCCCGCCGCCACCGCGTCGATCAGAATCTTGTTATCCGTATCGCCGTCCACCACCAGATACAGAGACATATCCGCATGGGGCGTATTGATCGTGTCCATGGCGTACATCGCTTCCACCACGATGTGCCCGTTGTTGATCACCGCAAAGGGTTGATCCAGCACGCCCACCATGTTCGCTTCGGAAAAGTCCGGCGGCACCGCCTCCTCGCCCACATCATCGGTCGTGGGCACATCGAACGTCATCTCCACACCCGCCGTCGCCGGCGCAGGCCCATCTGCCGCCCACACGTTGGTCCACGTTACCCCCGCACCCTCGGTCGGCGGGTCTGCCCCAGCATCCGCGGCCACCACCGCCGTCGACACAAACCCCGTCGGATTCTCGACATCAGGATAGACCGCGGCCAGATCCGTCTCCTCCCACCAGTACCACGTCCCTCTCACGCGTGCCGCAGGCTCGCCCTGCTCCGGCGTGGGGTCATACTCCTCCGGTGCGTTGCCAGACAAGTTCCAGTCGTAGCCGGTGTAATCCCCATAATAGACCGCCTGCAGAATCCCCCCTTTATGAATGGTGCCGGGGCCCGCTTCCTCCCACGTATGGCCGTCCCACAAGCGCGTGTGAATCTTCTCCGATAAAGGTTCGCCGGCGGCATCGTAGCCCAGATATGTCAAGAAAACGGTCCCGTCCGGTCCCGCCTGCACCGAAATGCCGGCGTTCAACTCGGTCATACCGTCGGCCATCACATCGCCGGGGGCATTGGCCAAAGGACCGGCCGGCCCCTCGCCCAGCAGGCTCCAGCCCTCGCCAACCCACTCGTACACAAAAGGCTCGCCGTATGTGCCGCTGTCCTCATCGGTATCGATGTACGCCAGCAGCGGATTGCCCTCTACCTGGAACTCCGGCTCGGGCTCGCCGCGTAAATCGTACACCGATCCATACCCCTGCGGAGGGTCTATCAAAGACCACGCCCCCGTCAGTCGATCGTAGAGATAGACGTGCTCGCCGTCGGCATACATGACGTCTGGTTCCGTACCAACGTCACCGTCCCGATCAAGCACCCCCAACTGCACATCACCGCCCTCCTCCTCCAGCGCGGCCAACAACTCCCAAATCTCACCCTCCACCTCTGGCGTAAGATCCTCGGGCGCGTAAGTCAGCGGGGAACCAACCGGTTCCGACCAGCCGAACACATCATTGCCCAAAGAGCTCGCACCCCGACCGTATTGCACCCAATCCTCACCGGAGGTGTCCCATCGTTCCACAAAAAGTTCGCTCTTGGATTCTCCTGCGGTGCGCCACATGTACGCCAACGCCAACTCATCGTTAACACCGACCAACCCCGTCGGCATCCAACACATCATCTGCAACGGGGTCGCCCGACCGTAAGCATCGTAAATCTCCCCTAATGCCTCCGCCGCCTCCTCGCTCGCATCGCCCAGCAGAACCTCCGGCGGCCCCATGTTCAATATCTCAAACTCGCCCGCGTCATAATAGCTCGCGTACGCCCCCATGATCGGCGACTCGGTCACATCATCACCGTCACGGTTGGCCTCGTAGCGCTCGCCCGCTCCCGTATAGCCAAACCCCTGCCAGACAATGTAAGGCTGGCTCGCACTGTCGAGTTGAATCTCCGGACTGTAGTACCAGCCCACGTTCTCCGCGATACCCGCACCGGTCGCGCTGACGCCGGGCTGATACTCGGCCCAGGCCGTCGAACCGGGCTCAAGCACCTTGACATGGACACCCGCCTGGCCGTCCGTGTCGTACTCTTCCCAATTCGCCCAGTCCACCCAGGCCACTATCACATCGCCATTAGCCGCCACGGCAATGTCCGGCTGAATCGATACCCCCTCGTTATTGCTCACCCCGCCGAGCCCGTCATTGTCCGGATCGCTGGCCGAGCCTTCGCCCAGCTCCTCCCAGCTATCCCCATCCCAGCGTCTTACATAGATCTCGATGTTCCCCTCGAACTCCTCACTGACCCAAGCCACGATAGGCCGACCCGTCTCGTCCACCGCCAGGGCAGAACTGAACGAACTGGCATCATCCGCACTGACGCCGCTGTAGAGCTCCTCGCCAAACTGCCCCACCGCCTCATTGCTCAGCTCTCGCCACTGCAAATCCGTCGGCTCGGGCGGGCCGCTCACCAACGACTCGTAGGCGTAGCCGTACTGCTGCACCACGACCTCTCGCTGGCCCGTTGCCGGCTGCATGGCCGTATAGGACACAAACACCTCGCCCCGATCGTTCACCGCAATGCTCGGATCAGCCGCGTCCGTGGCAACACCCACCGGAATCCCGCCGAGCCCGACAAATTCCTGCCCGTCCCAGCGCACCACGGCGATGGGCCCCTCGGCGCCTTCGCCCGCGCCTGTCCCCAACCAGGTCAGATACACATCCCCGGTCGGACTCGATACCACCTCCAACTGGCTCCCCGTGCCTATCAGCCCCTGGTCGCCGCTGCCGGGCAACAAATCACCCCAGACCATTTCTTCGCCGGCATATTGGCGCGCATATATCTCCCCGGACATCTCCCATTCGTAGGGAATCGGCGTATCGATGTACTCGTTGAACGCCCCCTCGATCCAGAACACCAGCGGATCACCGTCGGGGCTGAGCGCCATCTGCGCCTCGCCGGACACATCGGCGCGGTCCCAGGTCACACCACCGCCCGAGGCACTGCGCCACCCCATCTCATCCCATAGCCCCGCCACGTCCAGCAACAGCCTTGACTCCAGGCTCTCCAAGTGCAAGCCCGAATGGCCTCTGGCTGAACCTTGCCGCGACTTACGCGCCTGTCGACGCGACCTCTTGACACGCCGCCTTTGCCTCTGTGACATGTCCGCTTCTCCTCAGAATGTCTGCTAGAACTTGTTGAATCGCGTGCAGTGCACCACTGCTTTGGACCTGTAAGTCAAGAAAATGCCATGCTCTACAAGCCACCAAAAGGCTCCCGATACGGAGCATCGAACAACCGAAACCTCATCAACTGAGATTCGCCAACGCCGCCAAGCGACGCCACGGTCGTCCGAAATGACACCCTACGATTTACATGTCCCTATGGGTAGGTCGTGCTTCGGTTTGCTCAGGGGAAGTACACTGCCGAGGCCGACAGCACGAAATCGGCCTGCCTCAACCTAACGCTCAACCCCATTAATAGCTTCAGTTTAGCGCAACATCACCCGCATCGTCAAGCAAAATATCGCTCCCGTCCCATACGACCAGTCCCCTTCTCTGGCCCGCCAAACGACCTGGCCCAGCCCACCTGACAACACGACCGCCTCCACAGCTTGCCCGCCTCCTAACTCCCGAACAACTCCCACCAGTCCACCAAAGACGCCGCGGCCATCACCTCCCTCCCCAAACGCCCCTTGCTTACACAAGTCTCTTGGTCAAAGGGTATTACACTCAATACCCGCACACCGCCCACCTCAGCTATCACCCGCGGGTTGGTCTCCTGAGCCAACGACGCACCCTCCGCCTGGTATCCGTTAATCACAACCCCCAGCACCTCCAACCCCCTCGCCCGAGACGCCTCCACCGTCAACAACGTGTGATTGATCGCCCCCAGCCGGCTCGCGGCCACCACCACCACCGGCAACGCCAACTCGACCATCAAGTCCAGCACCGCATAATCGCGACCCAAAGGCACCATCACCCCCCCAACCCCCTCCACGACCATCACCTCGCTCTGGCCCGCCAGATAATTGTACGCACGACACATCTCGGCCCGGTCGAGCTCCACCCCACTACGCTGGGCCGCCACCCAGGGTGCCAACGGTTCGTGATATCGCACCGGATTGATCACCTCCAAAGGCTCGGCCGACCCGCTGCAATGGCTCAGAAACTCCGCATCCTCGCTTACCAACCCCTCCCGACGCCTTTGACAACCGCTGGCCACCGGCTTGAAGACGCCCACCGAGTGCCCCGCCTGAACGAGGCACCGTGCGATCGCCCCAGCCACGACCGTCTTGCCCACCTCGGTGTCCGTACCCGTCACCAACACCCCACGACCACGCCTGAATCCCGACTCCGCCATAGCCTGCCTCCCGAATCAATCACCGCCGCCGACAGCACAAACTCCGACCCACAGCCGCCCTAAACCCTTGCCCCACCGACGTCTCCCCCCAAACTCTAGTATTCTCTACAAAAAACACTTGCCACGCGAGTTATTTTCCGCCAAGATGCCGGGTCTTGCGACGCAACGAGCCGCCGCCCCGTAAGAGTCACCCGGCCAACAAGAGCCGAGACCCGCCGACCCCCTGCCACGGCCTTGGCGCATTTTTTCTCCGACTACCGTGCTTGCTTAAGGATATAATTCGTTATGCTTGAAACCCTTCTAAACCCTCAAAGTATTGCCGTCATTGGCGCCTCCAGAACCCCCGGCAAGGTCGGCCACGAAATCGTTGCCAACCTCAAAGACGCCAACTTCCCAGGCAAGATCATTCCCATCAACCGCTCCGCCGACGAAGTCCTTGGATTGACCTGCTATCCGGACCTCAAGACAGCCGCCGAGAAGATCGAGCTGGCCATTATTGCCGTACCCACCAGGTTCGTCATGGCCGCCCTCGAAGACGCCGCCAAGGCCGGCGCAACGGCCGCCGTCGTCATCACCGCAGGGTTCAAAGAGGTGGGCCCAGAAGGGGCCCAGCTCGAAAAAGAAATCGCCCGCTTCTGCAAAGCACGCAATATCCGCCTGCTGGGGCCCAACTGCCTGGGCCTCATCAATACTAACCACAACATGAACGCCTCCTTCGCTAAGAAAATGCCTTCGTCCAGCCCCGTCTCAGTCATTTCACAATCCGGGGCCCTGGCCACCGCCATCCTCGACTGGGCCGCCGCACAGAAGCTCGGGCTCGCCAAACTCATCAGCATCGGCAACAAGGCCGACCTCGACGAAAATGACTTCATCGAAGCCCTCGCCCAAGACGACCACACCAAGGTCATCGTCGCCTATCTCGAAAGCATCAACAACGGCGACGAATTCATCAAGACCGCCGAAAACGCCGCCGCGAAAAAACCCATCGTCATCTTCAAGTCCGGCACCACCTCTGCCGGCAGCAAAGCAGCCTCCTCGCACACGGGAAGCCTGGCCGGCGCCGACATCGCCTACGGAGCCGCCTTCATTCGCGCCGGGGTGATTCGTGCCGACAGCTTCGAAGCTCTCTTCGACTATTCCACGGCCTTCGCCATGCAACCGCTGCCCCAGGGAAAACGCGTCGCCGTCATCACCAATGCCGGCGGACCGGGCATCATGGCTGCCGATGCCATCGAAAACTCCGACCTCGTCGTCACCAAGCTCGCTGAAGAAAACGCCCAAGCACTCAAGGCCAAACTGCCCGACGCCGCCAGCGTCAGCAACCCCATCGACGTCTTGGGGGACGCCCCCCCCGAACGCTACACCGACGCCATCAACGCCGCACAGGACGACCCCAACGTCGATGCCATTGTCGTCATCCTGACACCCCAGGCCATGACTGACGCCTTGGGCACCGCTCAGGCCATCGAAAAATACAATCAAGGCAAAAAGCCGCTACTGACCTCCTTCATGGGAGGCGTCGACGTGCAGGCCGGCCGCGACAAACTCACCGAAATCGGCGTCCCGGATTACCCCTCCCCAGAACGTGCTGTCGCCGCCCTCAAGGCCATGTGCGATTACGTCGCCTGGAAACAAAGACCCGCACGCATCGTGACCCGCTTCCCCGTCAACCGTAGACGCGCCGAACGCATCTTCTCACGCCACATCCGCACCGAAACCTATCAAGTCAACGAGGTCAAAGCCAAAGAAGTCCTCCGGGCATACAACTTCAACGTGCCCGCCGGCGCCATGGCCGTCAACGTCGACGAGGCCATTGACATCGCCGAACGTGTCGGATACCCCGTCGCCATGAAAATCGTCTCGCCCGACATCATCCACAAGTCCGATCTCGGCGGCGTCAAACTCAACCTGATTAACAGGTTCGCGCTCCGCGACGCCTACGACCTCATGATGCTCCGTATCAAACAGCGAGTACCCGACGCCCGACTCGACGGCGTCTACGTCGAAAAAATGTGCCATAAGGGACGTGAAATCATCATCGGCATGACACGTGACCCCCAATTTGGACCCATGCTCATGTTCGGCTTGGGGGGCATCTTCGTCGAAGTCATGAAGGACGTCACCTTCCACCTTGCCCCCGTCACTGCCGACGAAGCCGTACAAATGCTCGAAAAAACCCGTTCCTACACCTTGCTTAAGGGCGTCAGAGGCCAGGCCGCGGTCGACATCACTGGCATCGCCAACGGCATCCAACGCCTGAGCCAACTCGTCACCGACTTCCCCCAAGTTGTCGAAATGGATATTAACCCCTTTATCGTCGGCCCCGTAGGTTTCGAACCTGTTGCCGCTGATGCCCGTATTACGCTTTCCGCCAAAGGTGCCAAATCATGACTAAACCTGAAAAAGAACTCACCTACGATCCCCAATGGCAATCCAAGTATGCTAACCTTGTAATGTCGCCACCCCAGGCCGCCAGCCAGATCAAACCAGGCCAGCGAGTCTTCATTGGCACCGGCTGCGCCCAGCCTCAGGCACTCGTACAGGCCATGGCCGACCGCTCCGAAGAACTCGCCGACACACAGATTATTCACCTGCTGACCTTCGGCGACGCTCCATACGCCGAAAAAGACCTCGTCGAGCACTTCCGCGTCAACAGCTTCTTCATTGCCGAAAACGTCCGAGAAATCATCCAGCAAGGACTGGGCGACTACACACCCATCTTCCTCTCCGAAATACCCCGACTCTTCAGTTCCGGCCAACTTCCCCTTGACGTCGCCCTCATCCAGATGAGCCCCCCCGACCACCGTGGCATGTGCTCACTGGGAATCTCGGTCGATATCGTCAAAAGCGCCGCCCAGAATGCCGGCCTCGTCCTGGCGCAAATCAACCCCCGCATGCCACGCACACACGGCGACAGCTTCCTGCATGTCCAGGATGTCGACGCCCTCGTACCCGTCGAGCAGCCTCTCTACGAAGTCCGGCCCCCACAGCCCACCGAAATCACCCGGCGTATCGGCCAAAACATCGCCTCACTCGTGGAAGACGGCTCCACCATCGAAGTCGGCATCGGACGCATCCCCCAGGCCCTGCTCGAATTCCTCAAAGAGAAAAAAGACCTCGGTATCCACACCGAAATGTTCACCGACGCCATCATCGACATGATCGAATCCGGCGCCATCACCGGCCGACGAAAATCGCTCGACCGGGGAAAAATCGTCGCCAGCTTCTGCCTCGGCACCCAAAAACTCTACGACTATGTCGACAATAACGACGACTTCTCTTTCCATACCACCGAATACGTCAACGACCCCTTTATCATCAGCCAGCAGAATAAAATGGTCTCCGTCAACGTCGCCCTGGAGGTCGACCTCACCGGACAAATTTGCGCCGATTCCTTAGGCCAGAAGTTCTTCTCCGGAATCGGAGGCCAGGTGGACTTCAACCGTGGCGCCGCACGGTCTTCCGGCGGCAAACCCATCATCGCGCTGCCCTCCACCGCACGAAGCGGCGAAGTCTCACGCATCGTGACCCAACTGAGCCCGGGCGCCGGCGTCGTCACCACCCGCGGCGACGTCCACTACGTCGTCACCGAGTACGGCGTCGCTTACCTACACGGCAAGTCCGTTCAGGACCGCGCCCTCGCCCTCATCAGCATTGCTCACCCCAATTACCGTGAACAGCTGCTCAAAGAGGCCATCGAGGCCAAATACGTCCGCCCCGAATTGGCCGACGTCGAAGGACGAATTCATCTCGTCCCTCAGGACCTCACCACCTCCATGGTCCTCAACGAAGGCACCCAGGTCAACTTCCGACCCATCCACCCCACCGACGAACCGAAAGTCCGAGACCTCCTCTACACACTCTCCCAGCAAACCGTTTACTACCGATTTGCTGCCAACCTCAAACGCTTCCCACAGAAGCAAATACAGGACTTCGTCTACATCGACCACCGCCACGACGTCGCCATTGTCGCCACCGTCCCCGAAGCCTACGGTGAAAACATCATCGCCGTCGGACGCTATTACCTTAACGAAAACACCAACCGCGCCGAAGTCGCCTTCGTCGTCCATGACGATTGGCAAAACCGCGGCATCGGAACCTTCCTGCTCAAGTACCTCATCACCATCGCAAGACGCAACGGCATCGCCGGCTTCACCGCCGAGGTCCTCCGCGACAACAAACCCATGCAGGCCGTCTTCCACAAAAGCGGCTGCCGCGTCAGCAGCGCACTCAACGACGACGCCTACAGCTTCCACCTTGATTTCCCCTGACCGGACCGCCCACAACGGGCCTCATACGATTCCTCACTTGACGACAAACGGCCATCGTGTTACACATGGCCGTTTTCTTTACGACCAAACAGCAAGCGGGGGATGAGGTGCCCACAGGCCCATGCAATACTTCCGACGCGTCCTCAGGTACATCCGATTCGACTACCCCACCGTCGTCGCGGCCCTGATCTGCGCCATCTGCGGCGCGCTCCTCTTTTCTATGAGCCTCACCGCCTTGCTGCCCCTCATGAAGGTCATGATCGGCGAGGAAGGCCTGCACGGCTGGGCCTATCGAAGCGTCATCAAACAGCGCACCGGCCTGCGCTTTGCCAACGTGCCCCTGCCCGACGAAATCAGCCCCAGCAACGAAGACATCGAAGAACGTAGCCGTATTCCCCTCCGTGTCAGCGCCATAAAAGGCCAAAGCCCTGCCGACGAGTGCGGCCTCGTCGAAGGCGACGTGGTCACCGCCCTGACCTGGCCCGGCCAAAACAGACTGACGCCCCGCAACCGGCACCAACAGCTCGAAGTCCTCGCCAGCCTGCCACGCAACACCATCGTCAGCATCGACGTAACCCATCCCGACGCCACCACCGAGACCGTCCAACTCTCCCTGGGCCGTCGACCCGTTTGGGCCAACACCGCCGACTGGTTTCTACAATCCATACCAAAACTCTCCGACGTCACCTCCGAAGCACAACGCATCGTCTTTATCCGAAGCTCCATCATCCTCGTCATTCTCGTCATCCTCATGACCACACTGCTACGCAGCCTGTGCCGCTTCCTCCAGGAATACCTCATCCGACGTGTCGCCTTTCGCAGCATCATGCGACTGCGAAACGACGCCTTCCACAACGCCATTCGCCTGCCCCTCATTCACTTCAGCACCCAGGGCGTCAGCGACACCATGAGCCGATTCATCCAGGACTCCGTCAAAATCAACGTCGGCATTGTCACCCTCCTGGGCAGAATGATCACCGAACCGCTCATCATGATCTTCCTGGCCTGCTCAGCCCTTGTCATCAACGCCAAACTCACCGCCATCGTTATCATGGGCGCTCCCGCCGCCGCGGTCGTTATTGGCAAACTCGGCCGCAAAATGCGTCGCGCCACCCGACGCACCCTGCAAAGCTGGTCCCTGCTGCTGGGAAGACTCCAGGAAAGCTTCTTCGGCATTCGCGTCGTCAAGGGCTACCACCAGGAAGAACAGGAAGCTGCCACCTTCGCCGCCATCAATACCCGCCTGCTAAAACAGCAGTACCGAATCGCCAAGATCAACGCCGCCAGCGGACCGCTCCTCGAAGCCCTAGGCGTCGCCGCCGCATGCGTCGGCATGATCTTCGCCGCCTACTGGCTCACCGACTCCAGAATGACCCCCAGTGAATTCTTCGTCCTGGTCGGCCTCCTGGCCGCCATGGCCGAATCCGGACGAAAGCTCGGCAAAGTCCTGCCACGCCTCCAAGAAGCCAACGCCGCCGCTGAACGCGTCTACTTCCTCATCGACACGCCCGCCGAAAACGACCCCGCCGACGCCACCCAACTCCAAAGACTCCAACAGTCGCTCACCTTCAAAAACATCACCTTCAGCTACCCCAACACCCTCGAACCCGCCCTGCGAAACGTCAACCTCGACGTCAACGCCGGCGAAACCATCGCCGTAGTAGGCCCTAACGGCTCCGGAAAAACCACCCTCGTCAGCCTCATCCCCCGCTTCTTCCTGCCCCAAAAGGGCCAAATACGCATCGACGGCCAAGACATCGCCAACGTCTCCCTCGCCAGCCTCCGCAAACAAATCGGCATCGTCACCCAGCAAACCGTCGTCTTCAACGACACCATCGCCGCCAACATCGCCTACAGCAACCCCGACGCCTCCTGTGAAGAAATTGTCGCTGCCGCCAAACAGGCCTACGCCCACGAATTCATCGAACAACTCGCCCAGGGCTACGACACCATCGTCGGAGAACAAGGCGCCACACTCTCGGGCGGCCAACTCCAACGACTCGCCATCGCCCGCGCCATCCTTCGCGACCCCGCCATCCTCATCTTCGACGAAGCCACCAGCCAGATCGACTCCGACAGCGAAGCCAAAATCCAACAAGCCGTCATCAACTTCGCCCAGGGACGCACCTGCTTCATCATCGCCCAC
>Ga0180432_10002170_pt1 | contig 29743 bp, 66 predicted proteins | sample SS_ome_10_FD_132414 | JGI IMG/M metagenome (GOLD analysis project Ga0180432, IMG submission 132414) | Hypersaline lake sediment archaeal communities from the Salton Sea, California, USA - SS_1_MS_2 metaG | ecosystem: Environmental > Aquatic > Non-marine Saline and Alkaline > Hypersaline >...
AAATGATCGCCCGCGGCGTTCTCGCCGCCAGCCTCGACGATCGCCTGCGGTACGAGCCTAAGGAGGACGCCTAGTTTTCAGGAGATTCCCTGAGTCCAACCTCCAGGCCGCGTGGTTCGCCCGCACTGGGGAAATCGAGGACCTGATACAACACATCAACCTTACCGGGGAAATGCCCCCGGAACTGCGGCCCAGAAAAAAACGAAAAGCGACAAGGAAACCAAGATGAAACTCGAAATTGTCGAACGCCCGTGCCGCATGACAAAACCGCCCAACCAGAGAAGGGTCTGGAAGATCTGCGACGAGCACGGTAACCACGTGGCCAACACCGCCGACGAGAGGTTTGTGAACTTTCTCCGTCGGCGACAGGACTACGTCCGGGGCGCCATCAGCACCGAAAGCGACGTGCCGATCCCTGGTTGGCCTCCGCGCCTAGTTCGCACTCTGCACGCTGCCCTGGGCCTGGCAGACGAGGCGGGAGAGATTGCCAAGGCGGTCAAGTCCTGCATTTTTTACGGCAGCAAATTTGACTCTGAAAACCTCAAGGAGGAGGCCGGAGACCTACTCTGGTATTTAGCCATCCTCTCGGATGCAATTGGCGTCCCGCTGGACGAGATCATGGACGCCAACCTCAGGAAACTACGTGCCCGCTACCCAGATGGGTTTACTCAAGACGATGCGCTCAACCGCGATGCTGTCCGTGAGCGCGCAGCACTGACGGAGAACCATGATGCTCGTACTGACGCGTAAGGCACAAGAAAAGATCGACATCGGTCCCGACATCGTAGTTACAGTCGTAGAGATTGATACCAACAAGGTTCGCATTGGCGTGGAGGCTCCCAAGCGTATCACGGTCGACCGTCGTGAGGTTACCGAGGCCAAGAAGCGGGCGGCGGCAAAGAAAGCAACAGAAAAAGCATTGGAGTAGACATGTCCGCGGCAACTGTCAAGGCGCGTGGTATCCAGACTCGCAGCGGTCGGTTCTTGACCTTTCTGGACCCCCAGCCAGAGGACATCGTCTTCGCCGACGTGGCCTCTTCGCTGACCAATATCTGCCGGTTTACCGGCCACTGCCCGTTTTATTCGGTGGCCGAACACTCATTTCGCTGTTCAGAGATCGTCAAAGAAAAGCTGGCTGGCGAGGCGTTTGGGCACGACTTTGCGGAGATGCTGCTGGGGGACATTCCCACGCCGCTGAAACGGGTGTTGGAGGACATTAGCGGCGGAGCTTGGTCGCAGATCGAGAGCCACGTCGAGCGGGTGTTCGCCGAGCGGTTCGGGCTGCGGTACCCCATCCCAAACGATGTCAAGCAGGCCGACCTAGTGATGCTCGCTACCGAGAAGCGGGATCTGCTGGTGTCCGAGCATCTGTTTGCCCACGGGGGGTGGGTGAAGTTGCCACAGCCACTGCGGGAGGTGATCATCCCCTTTTCGCCGGAAAGCGTCTATCAGCAATTTGTTGATAAATACCAACGGCTGCACATTGAGGGATTGATACTGTGAGAAAGATTATCAGCGGCGGACAGACCGGCGCGGATCTGGGCGCCCTAAAAGCTGCCCGCAAGACGGGGCTGCGACACGGTGGTTGGGCGCCAAAGGGTTTTAAGACGGAGCACGGCAAGTCTCTCTGGCTGCAGAGCGTCTATGGGCTGCGAGAGACGATCTCGGCGAAGTACGAAGTCCGCACGATAGCCAACATCCGCCACTCAGACGGCACCCTGATTATCGCCGCCAATTTTGACTCGCCCGGCACGCGGCTGACCTGGAATGCGGTGCGGCAAGCGAAAAAGCCCGTCGCCTGCGTTTCGATGCTTGACCCCTGGAACCCCAAGCGGATTGCCAAGTGGATCTGGGACAAGCAGATTGCGGTGCTGAACGTGGCGGGCAACCGCGAGTCGGTCGCGCCAGGCATCGAGGACTTTACCCAGGAGTACCTTACGCAGGTGCTCCATTTATTTGCCGAACTGCTGTTACACGGATCGGGGCGCAGACGATGACCGAGTTTCCCGAAATTTCGCTCTACATGCACCGCCTGGGCGAGTGGCACTCGCGGCAGATGGAGGCCATCGCCCGGCTGGCCGGGGGGTCGTACACGCTGCACATCACCTGCCAGCCGGGCAACGTACACGTGAACATGAACCGGGCGTTGGACCGCTGCTGCGGTAGGTATACCTGCCTGATGGACGACGACTGCATCCCGCTGGGCGCCGGGTGGCTGGAGGCGTGTATTGCGATGCTGCGCGAGTACCCGAAATTCGGGATCGTGGCCCCGGTCGAGATCAAAGACTGCACCACACTGCGGACGTGGTTTGCGGACCCGACAACACTGATTCACGAGGACGCCCCGCCGCTGTTGCCCGCGCCGTGGTTGCCCGGCTATTGCATGGTGATCGACCGTCGGCGGCTGCCGGCGATCCGCGTGGACGAGAACATCGTGGGCGACGTGGGGATGAGCGACCTGCAGCTAACGCTGGACGCCCGCAGATCCGGTTTTGGGGTAGCTCACTGCACCAAGGTTGTGGTCTGGCACCCGTTCAAGGGCCCCTGCCAGCCGTGGCAGCACGAGTTGAACACGCGGCAGTGCGAGTACATGCGGTCGAAATACGGAAACTTGTTCGACGAGGTGGTCCAGCAGTCGATCCCCGCGATCCTGCGGGACCCGTCAGTGAATTTGGCTACGCTCGATCCGGTCAAGGTCGAGCAGTACGACGAGGTGATATGCGAGTGCAGCCGCCGAGACTCTACCTAGACGATTGTCTTGAAAGGTTGCGGCAGATGCCGGAGGACTGTTTCACAGCATGCGTTACAGACCCTCCTTATGGGCGGACATTTATGTCAAGGTCTTAGGACAAAAAAGTGCCCCAAAGAGATTTGGGAGGAGGTTCTGCGAGTGATGGAACCCGGCGCCACGCTGTTGGCATCTTCGGGTTTGCGAACCTACCACCGCATGGTCTGCGCCATCGAGGATGCAGGGTTTGAGATCCGCAATGCTATTGTTTGCCGGGTGTTTGACAGCGGGTCGTCTGCGTCTACAACTGGTTCGCAAAACGCGAACACTACCAAGAAATCTGTCAACGAATACGTGAGGAGGACCAATGCTCCAACACTCAAAAATGCTCTGGACCTACGACCAGCCGGTCGGCGATGGCCTGATTCGCGAGATCGTGAGCCTGATGCTCAACAACCGCAACATCTGCCAGCAGGACAATTACGTGCCTGAGGGGTTTGTCCCTCAGGGTACTGTAGATCGGCTGGCTCTGGATGCCGCCGCGTTGGTCGACGAGCACGGGATCGCCGACGAGGCGATGGCGGCGTATTCTCGCAAGTCCAAAAACGCCCAAAAGGCGTACCTGATCATGTCGCTAGTCCGCGGCACGCTGATCGCCAACGGGGCGTTGCAGAGAAAGTAGGGAAACCGGTGACAAGATTAGACTACAAAGACGGTGCTCGCGATGGTGCGAATTTTGGTTTCTGGGCGGGCGTGCTTTCGTCCGTCGTCTTTCTCCTAGTTCTGGCAACCATCCTCTGGGCCCGTGGCGGCCTAGTTTTTGGAACGCCAACACCAGAGAAACTCGTTGTTAGGTACCCATCAGGGCCCCACCACACCAGTGTTGCCTGCCTCGACTACAACACCTCAGAGTACGTGCAAACTGTGTGCGGCGAACTGTTCGTGAGCTACGAGCCGCGCATCAAGTGGGGTCCGGACAAGATCCCGACCATCCGCGTGGGGGCGCACACGCCCAAGACCATCGACTTTCACCTCGGCAAGGGAAAGTATCCTATCCTGCGAGACAACCGCATCATGCTCGAACTTGCCGGCGGCCGGTACTTATTACACCACCAGAAAAACGGCAGCATCCGGCTGTCGGCGGACGTAACTGAAGAAAGGGGCAAATGAGAAATTTTTGGAATACTGTCGACAGCGCGGGCATCGCTCTCTGCGCGGTCGCGGGGGTAGCTGCTGCGATAACGTCAGCGGTCGGCATGTTTATTGAGGTCCCAACACTGCCCAACCTCCTACTGTGGACGGCTGTTTTGGTGTCCTTTTTGACGCTGTCGCGATGGTAGACATACAACAAATGCCTGAGTTCAAAATTGGTGAGATCGCCATCCACATCCTTACCGGCGACTACGTGATGGTCCTCGGAGAGTTGTGGAGTAACCACAACCATTTTGGCGCGATTCCGTACCTGAAAGGCTACTCAGTCCGCTTTCGGTCCGACAAAGAAGTCCGCGAGGTCTCTCCTGTAGAACTCGTCAAGCGGAAGATTGAGGACGACGAATGACCACCTACCCACCTACAGAAGGCCAAGTGTTCCTCGCCGACTGCGGCGACCCTACCCATCAGGCAATTTTCGCCATCTACGACTGGGGGCGAGAGTACGCCAAGGCCACTGGCGGCGAGCAGTTTTCGGACCAACCGGAGCAGAACGTCTCAATGACCATCAGCGTCTCGCTCAACCACGTGCAGCGCTGGTGGCGGCGAGTATGGATCGCCCTGAAATACGTTTTTGGACACACCACGTTTTGGGGCCACTACGCCGACGTAGACCTGCAGTACAAGGACATCGACCGGATGCTCGAACTGCTGCTGCTCTACAGCCAAATGGTCGACGGGTATGCCGAGGAACCTGTCGCGACCCACGACGGCAACGGCTCAGGCGCCCCCAAACTATTCGGAGATACATAACATGACCGTATACCCAAAGCACGCCGAGATCCAGCACGTCCAGATGGTCGCCGTCAAGGGCGCGTCTAAACACAATGTATTGCTAAACATGATCGCCTACGCCGTCGAGCACAAGGTGGTGGTCAACATAAGGTTCAACACCAAAGAGTACCTAGTTGACTACCGCAAACTGCTTGACTTTGTGCTGACGCAGAATGATGGACAACAGTGACTGCCTGAACAACCTCGACCGTTGCCGCTCGGCGTGCTGCAAACATATCGCTCTGCCGATGGACGAGAATGTCTATTGGCAGCACAAGCAGTATTGGGACTTGCACCGCGTCCGCCTGCTGCCGGGCGGCGTGGCCTTGGTCTACAACCGCTGTCTCGCCTTGCAGGACGACGGCACCTGTCGGCTGCACGCGCAGGCCCGCAAGCCCGAGATTTGTAGGCGGGCGTACGCCGAGTTGGCCAGGGGGCTGGTCTGGTATGGCAGCTGTGTTTACCGAGACAAGGCCGGTCCGGGCGCGATGATCGTGGAGGATTTGTAATGAGTAATTTCGTTGACGACGAGGGAATTCGCCAGAGTATCGCTGCGCGTAAGACTGCGGATGACATCTTTGACTATGCGGCAAACGAGGCCGGAAAACTGAGTAAGGACGCAGCATTCAAGTTCTGGAAACGGCTGCTAGAGAGAACTTTTTTCGTTGCTCCAAAAGCGGCCATCCCGCAGCCGGAGGTCGTCCGAGACCGGCCGATGACCGAGGGCGAGGCGAAAGAGTTTGAGCAGATACTGCTAGAATTCGGAAAGTACGCTGGTGAGAAGCCCACAGACGTGCCGCTGGACTACCTGTTCTGGTTGGACGATCAGCCAGACTTTCGGCGGTCGCTGCGGCGGTATTTGCTGAGCGGCCGAGTCCAAAGGCTGCAGGAGAGCCCCGATGAGTAGTCCTCCTACTGCATCCGAATTGGCGGCGGCAGAAATTGGTCAGATGCGCAGACGGTTGTTGGCCAAAGGACGTGGTCGCGAGGCCACAATCCGGCGACTGCTGCGCGAAAACTACGAACTGCGGCGAGAACACCGCAGCCTGCGGAAAATGTTGGAAACCACGATGCTCTTGTATATGCAGCTTACTCGTGGTGCGGAGGCTGCCAAGCACTGGACGATGGGTGGCCAAGAATTGGAGATCATCAGGCTGCGGAAAGAGTGTAAAAAACTTCGGGTGTCGCCCCAAAATTTGGTAACTCACAATCTGGGGCAAGTAATCGGAGGGGAACTCGTCTGCGTAGAGCACAATCAACCGCACGTCCCCAAAAATGCGTCTGGAGCGGAGGAGGTACTTCTGCATTTTCACAATGGGAGGGAAATCCTTATCTTTATCCACCCCGACGGAGAAGTGCGGGTGGAAGGAGACTGAAATGGCCGAGATCAAGAGGTTTTTCCATGATCAAACCTGAGAACAACCAGCCCACCGACACCAAGATGCTTGACTGGCTAGAAAGGCAGAACACCAAGGCTCGGTACGGCGGGCGGTGCATCTTTCGCTGGTCCACGACCGGACGAGGGTGGAGGCTGCACGAAACCTCGGTATTTGCGAGCGGAGCGTCGTCGTCAAGGACCGTCCGAGAGGCGATCCAGAAAGCTATGCGGGAGGACCACGATGACTGATCCACAGCTGGCCATTTTCGACGAACTGGGGAACTTTCACCATCTCCTGCACGAGGCCGAGTCGGTTCTCGGGCCCGTCCGCAGCGAACTGGAACGGGAGATCGCTGAGGTTAGGGACGAACTGCAAAAGGCCCTCAACCGGGTCACTTACTGGAAACAGCGCGCCAAACGCGCAGAGAAGAACGGACGCGCCCATGGGCGAAAACGATAGCGAAAAACAGATCCAAGAACTGCAAGAGGAATTACAGGAACTCAAGCAATATACGGCCCTGATCGTGTTCGCCTTTCGGCAGCTGGCCGAGGTGATCGTCGGCCCGCAGGACGAGGACTACGAGGCGGGCGAGGTGCTGGAGGCGGCAAGGCAGATGAAAGAGGAGTTAGAGTGTCTAAGAAAACTGAAACAGCAGTCGTAGTCCCCACGATCCGCGAGGGCTCGTGGATGGACTGGGAAAAGGCGTGGTGGCCGTTGCTGGAAAAACACAAGGCGTGGTTGATTCGCGTGCAGGACGGAGACGATCCCTGCGCCACCGTGACCCGCCCCGGCGAGAAGATGCCGGTAATGGAGTTTACTTGCGAGGGCCTAAAGCGCAGCCATCTACCCCCTGAGGATCGCCACCTGATTCTCGACCACACCCCTGCCTGCCGAAACCTGGGGTTCTACGCTGTTGCCAAGTACCTGCACAATGTGGGGTTCATCCATACCTACGACGACGACCTGACGCCGGTTGGCGATCCCATTGCAGACCACAACGCAGTGCTCAATACACAGGTGCCGATCTCCTGGTTTTCGACGGCCACACCGTACATGCGGGGGTTTCCGTACCAAGTGCGCAACGAGGCCCGCGTAATGTTTAGCATGGGTCACTGGGAGGAGGTCCCCGATCTGGATGCACCCAGCCAGCTCGTGCTCGGCGAGAAAGTCGAGACACAGTTTTACCGTGGGCCGATCCCCAAGGGTGCCTTCTTTCCCGTCTGCGGGATGAATTGTGCGTTCGTTCGGGACCTACTCCCTGCAACCTACTGGGCGCCGGTTGCTAAGTACGCTGGGTGCGAGCGATTCGACGACATCTGGATGGGACTATTTCTGAAAAACTGGTGCGACAAAGTAGGAGTAGCAATGGTATCTGGCTACGCCATGACCTCTCACCAGCGGGCCAGCAATCCATTCAAAAACCTCCGGCAGGAGGCAGTGGGGATCGAGGTCAACGAGGAATTGTGGAAATATATCTGTGGCGACGAATACAGCTGCAATCTCCCTGGCCACAAGGAGTTCTTTGACGACTACGCCAAGAAACGATGGTTGTGGGCGGAGTTGATCCGCTCGCTGGAGGAACATCGCTGCACGTTTGGAGAGGCCAAATGACCAAGTTTGCGCACATTCCAGTTCCCAAGTTGATACAGGACGCTGCCAAAGACTTTGCTAGCCCAATAATGGACGCTCGGCGGCTGGTCTCGATCTATCAGATCCTCTACGAGGCAACCACCGTGCCCGGTCAGATCGTAGACCTGGGGTCTGCGCCGGGCACCACTGCCCTGTTCATCCAGCAGTGCCTCAACGAACTGGGTAGCAACCGGCGGCTGCACTGCTACGACGCCTTTCCTATCGAGTCGCTGATCACCAAATCGTGCGAACCGGCCAAGGAGGTCGGCTGCGATCCGGAGAATGGAGTGCTTCTGCTGCAGGAGGCGTTCGAGCGTCACGATGTTCTCGGACCGGTCATCCACCCCGGCTGGTTCGCCAACACCCTGCCAGATCAGCTGCCACAGCGGATCGCCTTTGCCCACATCGACTGCGACCTGTACGAGTCGATACTGGAGGCCCTGATCGGCGTCTATGGTCGGATGTCGGAGGGTGCGATCTGCGTGGTCGACGACTATGGGCTGGGCTTTCTGCCCTGTGTAAAGAAGGCCACCGACGAGTTTCTGGCCGACAAGCCGGAGAAGATCTTTTTCACGGTTGGAGGAATTCAGGCCGCGTTTGTGAAACAAGAGGAGACGCCGCAGTTCATCGATCAGCTGCTGTCGTGAGGAACACTATAAACATCGCTTTTGCAGCATTACTGTTCGCCGTCGTCATGCCCGACGAGGACTACATCGGCCGACTTGCCTACCGGGCCGAGACCGAGGTCCGGTTCACTTGGGACGACTACCACAGAGAGGCGAGGCAGTTTCGTAGCCTCAGCCCCGACGACCGGCGGGCTCTGTTGTATGCCCAGCAGCTGCGCGTTAACCAGCGGCGGGCGTCAGGCACACCAATGATGCGGATCGAGCAGACGGCGCCCAAAGAGCCGCTGCTGCGGGTACCGCCCGGCGGTCCGTGGCTGCTGCCGCTGCGGACGAGGCCGCACTACCGACGCCCGCAGTCCCAATTTTACTATCACATCATTATTGACTGAGGAGCAGGTTGTCGCTGGTGGTAGCCGCCAGATGTAGACAGCGCAAGAGAAGTAAGGAGATTTTGAATGTTTGGCTTGTCGTCATACAGTTGGTTCATGATCGCAGTTTTGTGGCTGCTCGCGGCCGGAGTTTTCGCCATCTGCAGAGGGACAAGGCGTAAAAGCGTGTTTTTGACCTTGTTCGGAGTTCTGTTTCTCACTCTTGCGTATTTCTCCCCGCTTATCTCGACGTGGTTCGCCCCAGATTCTGCTCTGCACCAACTTTGGAATCGCTACTGCCAAGAAAGAGAATTCTACCGCCAGAAATTTACCCCCGACGGTGCCTGGATCGAGGTAGACGGACGCGCCGTCGCAGTGCACGCCGATGGGAGAATGAGTCAGGGCGTGAAGTTTGTCGAGTTCATCTACGACTGGCAACGCCCGCTGCCTGCCACGCCCCCGCTGTCTGTGGCCGACGATCTGCGATACCGAGGCGGGGTCGAGGTCCACGGCGGGCGCACGTTCTTGACGCCTGCTCCTGCCTTTCGTCGTCGGCCCGATCATGAGAATAACCCGGGAATCCGTCTCGAACTTATCAAGCACCTCCGGCCACCTGCGCCGCCCGAGGAGCCAGAAAAATGAGCAAGTTAAGGGGCCTAGTATTTCCCGCTGTTGTGGCCGCCGTCTTTGCGCTGTTCGTGGTGCTGGTCGAGACCTACCTGCCGGGGCTGGAGGACCGTCCGGTGAGCCCGCCACCAACTGTTGCCCAGCCTGTCCCGCAGGGGCCGCCGCCAGTAGCCCCGCCACCACAACCCAGGCCCAGCGAGCTGGAGGAGCACCCTCTGGTACCGGTCCTGCGATGGGCGCACGAGAGCCTGAGGGGCATCGAGCGACTACATGACTACTCGGCAGTGATGATCAAGGGGGAGCGTCTGGACAACTCGATCAGCTACGAGCGGCTGTTTCTCAAGATCCGCCACCGCCCGTTCAGTGTGTATGCGCTTTCTACTGCGCCGGAGTGCACTGCTGGTCGAGAGGTCAACTACGTAGAAGGGCAAAACAACGGCAGACTGTGGGCCCACGGCGTCGGCGCTGAGCGGGCTTTGGGCACCGTCTCGCTGCCTCCGAACGGGCCCATCGCTATGCGCGGCCAGCGGCACCCGATCACCGCCATCGGCATCCTCAACCTGACCAGACGGTTGATCGAGGTCGCCGAGCAGGATCTGCGGCATGACGAGTGCCAAGTTTCGTACTTTGGTGGGGCGGACGTAAACGGCCGGTCGTGTACGTGTATTCAAGTTGTCCACCCAGTGCCCAGAGAGCACTTTCTGTTTTACTTGGCGAAGGTGTACGTGGACAACGAACTCAACCTGCCGATCCGCTACGAGTCGTACGGGTGGCCGCAGAGTCCTGACGGATCGCCGCCACTGATCGAGCAGTATATCTACTTGGACCTGTCGCTAAACAACGGATTTACAGACAATGATTTCAGCATCCGCAACCCAAACTACCAATTTCGTTGAGGGGCAAAATGCCGTATTGGCTCTGGGTACCGCTGGTGATCGCCATCTATTCGGCGTCTGCCGTCTACTCGCGGCAGGCGCAGTAGATGCAGGACGTGCGGTCGGTGCTGATCCTCTGGGGACTGCAGTGCTGCGGCGTCTGGCCCCTGGTGGCGTACGGATCGAAACAGCTGGTAGTCGACGCCCTGATATTCGACCTGCTCATCGTGGTGGCGTTTTTCACCACGCTGTTTTGGATGGGAGCAGCCGGCGAACTTACATTCAGGCAGAGTGTTGGAGTAGCGATGATGCTCGTTGGACTGATACTCTGCAAGATATGCGGACACGACTACGGCTAACGATACCCAACGAGGCGTCTACGGCAAGTACATTATCCAAAAGGCTAACGGGACGCCGTGCGATCCGGACGCCTGCTATTTCGTCCTGCGTCTCGACGACGACCCGGCCGCGAGAGAGGCGGTGCTGGCATACGCAGAGCACTGCAACAACCCAAAACTGGCAGCGGACATCTACGCCTGCGTAGCCGAACTAGAGCGCCCGCCTTGTGGCTGCCGCAGTTCTTCCGAGTGTTTCTGCGGGCCGTTTTTTGATCCCGTCTGGCGATACGGAGGAGATGATGAGCGAGAAGATGACAGTTGAGCAAGCAATCGAGATCGCCCAAGCCACTCACTGGGCGGGTGACCCCCGCGTGATCGCGAGCAAAAACCACAATGCCGCCATCGTATTGGCCAAGGAGGTGGCCCGACTCACCAAGCGGCACGAGATGATGTACGAGGCCCTGAGGGACATCGCCAACAGCATTCCCGGCAGCGGCGAGGACGACGTGGCCAGCAAGTTCGGCCATGCCCACTGTATCGGCCGGGCGAGGACCGTAATCGAGCACACCCAAAACGAGGAGGCAGTATGACTTACATCGAAAATCCCAAGACTAAAGGTTCAGGCATACTGTGTGCCATACCTCAGACTGGTCGTTGTCCGAACAACTGCGATGACTGTTTCTTTCAGTCGGGGAGGTCGTTTCTCGAACCGTTGGACGAAGAACCTGCCCAATATCTCCCATCCGCGCGAGCAATCCGGCGCGCGGGTCGTGCGGGTCAACGACGGCAACGACTCCAACGTAGACCGCGAAACGGTGCTGGACGTGACCCAGCACTACGAGCATAAGTTCTACAATACGGCCATCGCAAGGGATCTGGGAGGATTCCCCGGCCCGGTCGTGCTGACGCTCAACCCCGGAAAGATGACAGACAAAGCGTGGTACTGCATCGACCCAATTCCTGGGAATCTGATGTTTACCCGCGTAAGAACCAATACGTGAAATCTCGACGAGGTCGTGCGACCAGCTGTTGCGTACTACGCAGGTGCTCGCGGAGTGCCTGTTGTGCTCACTTTCATGGCCTATTTCGACACGGCGGAGAAGATTCCCGCAAACCACCGCCACAACTACCAGCTCCGCAAGCGGACGCTCAACGAATACTATGCTATTACCCGCGATGCGTGGCGAGGCGTAATGGACTTTTACCATGACAACCCATTGGTCCACTCCTGCGGCACCGAGGGTGTGCCTGGAGGCTCGGCCTGCAAGAACTGCGGGAATTGTCTGCGGGAGTATTTTGCAGTACGGGAGAGAATGCGGTAGGCGCAGTAGACAAAACCATGACTGTAGCACGCGCAGTCTTGTTTACTGGCCTGGCCTTGCTGCTGGCAATGACCCTCTACACAGTCACAAAGATATGAAAAAACGACTCCGCGAACTGCCCCAGGGCGCCCGCTTTCGCGCTCCCGATGGCCGCATCTGGACAAAGGGTCAGGAGTTTGCCCCTACCCCGTCATTCTTTGGTTCGGGTCAGCCAGTGTTCGCTGCTGGGGGATTTCTCTGTGAACCAGGGCAACACTGCTGGAACTCCTGGGACGGACATCTGGTACCCAAGTGCCGAGGTCGAGCCGGTAGACGCAGATAACCACAAAAATAGATAGTTCGGTGGGTTTCTTGCCTACCGGTCCGAGAGACAGTAGAATGACTGAGGATGTGCACAAACTAGCCGAGAGGTTCACCGTCGTCAACCAGCACGGCGAACTCTCCGACGAGGCGATCCACGGGATCGCCAACCTGCTGATCGAGCACGTCCGTGTCGTCGAGCCCAACCTGCTGGACCTGAGCAAGAAACCCGAGGTCCGACCATGATCTCACCACCACCCACCGCGATGCCTTGCTGTGAGTATTACAGAATGTCCACGTTAGATCAGGACGACTCAATTTCCCAGCAGCAGCGAGAGGTTGCGAAACTGCGCAAGCAGCACCAGTACAACACACGACACCAATTCATTGACGAGGGCTGGTCCGGTGACGACGACTACCGACCCCACTTTCAGGAGATGCTCACCCAGATCGAGCGATCAGACAACCCGTTTCGCGTGATCCTCTGCTGGGATCTGGACCGGTTCTCCCGCGCCAACCCGCTGGAGGTACTTTCGCAGTTCAACCTGCTGCGCAAAGCAGGGGTCAACGTCCACACCTGCCAGCAGGGGTATTTCGACCTGCAGCAGGTGGACATTGCACAATTGGTTATCCTAGCCGTCGAGAGCGAGCAGAACCACAAGTACCTGCAGAAGCTAGCGGTAGGCACCTCTCGCGGCATGCTCAGCGCATTTCGAGCGGGCAAGTGGACCGGAGGCGATGCCCCGTACGGGTTCGTGCTGGAGGACCAGCGGCTGGTGCCTGTAGACCGCGAGGTAGAACTGGTTCGGGAGATCTTTCACTGGTTCGTGAATTTACGGCTTGCCTACGGGCAGATCGCCGACAGGTTGAACGCCCGGCGAATCCCCTCGCCGCGAGGCAAAAAGTGGCACCGAAACACGATCAAGAAAATGCTCGCCAACGAGATCTACATCGGAGATCGGCGGATCTCGAAAAACTGGACGGGCAAGCACGCCAAGATCCAGAACGGCGAGATCACGAAACTGGCTGGCGATGAGCTGCAGAAAATTGCTGCCGAGAAAGAAAAGATCATGCAGCGGCGGGTCAAGGACGCCAAGATCGGTCTGGAGAGGAAGACCAAGCCCCGCGTTTGCCGGCAGAACTCCGAGGACGAGGGAAATTACCAAGTAGGTTTTTTGGACTACCAAGTGGTAACTCCAGAAATTTTCTGCGTTGCTCGGGAGCGAATCGCGCAAATTCGGGAGGAGAAATTTCGTCCCAAGAAGGGGGCTATGCCGCTGACCGGGATCGCTTGCTGCGGGCACTGCGGCCACAAGCTCTCTGGGCTGGACACGTCGTCGCGGCGGACACTGGCGAACGGCACCGAGAAGGTCTACCGCCGATATGTATACCGCTGCTGCGGGGCTCAGAACACGGGTAGCCACCACAACTACTCGGTCAGCGCCGATCTGCTGCACAGCGTGGTTGCAATGAAAATCCGCCAATGCTGCCTGAACCCGAGGGCCATCGAAAGGCTGGTAGACGACCTGCGGCGGCAGTTCGAGCAGCCCTCTGCGGCCGACGACCCCGAGCGGCTGCAGGCCCAAATTAGGGCGATCCGCAACGAGATCCGTCGCCAGCAGGACCGCGCCACCAGAGCGCCGGAGACCATCTGGAGCGCCATCGACCGAGAGATCCGCAAGCAGGAGGGCCTGCTGCGTGACGCCGAGCAGCGGCTGCAGGCCGCAAAACGGCGCGCCGGGTCCTCTGTGGCCGCCTCCGAGTACTCTCGCCGGGTAGCCGCGTATCTCGGGGATCTCGGCGAGCAGTTTGCCTCGTGTGATCCCCGACGGCTCAGAGAGGAGTTTCAGCGCATACTTGGCAGAGTGACCATTTGGGCAGCACCAGGAACGCTGTCGCCAGAGCGGCGGCAGAAAGAGGGACGGACCGAATCTCGCCGTTGGCAACTCGATCGTGGCGAGATCGAGGTCCGGTTAAGTGTCCCTACCGAGAACTACGGGTCCCCGTATGCACCTTTACCGACAATTGTCCTCCCATTTGATGCCTCAGATGTGGCCTGCGCAGCATGATCACCGGCACAAAACAGCCGTTTTCGCCGAGGATTGGTGGGCACAATACGATTCATGAGCACTATCCAGAACACCCCTCATACGTGTTATCGGCAAAAGAGGTGAGAAATGTCAATACCAGATGACCATGTAAATCGGTTCGAGCAGGGGATGCAGTATATGGCCCAATCCTTTCACTCTGCGGTGGAGAAGTTTGGGCGGGACGTGTACCCCAACCTGACTCTGAGCCAGAAGATGCGTGTGCAGGCTGTGGTCGACCAGCTGATCGCGTCGCTCAAGGACATGTCCGGCATCTGGGAGGTGGAGAGCGATGAGTAGGCGGCTGGACGACAACCCAGCAGCGAGAGAGGCATCTACGTGGAGCACCTCCGGGACGTGTACCTCTGGAGGAGGAGGAGAACCTTGAGCCGGAGAACGAGCAGTGAGTGAGCTGATGGTGCCAGACGAGGTTATCGACGGAGCCGTGCGGCGTCTGCGCGCCATAGTAGACAACCTGTCGAAGTCGGCGGATGTGTTGTCTGCGGCCAATTGCAGGGAGTTCATCACCGAGCAGCAACGGCTAAGAATTCTGGTTGATCTGGACAACATACAGGCAGCAACACTCCGCCTTATTGAATTGTACGAATAGGAACCCGCGTATGCAGATTGAACGACACGTACTCCCCGACGGCGCCGAGAGTGTCGTCAAACGAGTGTTCGAGGCTGAGGACCGGAGGCAGCTGCACGATCAGATGGCCCAGGCCGCAGTCCGGGCGCACAAGACCGACACGCTGCAGGAACTCAAGCAGGTCGAGTTCGATCCCGAGACTCTGTGCCCGTGCGGGAGCAAACGCAAGGCCAAGAACTGCTGCGCGGGCAGACTGCTGGCGAGGCTAGCGAAAGAACGGGCGGCGGCCAAGGACAAACTCCAGCCTCTGGAGGACAACCGATGACCGCCTACTACGACCGCCCCATCTTTGCCGTCAGCGACCTACACATGGGCGACGGTGGCCCCCGGGACAACTTTGCCTACGGCGACCGCGAGAAGGAGTTTCTCGGGTTTCTCGACCACGTAGAGAGCCAGAACGGCGAACTGGTGATCTGCGGAGATCTCTTTGAACTCTGGCAGGCCAACATGAGCCGAGTGCTGACTTGGCGGCGGGCGCTGATGGACCGTCTGGCCAAAATGGGGGCTACTTACATTCTTGGAAACCACGACGTGGACTTGTGGTATTTCATAAACACCGGTTTGCTAAACCACCCACTACTCAGCACGATGCGTGCCTACTACGTCACGCATCGCGGCGGCCGGGGGTTTTACTTTTGCCACGGCCACGAGGCGGACCCGTACTGCGCGAGCAAGAACCCTGGGTTGGGGCGGATCACGGCGATCTACTCGGGGCTGAAAGAGGACAAGAACGGTGGCCCCATGCTCAACAAGTACCGAACGGTCGAGGACCGGGTGGTGGGCCGGATGGAACGCTGGGTGAGTTTCTGGAACCGGCTGCGGGGCAAGCCGGACCGGTTCGTGTCCATCAACCGCAACCTCAAGCTGATGATCCCCAACGAAGCAATCGTAATCTGCGGCCATACCCATCTTCCCGGCAGAATCGACGACTGGCACTACAATTGCGGCACCTGGGCGGAGAGGCGTAACAGTTTTGTGCAGATAGATGCCGCCGGGCGAATTGGCGTCTACGACTGGGTGGGTGGAAGTCCGCAAGAAAACCGTACTGAACTGAGAATCTAGGAAGAACGATGAACCCGCAACAGCCTGTCCTATTACTAAGGAGTAGAGGATTTCCTTGATACTCCCCAGTGATCGCTAGGTTTGGAGGAACTGGTAAATGTCCGGTAGTATAAAGTCCCTGGAGCAATCATTGCGGACCTGCGAGGGATGTGGCAACGACCACGACTACATCTGCCAGTGTCGTCCGGTAGATGTCCGCGCCGCCTTGGTCAAGATTGCCAGCCTGCAGGCGATGCTCGATACCTACCCCAAGACCAAGGATGGAGTGCTTGCTCTGCACGGCAGTCGGCTCTATCGTGAGGACATTGACGACAGCCTACAGAAGGCCCGCGCGCAGATGGTTGCGTGCTGGACTTCCAAAGGCGGAATTACTTGGCACAGTTCCGTAGATGAATTTTGCGGCAAACCAAAGAGTGCACGAAAGGAAACTCAATGAATCTTTGCTTATACCACCGTTCTGACCTGGATGGCCAATGTGGTGGGGCCATCTACAGAAAAGCAATGGAACTGCGTAACGCGATGTTTATGCTCTACGGAATTGACTACGGAGATGAAATTCCGTGGAAGTTAATTGATGGATCTGACCTCACGATCATCGACTGGTCGTTTCAACCGTGGGAAGTTTTCTACGAAGCTATCCAGCGCGCCAATACTGTCCGTTGGATAGACCACCACCGCTCGGCGATTATCGAATGGCAGGCGCACCAGGATATGCCAGAAGTAGCCAAAGTGGAGACGTTCCTTCGCGAAGACGAGGCTGGTTGTGAAATTGCCTGGCGGGTGTTTTTCGGAGATTGGCCTGAACCAGAAGCAGTAAACTTGTTGGGCCGCTACGATGTGTGGGAACACTCAGACTTTCGTGTGCTGCCTTTCCAGTATGGTCTTCGCCTCTACGACATGGACCCCGGCCACGGCAAAGACCGTAACCGCTGGGCTGGATTGCTTGAATCTAATAGCGATGAGTGGGAATCGTACCTACATGATGGGGAATTGCTGCTGAAGTACCAGACTCAAAACGATGCAGCCTCGGTCACCAAGACGTGGTTCCCGCTTGATTTTGCTGGTCGACGATGGCAAGCGTGCAACCGGTTGGGTAAAGGTTCTCGCTTCTTCGACGTTGTGTGGGAGTCGCAAAAATTTGACGGTATGCTCGCTTTTGGTTGGAACGGGCGAAAGCAGCAATGGCAAATAGGCTTGTACAGTGACCGCCAGGACATCGACTGCGGGGCGATTGCCAAAGAACACGGCGGTGGTGGGCATCCGGGAGCAGCAGGGTTTATGTGCCAAAAACTACCCTTTAATCTGGGCGGTTCCGTTGAAGAAAGATTGGAGGCTGTTGCGGAATCTGCGGTGAAGCTACTACGCCCACCATATTATAGACATGGTCTGGGGGTAGAAAACGAACAAGAACGAAAAGACTGGGAAAGTTTGCGAGACGCCCTGCACGACGCCGGGTATTCATGGGAAGAGTATTCGTAGGAGAGTTTTATGCGCAAGGGTGAGAAGATTGCGCTTGGGCGCATAAATGAAGTGCTTAGAAGAATGTCTGAGGACCGCCCCGCGAATCCAGCAAATATATGTGCAATTTCTGCTGGGAACTGCAGGCAGACAAAAGCCGCGCGCTGGTTGGTGGCTGCCATAAATGATATTGGCTTCGGAGACGATTGGGAAGATGACCTCAGGGAAGCGGAGAAAGTGTACGAGAGAACTGATGATGAAAACCACCTACCGCGGTCACGAAATTGAAATCCACCGCGAGCAGTGCCCCGCGGGGTATGCTCTGGTTTACTACTCAATTTTCCGTCTCGCCGATGGATTTGAGTGTGCTAGTGGGTTCACCTCGGCGGAAGATTCTCTGGCGTACTTGATGCAGTGCTTCAAGGACCGCGTGGATAAGGAACTTTACAGTGCCGACCCTTGGGGCGAGAGCGCCGACACGGCCGAGCTTCTGGGGGCACGACCATGACCGGTGGGGAACTTTCGGAACTGTTGGGCAAGCACTACCCGGATGCCACGTACAACCATCGCAGGCTGGCGGGGGAATACGTGCGAATCCGTGACAATTTCATGGGCGGATACTTGATCTACTTTCGGGTGGAAGACCGAGACATTGTGCAGGAGTTTGATGTAGGCATCGCTCAGGAAGAGGACGGCGCGCTGCGGTTCGTCTGGATGTTGAGCAAGACGATTGAGCGTCTACTGGAGAAAGAGCGGAGACGGCAATGAACGGCAAGGGTGACAGGTTTCGCGGCAGCCTGAAGAAGTACCGAGAGGGCTGGGATCGTATTTTCGGGGCAAAACCCAGGAAGAACAAATGTCCAAAGACAAAGAACAAGCAGAAGAAATCTCCAAGTCCCAAGTAATCGAGTTCCCACCGGCCTGCTGCTGATGGTGCTGGCAATTGCCTGCTGGAACATCTGGCTGGTGCAGGCAGGCGTGCTACTCGTCGTGTTTCTTGCGGGACTGTACTGCTGCGCCAACGTGGTATCGCCGACGGCAGCCCGGAAGTTCGGAGAGTGGTGGGAAAAGCTGCCCAAGAGAAAGCCCCGTAAGCGGAGTGGTAAAGGGGGCGAATGATGGGCGGCAGCATGACTAACGTCTCCTTTCACTGCGTGGTCTGCGGCCGGGAAATGCCGGGCGGGACGTGGGTAAACGGATACGGGCCGTTCTGTTCGTGCTGCGTCCCGAAACACGGGTGTCCGTACACCGACTCATGCCCGCTGGTGACTCGTGGAGAAATTCTCCCAGGCCCTACGATGAACCCACTAGACCGTATTGCTGAACAGCGAGGGTGGCGGCCACTACAACCAGGCGAGCACATGCGGGTGCATTTCAACGGTGTGGCCTACGACATCAGTCGTCCAAACGGGCCCGACAATCCCGCAGAAGAACTTGCCCGCCTGCGAGAGGTCGAGCGTAGGCTGATGGACATCGACTGGTGTATTGGCTACGAGCTGACCGTTGAGCAAATGGAGGAATTGGACGACATTCGGTCTGGGTGTTACAAGGCGAGAGAAGGAGAAAAGTCGCATGAGTAGGAGAAGGTACTGCTTGGTGAGTTCAAAGGCCAACCTCACCGACGGCCAGGTTGCCAGCAAACTTGAACAACTGCTGGCAGCAAGGCACACCGGCGACGTGTTCGTCAGCCAGTGCAAGACCGGTCCGTCGCAGGGGGTCTATCGCGGCGAACTGCTGATCCTCGACGCCTGGGCAATGGCCAAGTCCTGGTCGAAACCCGCTACCTACGGCTATGAGATCAAGGCATCGAGAAAGGACTTTCTCAAAGACGACAAATGGCAGCGGTACCTCGAATACTGCTCGGACTTCTACTTTGTCTGCCCACAGAAGATCATCGAACCCAACGAACTGCCTACCGAGGTCGGACTGCTGGTGGCGTCCAAGAACTTGGTGCGGCTGTTCTGCAAGAAAAAGGCCGTCCGCCGGGACGTGGAGGTGCCAGAACTGCTCTATCGGTACGTATTGATGTGCCGAGCGAGGATCGCGCGGGAGCACCAAGCCGAGGTGAGCAAGCGCGAATTCTGGGAGCAATGGCTCAAGGATCGCGACCTGAGCCGCGACATCGGATGGCGGGTCTCAAAGGCGCTGCAAGAAGAACTCGCCAAGAAGGTCTACCAGGTTGAGGGTGAGAATCTCGCTCTGGAGAAGAAGATCGAGTCGCTGGAGGGCGTGCGGAGAATACTTGAAAGTCTGGGGCTCTCCGAGGGCTGGTGTCCTGAGTTTCACATCCGCGAGAAGATCCTCGATCAAATACCACCCAACCTGCGGCGGGCGGTGGGTGCCCTCTCGCGGGATCTGGAGAATTTCGCGACGGTTCTGGATGAGTTGGACGCTGAGGTGCCAGCCGAGGGAGCGCAGCCATGAACATTACCGACCAAAAGCCCAGAATCGCAACCGCCAAACACTGCAGTGCGCCGTGGGGTGGCCGCAAGAATGGGGAGAGGTTTCGCTGCTACCTCTGCGGGCAAAAGTTTCGGGTCGGGGACCGCTTTCGCTGGGTGTACGCCGGGCACAGGGGTCTTACTAACCTACTGGTCTGCGAGGCGTGCGACGGCACCAACGAGGAGGTGCTGGCGAAATGGGCGGACGCAAACATTGAGGCAGAAACTCGGTTTTGGTGGATAAGGAGATAGACGATGGCTGACAACCCCTGGTGGTACCCCCAGCTCGTAGACGCAGAACTCCTCGCTGGACTGCGCAAGGACTACCCCGAGAGTGCCCACCTGAGCGACGAAGAACTCGCCAAAGAGTACGAGTGCAACCAGAAATACGCCGTCTACTGGGACCACGTCGGCGAGGCGTACGAGGAGTACGAGAAGGTGGCCGACAGGATGTTGGAGTTGGAGAAAGAGGTCGAGAGGCTGGGGGGACTACTGAGAGATCGCAGACTGGCAGAACTTGCCGCACTCAGAGCACCAAGACACTTGCCGGTCTATACAGGCATGCTTCCTAATGATGGCGTAAAAGAGGCTGCTGACGCAATCCAGAAAGTGTACAGCAAGGTCGCAGAAGAGCCAGAATGTCCAAAACCGTAATCACCATCGAGCACATAGCCCGTGGTCAGCCTCGGGCGTACTCCGACTCGTTCTACAAGGCGCGGATATCCGCCGAGCGGCACGGAGTCTACACGAACGGCAGGGTTGTGCCGCTGCCGCTGAGCCTGCAGGACGTGAAAGATCTGACGCAGAGGTTTGTCCACGAGTTCTCGGAGAAGCCGGAGTGGCACGAGTCGAGACTCAAGTTTGCCACCCCACGACAGCCTGGGGAGATCGCTGGCGAGGAGAGATCACCCGAGTGGGAGGTCCTCGTCGTACAACCATTTTTAGACTGAAACGAAAGGTTTGCAATGTCAAACAAAATCAGCAGTAGCAGTTCTGGCGGAATTGGGCTTGCCGGACTGCTGACCATCGTTTTCATCACGTTGAGGTTGTGCGGCGTGATTGACTGGTCCTGGTGGTGGGTACTCAGCCCACTTTGGATTTCGGCGAGTGTGGTGGTGGGAGTTGCGATTATCGCACTGCTTGTTTTTCTAGCATTTGGGAGATGATCGTGCCTGGCAGCACTGAATCTCTAGAAAGATCCAGTCGGGCGTGGGACTCGTTCGTCGGCAACCCAGGTCACACCATCGTGTGTCGCCTAGTAGATGTGCGAGCAGCGTTAGACGAGATCGCCCAGCTGCGGGCGGCGGTAGAACAACTCGTCGACGATTGGCACTTTGTCGTTGAGCAGCAAGACGGCAGACGGCAAGATCGCCGTCGACGGGATGTCCCTGTTCAGCGAGGGGCTGGACGACGAGATCCTCGAATGCCACGTCAAAACGGAGGCATATTGGATTGCATCCAACGGGAGTAACTGGTGTGGTCCAGTGGACAGGTTTTTCAGCAGGCCGCAGGGAGGCAAACCAGCCAGTGTTTAACCACCCACAACTCGGCAGCGGCCTAGCATTTGGCCCACTTGACGTGCCGACGATCATCGCCGTTGACTGGCTGACCGACACCAAACTGGTCCCACGCCCCAAGTGGCAGCAGCGGCTTTCGTGGCTCTGGTGGCCGTGGCGGAGAGATCGGGTGGTGCAGGTGCCGTCCACAAAGGTTTACCAACTTGGTGATCGATTCGTCATGCACCGGCATGTGTACAAGATGCTGTGCGACGAACTGCAGAAAGGCGATCACTAAATGGGCTTTCACGTATGCGAATACTGCAAGAACGAAACCTCCAGCGGGGACGTGTTGCTGGTACTTACCAACGGGCACGTCTGGGAAATGCCGGACATGATCCTGCACTACATTGCTGACCACGGGTACCGTCCGCCCGGCGACTTTATTCGGGACGTGTTGCGGGAGAGTCTTGTGGAAATTCAACACTGTGATCGCCACCGCGTTTGGGACGCCGTCGTGCGTGTCGGGTACTTGTCCGGTGATTACCCGTGCGGACCGACCCCGCCGGAGTTCTTTGCTTGCCTGTGGTCGCTGATGCGGCAGGCGGAGAAGAATGGGCAGCGCGCACAAACAAGAGGACTGTAATGAGAAAGTCGATCAAAGCCGTTTTGCGGTGGCCGAGTAATGACCACAACGACTTTGTGCCGTGGTGGGTTATTCTCTGGCGACTCTTGTGGTTGCCAGTTTGGTATCTAGGTCGGGGGCTATGTGCGTTTGCGATACTGGTAACTCAGGGGTGGATCGCTGCTGTTCAGCAATGGCGGGAGAGCTACTGAAAGAGCAGCCGACGGAGATATGCCAATGCGTACATTCATCGAGGGAGTACAGTTTGACTGTCGATCTGGGCGACCTCGTCCAGTTCAGGTTCAGGCGGAATTGCTTGTTCACCCTAACCTTGGTAGGGTGGTTGAAATCCGTGGTGGGGTCACTGGCTACGAATCGTTCTGCCTTGACTCGGCGGGGCCCGATTTCGAGCAGATGAAAAGACGTGGCTGGTGGGCATGCGCGGGCACGCCCGGCAGTTGGGACGGACTGTACTTTCACGGCCTGCAGATGGAGAAACTCTTGAAAGAACTAGGAGTGTGTTGAGATGTGGTCTAACGTCATCGACTATACGCACAGAGAAGCCAATATGTACGGATGCCAACCACGCCCAAAGTGTGGGAGCAGATATCGAGTACCGTACTGCAACCCCGATGGTTCGATCAGAATCGACTGCGACAAATGTGGGTTCTCTGAGCCTGCTAAGGAGAGTGTCTGGAATGGTTGAGCAAATACCCTATCGCGGAGTTTGTGTTGGCGGGCCGCTGGACGGGGATGTCCGTACGGGGTTCAGCAACTTGTTACGGTATCCGATTCACGAGCCAAGGCAGACTGAAGGCAGTCTCTTTGAGCCGCAGCCCCTGCCGAGCGATGCTGAACGGTCCGTAAAGTACGTCGAGTACGTGCTGCAGCCGCTGTACGTTGCGGCCCACCCCTCGCAAGCCTTCTATCTTTGGGTTTTTGCGGGCCTGCCCGCTACCGAGGCCATCGAGATGGTGCTGCAACAATACGTAGTCAGCAAGAACGGAGGTTGAGATGAGGGTCTACCTCGTTATTGCCTACCGTTTTGGCAGGACCAACGCCCATACCTACACCGTATGGGGCGGGACCTGCCGGAGCACGGCCTGGGCGTTTGCCATCAAGGAGGGCACTGAGCGGGGAGGCAAGTACGGCTGCGCTGTTTACGAGATTGACGGCGAGGACGAGCAGTTGGTCGACTACTACCCGTCGTCGTACGGAGAGGAGAAGCCATCGCAAAACGCCAACATCGTCCTGTGTCAAAACATGGGCACCTACGTGGTCAGATGTTTGGAGGGCTACGGGTCGCAGGATGACCTCTCCTTGGTATCACTTACTAAAAGGCTGGCTTACGAAAAGCAAGTGGCGGAGATTCAATGCGGACATTCATAGCAGGTGTACAGTTCAACAATGCCCGCGTGCTGGACTGCTTTGAGAGTCATTATGTCAAGAGGCACCGAGAGAAAGTTTGCCGTCTGTGGAGTCGGGGAACCCCAGATGGTGCTGACCAGAAAGGTGCGCAGCTTTGTAAGTTCGCAGGAGAGAATTCATGAAATGGCAAATGAGCAAGGGAGTGTGATTTGCGTTCGTCACGGGCTCTGCTTTTGGAGTGGCCTGGGATTCGGTCACCAAGGCGGTCGTCTGGGCGATCAATACTTGGTTGGGAGGCTACGGACCCAGTCCGTGCTAAAACACACCCCAGATGGTGCTGACCCTACCGACGCTTCTCCCTGACCTCGATCACGGCAATATGCCACTTTCGGCGATCTCGTGCCGTCACGCGAAAGCTACCCGTCCCCCGCACTGCTTTTACGGGCCCCTTGACCATCAACGGACCTTTTCTCTCCAGCAGTAGCGTCCACGTCTTGCCATCCTCCAGCACCCACTCGATCTTGAGTCGGCTCGGATCTCGGTACACCACCGCCAGGATCAGATCCTTGTCCGGCAGGAACAGCATCTCGGTGGTTTTGCTCCCCATTCCAATCTGCTGCCACAGGATTTTCTCCTCAGCATTTGCGAAATTCACCAAGAACAGTCCAAGAACCATCGCCAAAAGAGTTTTTCTCATCATTTCATCCCTCCAGTTTTGAATATCCCCCACGAAAATTTTTTCTCAGAATTTTCACCAGCAGAAAACAGTTCGCCCACAGAAAAACACTCGTGAGTTATACAGAAAAGTAGAATTCTACTTGTAAGCAGAACCTGAGAGGGCCGACGGCTGGATTTGCACCAGCATCATCCGGTTTACAAAACCGACGCATTTCTAGGTCTGCCACGTCGGCAAGAACATCCATGTCTAGTGGCCGAATTCCGAGGCGTTCGTTGTAGCTAACCCCTATTATACCCGATCTCGGGCCCCTGACTACGCATCCGGACCCCAAAATGTTCATCAAAATGCACCTACCCCACCTCTGGTTAGCAGTCCGGCCGATCAAGCGATGGTAGCCTTAGGGCGCAGTGTGTCTACGACCATGCGCAACCTCTTTTGGTAATCATAACTTAGGTCGATCGCCAAGAACACCCCTCTTTTGGTCTCAAATTCACGAAAACAGCCCCTTTTTCGTCCTAGACTGCCCCTCCGACCCCGAAATCGTCTGAAAACCACCTCAAAACCCCTCTCAACAGCACATCCTGGTCTCTCTACTGCTGCACCGTACAATGGCACGCACAGGACAAGGGGACGTACAAAAAAGGATGCACCAACGACGCGATTGGTTGCACAGAAAGGCAGTCAAGGGGTGTAAAAAGGTGTAAAAAGGCTACCAAAAGGCACAAAAATGTCCCATAAGCTGGTCGTGGGCGTCGTAGACAGGCTGTTATGCCGGACACGCCCAGAGTCAGGTAGATCTGCCTGACGCCGACGACGATGGCGACGACGACGGCGAACATACACTGGGTGAGGCTTATCGGCTACACAACATTCACAAGGACGTGCCCGAGAGTGCTGTGCACGGCGCCGAGCAGCCCCAGGGCCAGCGGGGCGCGGTCGAAAGCGTCCCCAAGCGTCTCCGTGCTTGGCAGTCGGCCGCAGGAGCGGCAAGTTGCCGGGTTTGAGCGGCTGGATGGCAGGCTGTCGGCCGGGGCCAGAGGCAGGTGGGCGGATCTCAGGGCGAGATGGCTGGCCGGCTGCGGATCTCGGGGTTTGATAGTTTCACCGGCCCTGGTTTCAAGGTTTGGTGGTTTCGCAGGGCCCCGGTTTCAAGGTTTGATAGTTTCAAAGCCCTCGTTCTCAGGGTTTGATAGTCTCACCGGCTGGGCCGGTGGGACGTAAGTTGCGGTTATCTAAGGGGGTTAGGCCGTTTGGGTATCCCCCTTGAAAATTTTCTCGACAACATTTGTCACTGACGGTCGGCCCGCTATCGGGGGGTTTCCCCCGGATTTGCGCCGTCGGCCTGGCGTGCGCAGTTTGCCTATATCCTATTCTGTAGAATAGGATATGCGCGCAAGTTATTGTGCCTAAAGGGGTAGGCTGACCCTGCTCGCCCCTGACCGCGCCCCTGCTCGCCCCTGACCGCGCCCCTGCTCGCCCCTGACCGCGCCCCTCCCCGTTGTGCAATTCGCCGGCGACTAGGTTTTCCACATAGCACAACGATATATTGCGCTTTGTCCGGTATCAACCACGAAAATTCGTGATTCTGCGCAGACTGGGCAATATCGGCAAACTGGCGAACGTGGCAACTTGCCCACTTTGCACCATATGGGCAAGCTAGGCAAACTTGCCAGGCGAAAATGATTCCTAGTCTCATCAAGTGACGCTCTCACGTTGCGCCTAACGCGAGTTTGGCGGCAAAACGTATTATTGGACCTATCGGGCGCGCGCTCGTTAGGCGCAACGTGGGAGCATTTAACAGAGCATTGTGAAAACTACCCGAAAATGCCCCCTGCCCTAACTTTCTGGGAAATGCTTGCAATGGATTGCATAATGAGTTAAACGCGCTGTCTCGATATACCAAGTGTCCACCTTAGACAGTAGCGTTGAAAATGCTTTATACAAGTGGTTTCGGAGGGTACTCTTGACTATGCGCAGACTTGACTATAATGGTAATGAGGGGAAAGAACTACACCACTTACTCGAATTTTGGGAGTTTTCAATGCCGACACATCGACAATCACTCGATTACACTCTAGGCGCTTTGCTAGAAAAGCGCCGAAGGGTGTCCCCCGTTCCGTTCCCAGTAGGGCGGAAGGAACGGAGAACCTTTTTTGACGGGGAGGGAAAACCGATTCGCCCCGCAAACAATGGGCGTACAGTTAATTGTTTGCCCGGGGACGCAATCGACAATCTACTAAGCAAAGGGCGCGCGGTCAGAACCGCGGACTTGCGGTGAGGGATTACCCGTTCCCCTTTGCCCTCGCAAAGGGGATAGGGCAATTGTTTACCGTTTCTCGTTTCTCAGTTAAGGAGAGTAGTTATGTCCATTAGTGTTACACCCATTGAGATTGGAGTCGATGAGGAAACGGGTAGCGTCATCCGTACCTTTCGCCCCGAATTGAAGAAGGAACAAAAAGATTTGTTCCCCCGCTGCGCGAGGATTGCTCGTCGTCACGGTCTTGAAGGGACGGCCGAAGCTTTGGAAAGCTACGCCGAAAAACTGCAGTTGACAAGTGCTTGGAACGGAGAATCTGTCTCTGAACCCCTGACCGCAACAGAACGAAAGGGAGTAGAAGCGCTGCAAGCGCTGTTGCTTACCATCAATTCATCACTGGCAATGTTTGCTGGCGTACTTTGTGTGGATCTTCCCGATATGCTCGGGACCGCGGCGTCTGTTGACTCGCTATTGAAGGTTGGCACCGAAGAAAAGGGCGACACCGAAGAAAGCTAGGCTCCCACCAGTAGGCCAGTTCCACAGCCCCTCTTTCCCGATCGGTGGGAAAGGGGGGCTATGCCAGGCACACAGCGGATCGGGAATCGTGGGGTCAATTCTAGGGGGTAGTAAACAAGTGAAAATGTCCAGCCATTTTCCCCAAAAAACTAGGCGGGGAAAATGGCCGGCTGTTTTCGTTTTCTCGAAAGAGAAAACATGTACAGGAAAATTTTCCCTCCCGATTCTGAAAAACTCTTCGGGAGAACATGTGCAGGAATTTTCGCTTTCGAAAGAGAAAACATGTACAAACTTTTCGAGAATGGCCGACAGGAGAATCCCCTGGACTACCGAAAAGTTTACCACGTTTCGACGTTTGCGTTTCGATGGTGGTAGAAAGGAGAAAAAATGCTTCACCCCGTGGTTCACCCTCTCAACAGCCCGTTTTTCTGGAACGGGAAAACCTGGCAGATCGTGGGAATTTTCCGTTCCTGCGGTCAGGTATACGCGAGAATCGTGAGCGGAGAAGTTTGCTCGCAGATTCAACTGAACGAACTGGAAAAACTGCCGGGCGTGTAGTTTTTCCCTCTGGCCCGTTCGTCTAGAAGATAGGACAGCTGTCTCTCCGGCAGAAAACGTCGGTACAATTCCGGCACGGGCCATTTCTGGTTTTTTCGTTTCTCGTTTCTGGCAAAGGAGAACCCTATGGCGTCGCGTTTGGTTACCATTAAGCGATTTCTGGAAAAGGAGTCGCCTGTCAAGCCGGGTGGGAAAATTCTCGTTCCAGGGAGTCCCATCCCCACGACGGAGTTTGGCAAGGAGATTAAAAACTGGTCGGACGAGGAGAAAAACGCGGCGGGGGAGCATGCTGCCGCTTGTTTGGGCGTTAACCTCGACTAGCTGGAGAGAATCCCGACTCCGGGGATTTTCTGCAGACTCCACAATAGTGCCTCTGGTCTGGCGAGAAAATCCTCGGTGCCGTGGTTTTTGACTGAGAACGGGAGAAAACATGAACCTCAGATTTTTCGCCGCAAACGCGAGAACGTGCGTTTGCCAGCAGTGCCGCAAGAAGATTCTCGTGGCCGATTCTTTGCGTGACAGCAAAACGGGCGAACTCGTCTGCCGCCGCTGTGCGATGAACGTGCTGCGGGAGAATTCTGCCAAGTAGCCGAATTTTCCCGTGTGAAATCATGTACGGGATTTTCAAAAAGGAGATCGGATGAAAAAGGGAACCGCCACTCCGCCAGGGCGCGGCCTGAGAAAAAGACATGGCCGCGGCAGAAATACGGCAAAAACTCGTTCGCCGGAAAATTCACGGTTCTGCCCGTTGTGCGGTTATCGCATTCGGGGCAAAAACCACGAAAACGGCGCGCACCACCGGAGGGGAAAACCGGGCCACCTCGCCTGAGATTTTCTCCGATACCGTGTACAGGCTTTATAGTTCTGCATCGCATAGGGAGAAAAACGTGCGAAAAAAAGACGTTCAGATCGGCGGAATCTATCGTGCGAGAGTTTTGGGAAAATGCACGGTCGTGAAAATTCTCGCCGAGTACGCCTCTGGCGGCTGGGTCGCCAGAAATCTCGCCAGCGGGCGGAAAATTATGATCAGAACGGCTGGCCGATTGAAACGGCGGAGTTTCGACGATTGCCAGCAGAGCCTTTTTCTCAGGTAGAAAAATGAACTGGAAAATCGGCGATCGGGTTCTCGTAGATTCTCGGCAAACCGACGGTTTGTTTTACAACGAGCCGGGGATTGTTGTGGGATTCGAGGAGGGTCTTATCAGGCGTTCGCTGGTTGTCGTGAAAATGGGCGGCCGGGAGGATGACTTTGTTTTCTATCCCCACGAATTGAGGAGGGAAAAATGCGCGTCTGGGTCGCCAAATCTTGGCTCGTAGATGAAAACGGGCAACCGTCAGAATTCGAGCGCATCGCAGGCGTTTCTTGGGATCGGGCAGGGGTCCTGAGATTCGCTCAGGAATTCAACCGGCGGGCGACGGACAGTGATCTGCCGAGAAGGCTTTTTCTGCGGCTGTGCGCCACAACGGCCGAACTGCAAACCGCAGAATTCCCCTCGCAGATGCTGCCGGTGTGAAAACTCCGACTCCGGGGATTCTGGCGACGGAATCCTCGGTGCCGTGGTTTTTTCGCAAACCCGAAGGAGTTACCTATGGCCATTGCAGAATTGTCGGAGTCTCTTGCTCCCGCCGCTATTCTGGCAAAAACCAGGCTCGATGAGCGATACGGTTTTTCCGTCAGAAACAGCGAGGAGGGCCCGGAAGAGGCTCCCCGGCGAGGATTTGTGGTTTCTCTCGCCGGAAAAGAGGTGCAGATCCGCCGTCCGGTCGCCGTCGAGGACTTGGAGGATTATTTCTCCGAGCATCCTCTGCAACGCGGAGAATTCTGGGGCGGTTGGATATCCGAGGAAACCACCTACCTAGACGTTTCTGTCCAGGTTTACGAAAAACAGGCGGCGCTCTTTATCGCTGCCGACAACAATCAACGGGCGATCTGGGATGCGTATAACAGCGAAAATATTTATCTCTGCCACGAGCTGAAACACACTGAGGAGGTTGACGACTACGTGATCGAATTCTGGCGGGAGTTCTTTGCGGTGAAATCTCCTGCCGGGCGGCGATACATCGTTGCCTACCAGAATTTGGAGGCGTGGGGCGACTTTGTGGGATACGCCCCAATCCCTCGCAGCGTGAAGAATTCTGCTGCGAAACTCGTGGGGCTTTACGCGAGTTGCTGATACTTGCGTTTTTCGAGTCGCCCAGGGCCTAAAAATCCCGGGCGGCTCGAATTCTCTCGGCCGAATTTTTCTCGCCGAGAACCCGTTTTCTGGCCGGCGTCAATTCTCCGGGCTACCCTGCGCGGCCCGATCTGCGCAGGGGGATTGGGTGGAAAACCAGGCGACCGGAAAGCGAAACCGTTTTCGAGAGATTCAGAG
>Ga0180432_10002171_pt1 | contig 29743 bp, 18 predicted proteins | sample SS_ome_10_FD_132414 | JGI IMG/M metagenome (GOLD analysis project Ga0180432, IMG submission 132414) | Hypersaline lake sediment archaeal communities from the Salton Sea, California, USA - SS_1_MS_2 metaG | ecosystem: Environmental > Aquatic > Non-marine Saline and Alkaline > Hypersaline >...
AAGGCCGGATGAGCCGAGGTAACGGTATTCCATGACGGATCCTCCTTGAGGGGGTGATGAGTCCAACCATCGTAGCACAGGGACGCCCCGAACCCGAGGGGGTCCGGGGCGCGCGATGTCATCGGGTCGGCGTCTCCGCGCTCGCATCGACGCCATCGGGCTTGCCTCGCCGGCGCTCCAGCTCCGCCCGCACCTCGTTGGCTCTCGCTTCGGTGATGGGGTAGGTCAACACGGCCCAGATGGCGAGCAGCGATGCCACAATGGGGATGCCCGCGTCGCACAGCCGCATCAGCAAGATGGCCCGGCTCGTCTGTGCGCCCTCGAGAGCGACATCGAAGCCGGTGGCGTTGAGCAGGTACCCACCCCCGGCCAGGGCGGCGGCCATACCGAGCTTTACGGTCCACCAGAAGATGGATCCGAACATCCCCTCGCGCCTCTGTCGCGTCTTCAGCTCGTCGGTGTCGACCACGTCGGCCACCATCGAGGGCATCAGGGTGAACAGACCTCCGAGTCCAAAGGCGAGAAGCGGTGCGGGGATGACCACCAGCAGTGGGTAGTCGGGGTTGTAGCACACCCACTTCAACGCATACCCAACGATCGAGAGGCCCGTCGAGACAAAGAAAGCATGCCGCTTTCCCAGACGCGTGCCGAGCCAGGTGACAAGGACGACCACGACGAAGGTGCTCACGGCGCCCACCGTGCCCGCATACCCGGCGTACTTGGCGCCCAGGGCCTGGTCGCCACCGCAGACGAAGTAGATGATGACATAGAACTGGAAAGACGAGATGAGCATGAAGCCGTTGAAGACGAGGAAGGTGGCCATGCAGAGCTTGAGAAACGGTCGGGATGAGAGCGTGATGCCGAAGCCGCGGAAGAAGCCGCCAATGCCGCGGAGGCTCGTCCCAGCATTCTCGGCGGTCGCGGGGATGGTCTGCATCCGCTCGCGCAGCACGATGGCGGGCAGCACCCCCAGCCCCATGGCCACGATGCCCACGAGGATGGCCAACGACGCCGCGCCGGCGACCTGATCGGGGAAGAGCGTCTCGTTGGTCATGAACCAGAGGAACCAGGGTGAGATCACGTAGGCCAGCTGGCCGAGGAAGTTCTGCGTTCCCATGAGCCGCGTGCGCTCGTTGTAGTCCGGGGTCAGCTCGTACCCCAAGGCTACCCAAGGGGTGGCGAAGACCGTGTAGGCCATGTAGAAGAGGATCGAGCCGATCAGGAAGTAGACGAAGTAGAAGGTCTCGCTGTGATCCCGCGGCAGCTGCCACAAGAGCGCGAAGATGATGCCGGCGGCGATCGCCCCGGCGAGGATGTAGGGTCGCCGCCTTCCCCAGCGGGTTCGGGTGCCGTCGGAGATGAACCCCATGAGCGGGTCGGTGAAGGCATCGGTCAAGCGAGGCAGAGCTCCCACCAAGCCGACCAGCGCCGGGTTCATGCCCAGGCCGAGATTGAGAACGATCATCATGCCACCGCTCGCGGCGGCGAGGATGTTGTTGACGAAGGCACCGGCACCGTAGGCGACCCGGTGGGTCAGCTTGACTCGGTCCTCGGACGCGGTCTGGCCATGCACGGCGGAGGCACTCATGCGGTCATCTCACTTCCTAGGCGCCGCCCGCATCCCGGCGGGAACGGCGCCAATCACTTTGTACGATGTCCGAACAAAGTAATGGAAACCGAACGCCCCGTCAAGAGGAAACAGAGCCGGGACAAGATCTTAGCACCGAGTGAACTCCGCGATCCCCAGCAACCTCTTGACAGGCCGGGCCGCACCGGTGATACTTTGATCGGACCCCGTACAAAGTAATCGGGAGGATACAGTGCGCTCACCCGGTCCCTTTCGGCACGTGCCCACCTCGATGGTGGCCCTTCTGGTCCTCGCCGCCCTGATCGGGTGCAGCGAGCGAGACCTATCCACGCTCCCGCTGGCCCCGGGCAACAACGATCCTCTGGTCTTTGACGACACCTTCGGCGCCGGCGTCGATTTCCAGGCCTTCGCCGGCTCGAAGACCGATGCCGTGGCCATCGATACCGGCCAGGCCAAGGCGGGCACCGCATCGCTTCGGGTGATCGTGCCGGGACCGGGGGCCACCGACGGGACCTACGCCGGTGGTGCCTTCACGAGCGCCGACTACCGAGATCTCACCAGCTATGATGCGCTCGTCTTTTACGCCAAGTCGAGCGTCAACTCCACCCTCGATGTCGCCGGGTTGGGGAATGACAACACGGGGACCTCGCTCTACACGGCGCAACGATCGGCCGTCCCGGTGACGACCGACTGGACCTTGGTCGTGATCCCCATTCCCGACCCATCGCGCCTTGCGCTGGAGCGGGGTCTCTTCTTCTTCGCCGAGGGGCATGAAAACAACGAAGGCTTCACCCTCTGGTTCGATGAGATCCGCTTCACCCAGGTGGGTACCATCACCAGCCCGCGGCCGGTGTTGGGTTCCCAGAGCATCGAAACGTTTCCGGGGGCCACCGTGACTCCGGAAGAGACGCATGTGACCTTCGCCGTCAACGGCGAAGACGTCGAGGTCGAGCATTCCCATCACTACTTCGATTACTTCTCCTCGGATGAATCCGTGGCGGAGACAGGGGGGGGCGTGATCACGGCGGTTGGGGGCGGCGTCGCCACCGTGACCGCCAAACTGGATACCATCGATGCCTCTGGGGCCATCACTCTGAATGTCCTGGCCCCGCCCGAGACGCCCGCCCCGACCCCGGCCCTGCCGGCGGGCGATGTGATCGCGCTCTTCAGCGATGCCTACGACCTCGTGCCCGTCGACACCTGGCGGGCGGAGTGGAGCATGAGCGGGCCCCAGGAGGAGTACGCGATCGACGGAGACGCCACCAAGGTCTATACGGATCTGGTGTATGCCGGGATCGAATTCACCTCCACCCTCATCGACGCCGGCGACATGACCCACCTCCGCTTGGACGTCTGGGCTCCGGAGGGGAGCGTCTTCAAGGTCAAACTGGTCGACTTCGGCGAGGATGGCATCTACAATCTGCCGATCGATGAATCGGAGCTCACCTTTCATGCCACGTCGACCCCGGCCTTCGAGGCCGGTCAATGGTCGGTTCTGGACATCCCGCTCTCCAGCTTCACCCTGGACAGCCGCACGCACCTGGCGCAGATCATCATCTCTTCTTCGGATGCCGGGACCGTGTTCCTGGATAACGTCCTCTTCCACCGCTAGAATGACATCCGGGTTGGAACCACGACAGGGGGGAGCGACGCATTGAGGAACAATCACGTCAAGTGGAAGGGGCTCCGGCGCGAGCATCCGGATCGTCCCCGACCCCTGGCCGATGCCATTCTACGCCTGATCTGGGAACGCCAACGCATGTCCCGGGCCGAGATCGTCCGCGAGGAAGGCCTGTCGCGCTCGACGGTATCGGAGGTCGTCGCCGAGCTGCTTCCCACGGGCCTCATCGCCGAGGTGGGCATTGGTGAGTCGAGCGGCGGCCGGCGACCGATCATCCTGGAATTCCAAGACGATGCGGCCGTGATCCTCGGCGTCGAGATGGGCGCCGCTCATATCAGCGCGGCCCTCACGAACCTGCGCGGGCGGGTGCTGGCCTGGCACACGCACGCGCATCCGGTGCGAACCGATCCCCCCGGCACGCGCCGCCTGGTGGGCGAGCTTTGCGATGCCTGTCTCGCTGACGCCGCGGGGGAGCGCCCGCTCGTCGGCATCGGCATCGCGGTTCCCTCCCCGGTTGATCCCACGCAGCCCGACGGCGGGCTCTCGCAGGTCGTCCTTCCCGCCTGGCGGGGCCGACTCGACCTCGATCCGCTCAGCCGCCGCCTGGGGGCGCCGATCATGGTGGACAACGACGCCAACCTCGGCGCGCTCTGCGAGCACTGGTGGGGCTCGGGCCGCGACGTCGACAACCTGGCCTACATCAAGGTGGCGACCGGGGTCGGCTGCGGCTTCATCATCCATGGTGACATCTATCGCGGCGCAACCGGCGTGGCCGGGGAGATCGGGCACTTGGCCATCGCCCCGCAGGGTAAGCAGTGCATGTGCGGGCTTCGAGGATGTTTGGCGACGCTGGTCAGCACACCGGCGCTGATCGAGCGTGCCGGCGATTTGCTGGCGATCAATTCGGAGAGCGCTCTCGCGGGCCAGGAGTTGACGATGGGTGCGCTCGAGAAGGCCGCGCTGGGCGGTGATCCCGTCTCCCGTCAGGTGGTCACCGAGGCTGCCGAGTACCTGGGGATCGCGGTGGCCGGGCTACTCAACCTGATGAATCCCGCGATGGTGGTCCTGGGTGGCGAGCTGGCCGGTTTCGGTGAGCTGGTGCTCGGACCCATTCGCGAGACGGTCCGCCGCCGGACGTTGGTGAGTCAGGTGATGGCCGCCGAGCTGATCACCAGCGCCCTGGGCACCCAGTCGATCGCCGTCGGCGCGGCGACCATGGTTCTCAAGGAGGCGCTGGCGGAGTGCCACATGATGGTTCCCCGGGGGGGAACCGCCGCGAGCGAGCCCAGCGCATGATCGCCCGCAACCGCTCCTTGGTCCTTTGGCTGCTGACGATCGCCGCGGCATGGACGGGTGGCGGATGCGGCTCGTCGACGACCGGTCCCGAGGAGGTTTCCTTGATCTGGGAGGATGAGTTCGAGGGCTCGGCCGGCCAATCGCCCGACCCGTCGAAGTGGCGCTTCGACATCGGAACCGACTGGGGCAACGAGCAGCTCGAGTACGATACCGACCGCCCGGAGAACATCTCGCTGGATGGCGACGGCAACCTCGCGATCACTGCCCGGGAGGAATCCTACGAAGGCTCCGCCTACACCTCGGGCCGCATGAGTACCCAGGGCAGGTTCGCGCGGGCCCGGGGGCGATTCGAGGCGCGCATCCGACTCCCCGTGGGGCAGGGGATCTGGCCCGCGTTCTGGCTCCTGGGCGATAACTTCGAAAGCGTCGGCTGGCCCGCCTGCGGCGAGATCGACATCATGGAATACCGCGGCCAAGATCCCAATGTGGTTCACGGCAGCCTGCACGGGCCGGGCTACTCGGGCGGCGCCGCGGTCACGGGCCACTTCGTCCTTCCGGGGAGCGGCTTCGATGCCGGCTTTCACACGTTCGCCATCGAATGGGATGCGAGCTCCATCGCATGGCTCGTGGACGGGCAGGTCTACCAGCGCCGCACCGCCGACGATCTGCCCTCCGGCGCCCGCTGGGTCTTCGACCACCCGTTCTTCATCCTGCTGAACGTCGCCGTGGGCGGCCACTTCGTGGGCGCGCCCGACGCCAGCACGCAGTTCCCGCAGACGATGCTGGTCGACTGGGTGCGCGTCTACGGGGTCGCCTCCTAGCCCTACATCGACAGATGCAGGTAGCTCCGGATCTCCCATTCCCGACCGTCGTCGTAACCGGGGAGCGCATCGCCCCCGGTCGGGCTGTACCGGGGCGAGTGCACATCGAGCGTTCGCCACTTGGCCTGCACCCCCAGCCGCGTCTGCGGCCGATCGAACCAGCGCGGTCTTCCCAGCGAGTAGGAGAGATCTCCGAAGAGCTGTACCGGGTAGGTCAGATTGAAATCGTGGTGGTAGTCATACGGTCCCCAGCCGTCGAACGCCGCCATGGAATCGAGCCGCAGCGGTCCGTGATCCAGTCTGCTGACCAAGCCGTAGCCACGGATGACGCGGTTTAGGGTCTCGTCCTCTCCGGACGGATCGTGACCCCTCGGTTCGGCCTCGCCGGCCACCACCGAGGCCACGAGCCGCGTGGCCGGACCGAGACGGGAGACGATGCGCGCGTGCACCCCCCACAACGCCTGCGCCGGCGGTGCGCCGCCGAAGGCGTAGACCGTGACGCCGTCCTCGGCGATGAAGGTGGCGGCATCCCGGGTGTCCCGGTAGTCCCGATAGGTGAAGCCGACGCTGGCCGCGAAACGTGCGTCCTCTCGGACATCATTGTCCCAGGCCCACATCCAGGTGGCGGGCGTCGGATCGTAGACGATCATCAGCTCCGCGCCGGCCATCTCGCGATTGCCGAGCACGGCGAACGGATCGACCAGGATGTTGCGCGGCCGTCCCGGCGGCGACACGTCGCCCGGAATCGGCCCCACGATCGGCTCCTGCCACATGACGTTCGGGCCGATCTGGAAGTCACCGTGGTTGACCGTAAATCCGGTCAGGACGTTCTTCTGATTCCCCGAGCCGGAGTCCTTGAGACCCCAGCCGGTGAAGGTGATCACCTCGGTGGGGCCGGCGTCGGCCACGAGGCCCATGTAGGCGCTCTGCACATACCAGCGGAAACTGCCCTTCTCGAGGGTGGCCTTGCCCTTGAAGCCCCAGGTGTCCCCCGACTTGACCTCATCCTCGTAGACGAGGTACTCACCGTCCACCTGATCAACCAATTGGAAGGTTTCGCCCCGCTTGGGATCGCCTGACCACAGCGTGCCGAACTCGAAGGTCCAGGGTCCGTAGTCCATGGCCGCCTGCAGCGAGAGCTTGCGGGTCTCGGGCACCGGGACGGCCCGCGAGGTGCTCACCGTCGATTGGGGTGCGATGTCTTCCTGGTAGATGACCGTCCCGTCAAAGGGCCCCACACGCCGCTGGTACTTGGCCAGAATTGAGGGGTTGGCTCCCCACCAAAGCTCCGGGCCGAAGGCGATCTTGAGTCCCGACAGCTTGCGCTTGCAGGTCAGCTCGAACCCGGAGGGGGCCATACCATTATAGATATCGATGTTTTCACCGTAGTAGGCGTCGCGGTAGAGGCCGAAGAAGTCGCCCTCGTGTCCCCAGTGCAAGTGGCCGCTCCGGTAGAAGCCATCGAGCTGGAACCAGCGATCATCCCATGAGATCGACGCGTTGTAGATCTTCACCCGCTCGAGTGGCCCGGCGTCGACCGCCTCTCCCGCGACGTCGAATTTCCGCGATAGGGCCCGGTTCTCGTAGAAGATCTCATCGATTGGGTTACGCGGGACGTTTCCGAGGACATTGATCGAGGCGCGGCCGGTGACGTTCGGTGCCGGGTTGGCCTCCACGTCGAGATAGACCGACTGCAGGTGGTCGAAACCCTGGAAGGCGGGCGCGTCGTGGCTCCCCAAGTCGGTCTCGGGCGTGGTGACGAGATCGCCACCGGTCGAGACGGTCTCGAACTCTAGCCGCGCGCCGGCCAGCCGCACTCGGCTGCCGGCCTCGCCGAGCAGCGCGGCGCGCGCCCCCTTGGCCTCCATCTCGGCGGCCATGGGGCGGATGGCACCGTAGTGGGTGCGGATGGTGGCGAGATCGATGCCGGGGGCGTAGGGATCGAGCGTGAACGCCTTGCGCAGCGCGTAGTAGGCGGCGCGGGGATAGACCTCGTAGAGCCCGCGATGGTCGGGCGCCCCCTTGGCGGTGATGCCCCACCACTCCTCGTTCATGTTGTTCTCGCCCTCGACGTAGTCTTCTACGTAGCCGCCGTTGGGCCACGAGGCGTTGGTATCGTGAATGTCGAGGCGGCTCTCCTGGCCGAACTTCCACCAGCCATCGCTCCACTGGAAGATCAGCCCGCCGATGGCGTTTCCGACCCTTCCTTTGCCAGCCGACTGCTCGTAGATCTCCTGCCACTGGCCCACAAGATAGCGCGCCTGCATGGCCTGATCCTCGCGCATCTCCCGGGCGTTGAACGCATCGGAGCCGAACTCGGTGTACAGAACCGGCAGGTGCAGCTTCTCCGAGACCTCATCGAAGAGATCGCGCGCGGAGATGCCGCGATAGACGTTCGTGCCCAGGACATCGAGGTGGGTACACTCCTCGGCGATGAGGTCGATGTACTGGATGTCGCCGTTGGCGATCGCCACCGGGTGACGGTCGTCGAGGCGTTGGATCTCGACGGTGAGCTCATCGAAGAGCGAGTAGAGGTACCGGGCGCGCGCCGCGTGCCGCTCACCCTCGGGCAGCGCTTCGATCTCGAAGGAGGACCAGCTCAGGCCGTAGTTGTTCTCGTTTCCGAGCAGCCACAGGAGCAGGCCCGGCGTGTCCCGCAACTCCTCGACCAGGGCCGTCATCTCCGTCTTCAGCGCCTGGCGCAGCGCGGGATCGGAGTAGTCGACCGTTGGCGTCCACACCCCGTTCAGGGTGTAGCCGTAACGGGCCACGAGCGGGTTGAGGACGGTGTAGATGCCGTACTGCTCGTAGATGTACTCGATCCACCGGGCCGGAATCCCCACGTACTGGCGGATGCAGTTGATGCCCATGTCTTGAAGGAGAGGCATCTCGCTCGCCAAGGCGTCAATGATCACATCGTCGGGCTGATTCCAGAGGCTGTAGGTGTAGTTCTGGCCGATCGGCATGTATCCCCAGTTCATGCCGAAGACCATGAAGTCGCGGCCGTCGACTTGCAGGCGCTGTCCATCCGCATCGGTCACGACACGAACAGTCTGCGCGCCGATGGGCAGGGCGGCGACGAGCATGACCAGAAGCGCGAACCAGCAGCGTCGGGATGGGGTGAAGCTGTGCGATGTCAAGGCATCCTCCTCGCGTTTCAGGGCTCCGTTGCGTCGTCCACCGCGTGGGCGGCGACAACTTCCCGATACCAGAAGGCGCTGTCCTTGGGTGTCCGCTCGCCGGTGGCGAAGTCCACGCCGAACAGGCCAAAGCGTTTCGTAAAGCCGTGGCCCCACTCGAAGTTGTCCATGAGGGTCCAGGCGAAGTACCCGCGGAGCGGAGTCCCCCCGGAGATGGCGCGGTGCGCCGCCACCAGGTGGTCGCGCAGATAAGCCAGGCGCCGCGGATCGGCGATGCGTCCCCGGTCGATCGCAGGGTCGATGAATGCGGCCCCGTTTTCGGTGATGTAGAGAGCTGCCGGATCGTACTCGCGCACAAGACGCTCGAGCATCTCGGTGAGGCCCTGGGGATAAACCTCCCATCCCATCTCGGTCCGCTCTTCGCGCGGCGTGGCGGCGACGGCCCGGGGGCGGCCGTCGGGTCCGGCGGCAAGCCGGGTGCCGCTGTAGTAGTTGACGCCCAGGAAATCCACCGTACCCCGGATCAGTTCCATGTCACCCGCTTGCACGAACGGCAGGGCTTCCCTGGGCAGATGACCCCAGCGCACGCGATCGGCTATTGCATCGGTCGGATACCGGCCGCGGAAAAGCGGGTCCAGATACCAGCGGTTGAACAGCCCATCGAACTGGCGGACGGCATCGCGATCCGCCTCCGACGGCGAGGCGGGACGGCCGGGCGACAGATTCAAGACGATGCCCACCGCGCCGTTCGGCGCCAGGCCGCGGATGATCCCGGCGGCCTGGCCGTGGGAGAGGAGCAGATGGTGGGCGGTGCGGAGGGCTGCCGGCGGATCATGACGGCCCGGAGCGTGCGCGCCTTCCTCGTAGCCCAAGGTGGCCACGCACCACGGTTCATTGTGGGTCGCCCAGTGGCGGATCCGATCGCCCAGCCGCCGGGCGACGGCCGCCGCGTACTCGGTGAAGGCGGCGCACGTGTCACGCGAGGGCCACCCGCCACGCTCCTCCAGCGCCTGCGGCATATCCCAGTGGTTGAGGGTGAGGAAGGGCTCGATGTCGGCGGCCAGCAGGGCATCGACCAGCTCGTCGTAGAAATCGAGGCCGGTCGGGTTGGGCACCCCAACGCCTGTGGGCATGATCCGTGACCAGCTGGTGGAGAAGCGATAGGCCCCCACGCCCAACCAGCGGAGCAGATCGAGATCCTCCCGCCACCGGTCATAGTGACCGCAGGTCGTGTGGGGGGCAGAGCCGTCCTCGATGTTGCCGGCCTTGGAGGCGAACCGGTCCCAGATCGACTCCCCCCGTCCATCCCGGTCGCAGGCACCCTCGGTCTGCTGGGCCGAGGTGGCGACACCCCACAGGAAGTCTTTTGGGAAGTTCAAGTTAGCCATTCCTTACCTGCCCTCGGGTTCCCGCCCATCTCGTTGGGAAAGGGAGACGAAAACCCTTTGTTCGGACTCCGAACATAGTGTATCATAAATCTGTTCTTGTAAAGCCCTCACTCAGGAATCGGCATAGGTTCTCAACCGGGAGGCCAGGAGATGCGAAACCTAGCGATCACCCTTCTAGTGGCCGCTGCCGTGCTCAGCCTGATCCCTTCAGCGAGTCACGCGCTGGAGCCCTATTACCAGAACTTCGAAGAGCTCATCCAGTCAAGTCCGACGGCCCTGTCCGAGGACGGCTGGCTCGTCTACGGCAATGTCTTCACACCGGATACCACGTACATCTACGGCTACGGGCCCTATCCCGCCCCGAATCACAGTCTCGCCTTCTGTCAGATCATCACCGGCGAGGGCGGCGAGCAGCAGGGCGAGCAGGTGCTCTCGGTCTTCAGCGACTACGAGAACGCCGATCATGGCAACGGCAACCTGATCGAGTCGAATGTCTATCAAGAGCAGACCATCGCGTCGGCGGACGTGAATACGACCTGGCGCTTCGCGTTCCAACACAAGCGGGGTAACATCGAGGGCGCATCGAGCGCCCAAGCCTTCATCAAGACCCTGGATCCCAACAGCGGCTACCTGCTGACCAACTTCCTCACGGTCGATATGACGTCCATTCCCGACACCTGGGGCGGGGACTCGCTCACGATCATGATCGACGCCTCCCTCGAGGGGCAGCTGCTGCAGATCGGGTTCATGAACCTCGCGACCGACTACGAAGGGTCGGGGATCTTCTACGACAACGTGGTCTTTGATCGGGTGAGCACCGTGGACGTACCCGACGTCCAAGACCTCGGGTTCGCATCCATGAGCCAGAATGCCCCCAACCCCTTTGAGGGCAGCACCCGCATCGAGTTCGCACTCGCCCGGCCGAGCCACGTCGAACTGACGGTGCTCGACATCACGGGGCGCCCGGTAGCGACACTGTCGCAGGGAAACCGCGGCGTGGGCGGCTATCAGGTGACCTGGAATGGGCGGACCCAGGACGGGAGTCTTGCGCCCAGCGGCACGTACTGGTACGTGCTGAGGACCGAGGCCGGCGCGATGACCGGCCGGATGATCCTGGCGAAGTAGGATTCCACCGGCCGGGGATCGTGTCGCGGTCCCCGGTGCGTCAATCTAGGACGGCCGCTGATGCGCATAGGCACTGACTCCGTTCCCCGCCGCAGGTCCATCATTGCCGCCCCCGCGGGACCGGCGGGTACGTTCGTTGAGCTCGATGGAGCGCCGGCGTATCGGATCGCCGCCTACCATCGCCTGGAACCCTTCTTGGTCAATCTCGCCAGCGACACCGATCTCTGGATGTTCATCACCTCCAGCGGTGGGCTGACCGCCGGGCGGGTCGACGCCGAGGGAAGCCTCTTTCCCTACCTGACAAGCGACCGGTTGCGGGATGCCCATCACCACACGGGGCCCGTCACCTTGATCCGCGTCGAGCGCGAGCCCGAACGCCCCCATCTCTGGGAGCCGTTCTCCGAGACGTCGGCCGCGCGTCCCGGCGTCGAGCGGCACCTGTACAAGAATGTGACCGGCAACCAGATCGTGTTCGAAGAGGTCGAGCACGACCTGGGATTGGCGTTCCGGTACCGCTGGGCGGGGTGCGATGAGTTCGGCTGGGTGCGCACCGCCAGCCTGGAGAACCAGGGAACGGCCGCGGCACGGATCGCCGTTCTGGACGGTCTGCGAAACGTCCTGCCTTGGGGTGCACCCCTGGCCCTGTACCAGCAGGCGAGCAACCTGGTGGACGCCTACAAGACCAGCGAACTGGATCGCTCGATCGGCCTGGGGATCTTCTCCCTGACCGCCGGCATTACCGATCGGCCCGAGGCACTGGAGGTGTTGCGAGCCAACACGGTCGCGTGTTGTGGCCTTGATCGCTTCGAGGCCCACCTGGCACTGGACGTGATGGACGCGTTCAAGCAGGGCCGGCGCCTTTCCAGTGTCGGTGTTCTCAACGGCCGGCGCGGGAACTACCTGGTGAACGCGACGTTTCCTTTGGAGCCGGGGCAGATCCGCGACTGGCATCTGCTGGCCGATGTCGGGCGGGACCATCTGCAGATCTCCGAGCTGCGCCGGCTTCTAGCCACCGGGGACGGCGTGGAAGAGCGCGTGGAAAGCACCCTGCGACAGGCCGATCAGAACTTGAGGCGCATCGTCGCCAGTGCCGACGGCCTGCAACGCACCGGTCGGATGGAGCCGTGGTGCCACCACTTCGCCAACGTGCTGTACAACAGCATGCGGGGGGGCATCTTCTTGCAGCATGGCCAGATTCCGGTCGTCGATTTCCTTCGTCGGCTGCGCGTGCGCCAGCCGGCCGTTGGTGAACGTCACGAATCCCGTCTCGCCGCCGAACCGCAGCAGATCCGCGTGGAGCGTCTTCGCCAGATCGCGCGCGAGACCGGCGATGCCGATCTGCTTCGGCTGGCCTACGAATACCTGCCCCTCTACTTCGGCCGGCGCCACGGGGACCCGAGCCGGCCCTGGAATCGCTTCGAGATTCGGGTGCGGGGGCGCAACGGTGAGCGGGTGCTCCACCACGAGGGCAACTGGCGGGACATCTTCCAGAACTGGGAGGCCCTGGGCTTCTCGTTCCCCCGCTTCTTGCCGGGCATGGTGATCCGATTCGTCAACGCGTCGACCCCGGATGGATTCAATCCCTACCGGATCACGCAAGACGGGGTGGATTGGGAGGTGCCCGCGCCGAACGATCCCTGGAGCAACATCGGGTACTGGGGGGATCACCAGGTCGTCTACTTGGCGCGGCTGCTGGAGGCGATGGACCGGTTCGACCCCTCGGCGCTGGAGGCGATGCTTGACGAGGAGATGTTCAGTTACGCCGACGTTCCCTATCGCATCAAGTCCTACGAAGACATCCTCCGGGATCCCCACGCCACGATCGAATTCGATACCGCGCGGGCGGCTCGAATCCAGGAACGCGTCGAGCGCATGGGCACCGACGGCAAGCTGCTGCCCGACCCCCACGGCGCCGTCTACCACGTGAACCTCCTGGAGAAGCTGCTGGTGCCGGCGCTCTCGAAGCTCTCGAACCTGATCCCGGACGCCGGGATCTGGATGAACACGCAGCGGCCGGAATGGAACGATGCCAACAACGCGCTGGGCGGGGGGAGCGTCTCGGTCGTCACCCTGTGCCACCTGCGGCGGTACTTGGCCTTCCTCGCCGACCGACTGGAAGCGGCGACCGATCGCACGCTGCCGGTTTCCTCGGAGGTCGTAGAGTGGTTCGATCGGATCGCCGAGGTTCTGGAAGGAGATCGCCGCGCGGCCCCGGAAGGCCTGAGTCCCCGGGATCGCAAGACGATCATGGACGCGTTGGGCGGGGCGTTCTCTACCTACCGGGAAGCGGTCTACGAGCAGGGATTCTCGGGCAAGATGGACCTTGCGATCTCCCGGTGCGTCGAGTTCTGCGGTGCGGCGCTCCAATGGATCGACCGGTCCATCGCCGCAAATCGCCGGGATGACGGGCTCTACCACACCTACAACCAACTGGATTTCTCGACCGACCGGCGCGGCGTGGAGATCGTGCATCTGCCAGAGATGCTGGAAGGCCAAGTGGCCGTCCTCAGTTCTGGCGCGGCCCCGCCGGCGGAGGGCCTGCGGATCCTCGAGAGCCTCTTCTCGAGCGCCCTCTATCGGTCCGATCAACAGAGCTTCATGCTCTACCCGGAGCGGCAACGGCCGGGGTTCATGGCCAGAAACGTCATCCCGGATGAGGAGATCGACGCGATTCCCCTGATGGGGGAGCTCCGGTCACGGGGAGAACGGTCCCTCTGGGCGCGCGATCGGGCGGGGGTGGGGCGCTTCCACGGCGACATCCGAAACGCCCGCGACGTCGCGGCCATTCTGGATGAACTGGCCGAGGATCCGGCCTGGTCCGAATCCGTTGCCCGGGATCGGGAGGCGGTCCTGGGTTTGTTCGACCGCGTCTTTGGACACCGGTTGTACACGGGTCGCTCGGCGGCCATGTACGGGTACGAGGGGATCGGGTGCATCTACTGGCACATGGTTGCGAAGCTGCTCCTCGCCGTACAAGAGACCGTGGCGCAGGCGGAGCGCCGGGACGTTGCCGCCGCGATCCGGCAAGGCTTGAGGGCGATGTACTTCCGCGTGCAATCCGGGCTCGGGTACCGGAAGACCGTGGCCGCATACGGCGCCTTTCCGACCGATCCCTACTCGCACACCCCGCCGTCGGGCGGTGCGAAGCAACCGGGCATGACCGGTCAGGTCAAGGAAGAGATCATCACGCGTCTGGGAGAACTCGGCGTGAGCGTCGAGGCGGGGGCGATCCGCTTCGAGCCCCTCCTGCTTGACGCCAGCGAGTTCCTGACGGAGCAGGTGGAGTTTCGGTACTTCGATGTCCAGGGGCGGGCGCGAACCCTTCCGCTTCCCGCCGGCAGCCTGGCATTCACATTCTGCCAGGTTCCGGTCATCTACGAAGTGAGCGAGGGTGCGCGCTGGATTCGGGTCGCCTTCGCCGATGGGACCGCGCGCGAGGTGGAGGGTGCTATACTCCACCCGAGCCTCGCGGCCGATCTCTTCGATCGCAAGGGTCGCATCGACCGCCTCCACGTCGGCGTCCCGGCGGGTGCGCGCCCGCGGGTCTGAGAGGAGTGTCAGGATGCGATGGAACCTACGTGCGCCGCTCTGTGCGGCGCTGCTCTTCGCGTTCGGGCTGGCGAGCACGGAACGCGCAGGCGGTCAGTGTATTCTCGCCAATCCGAGTTTCGAGCTGGACGGATCGGGAGGGGTCGTTTTCGGCGGCTGGGAGCAGTTCGGCCAGTATGGCGCCACCTCCATCGCCAGCCACGGAGCCCAGGCGGCCCGGCTCCGCGGCCCGGACAACGGCAGCTGGGACGTCTCCGGCTATTGGCAGCGACTGGACAGCGAACCGGGAGAGCAGTGGGAGGTCACCGGCCACGTCCGGCACCCCTCGACCCAGCCGCTCACGGGGGGATGTCGCGCCCTCGTCAATATCGAATGGCGTGACGCGAATGACACCCTCATTGACTATGACTCCTTCGCGGTGGCTGAGCCCGGCACCCCGACGGATGCATACGTCGACTTCACGCTCCTCAGCAATCCCGCCCCCGTGGGAACCGCGGCCATCCACTTCCTCCTCGGGGTCCTGCAGGGGCCGAGCGATCCGCAGCCGGAGGTCTACTTCGACCAGGTGACGATCTTCAGTACGAGCCCGCCCACGATGGACGACCTGCAGTGGAACGACTTCCCCGGCGGGACGGTCCTCGGGTTCGGCGATCGCACGTGGCGGGTCAAGGGTCCTGGCTACTACGGCCCCGGTCCCAACGTCTTCAGCAACGAGGCGGACTGCGTGTGGGTGGACGATGAGGGTGACCTGCATTTGACCCTCTCCGACCGCGGTTCCTACTGGGCCAGCACGGAGGTGACGCTGGAGGAGGCTCTCGGCTACGGTGACTACATCGTATCAACGGTGGGGCGCCTGGATCAGATCGATCCGCAGGCGGTGCTGGGCATCTTCCTCTGGCAGTACGGTCCCTGCTGGGACGAGGCCTATCTGTGGTGGAATCCGTACAACGAGATCGACATCGAGTATAGCCGGTGGGGCTATCCGGCGAACGAGCTCGGTCAGTTCGTGGCTCAACCCTATGATTTCCCGGGCAACCGGGAGCGCTTTGACGCGACGTTTGAAGAGGGGGAGGTCGCCAGCCACGCCATGCGCTGGTTGTCCGACCGGGTGGAATACCGGGTCTGGCGCGGGGGGCCGGCCGAGGAGTCGCCGGAGACCCTGATTCACACCTGGACCTACACCGGCCCCCACATCCCGCGCCCCGAGCAGCCGCGCCTGCATCTGAACCTCTGGAAGCTCGAGGGCACGCCGGCGGCGGACCAAGAGGTCGTGTTTCGGGACTTCGTCTTCGTTCCCGAGGGGATAGCTTCCAATGTGGGAGAGAAGGGCGAGGCGTTCGCCGCCGCCCCCGTGGGACGACTGATGCCGGCGGGCCCCAATCCTTTCCGGCCCGGGACGACCGTGCGATTCCAACTCGATCGGGGCGGATCCATCGATCTCGGTGTTTTCACGCTCACCGGCCGCCGCGTTCGAACCCTGGCCAGCGGGTTTGCTCCCGGAGGTGCGCACGCGACAGCTTGGGATGGACGGGACGATGCGGGTCAACCCGTCGCCTCGGGCATCTATCTAATTCGGCTGGTGGGCGAGGGCTTCCGGGATTCTCGGCGGGTTGTACGCATTCGTTGACGGGATGCGCAAAGGGCCCGGCAGTGCCGGGCCCTTCCGCGCGGGTGGCAGTTGCGAGTCTTACCGATAGATCGATTTTACCTCACCCCAGCTCACCGACTGCGTCGGCGACGGATCATCCAGGTAGAAGTCGACGTTGTCATAGAACACGCCCGACCCCTCGTAGTTGGTTGCCGTGTTGGAGAAACCAATCTGCAGGATCTGCCCGGCCAAGGTCTCGTCGATCAGGATCGACAGCGAGTAGCTCGTCCAGGTATCAGGTGTCGTCGTCATGTCCTCGGTGATGAAGTTGGTCATCTGGTATCCGTTCTCCGGATCCAGGGTCTTGATGAAGGCGAGGGCCGTCGTCTCGCCCTCCAGATTCCCCATCTTCGCATCGAAGTCGAAAGCCCACGTGTGGCCGACGTCTTCTGCGTCGATGACCTGCTCCTGGAAGACATTGGCCTCGATGTGGGCGCCTTCGCCGTGGTCGGGGTTGTTGTAGTCGCTGTAGACGGACAGCTGCTGCTCGCCCTGTTCCGGTCCGCCCTCACCGATGACGATGGCGCAGAACGCGGCGCCGTCATTGGGTGCGGGGAAGGGTCCGTAACCGTACCAATAGCTCCAGTCGGGGCCGAACACGTTGGCGAAGACCAGCCAGCCGTCGTCGGCCAGGGCGTTGATGTCTCCCTGATCCAGTCCTTCGAAGTCCTGACCGTAGGGCGCCAGCGCAAAGCCGTTCACCGATGTGAAGCCAGCCAGGATCGCGACCAAGAGGAAGACTCTCAAGAATGTGGTCATAGTGGTTTCCCTCCCTCCTCCGAGAAGTCCAACCGAGTGATGCCGTGGTTCCTTCGAGATTGCTCTCGATGGTCAAAGCATAGACTATGTTCGGAGTCCGAATCAAGTTGAATATGCGTGGGTATCGCACCTTTAATTGTAGTCTACCCGTCGGTGTCCTGCCCTCGATCAATTGTCGTGGCAAGTTTCCTAACTATTTATCTTACAGGATATTACGAGTCACGACGGGCGCCACAGAGCCAGGCGGCTCACTGCCATCCCTTGACAATGCCCTGCCGGGGGCTGTACTTTGTTCGGCGATCGGACAAAGAGGAGATCCAGAGTCATTCCCCAAAGGTTCGATGGGAGTGAATCCGACATGCCAGCGCCCAAACTCAGCTCCAGCCTGCTCCTTCTTCTCCTGGTGTTTTCCCCGCTGACCGGGGCAGCCGAAGGCCCCGAGCCCGCGCGGCGCATCTTCGAGCCCTTCGCCGAAGGTCGGTGGCTCGGTAACGCCGTTTGTTATGGACCCCACCGCGATGGTCAACGACCCGGGGGGGCCACACCCTCGGCCGCCCAGATTCGGGAGGATCTCATCACGATGAGGCCCCATTGGCGGCTGCTCCGGCTCTACGGCTCCAGCGAGTTCGGAGGTCGGGTGCTCGATGCGATCCGCGCGGGTGACCTCGGCATGAAGGTGATGTTGGGGGTGTGGATCGCGCCCGAAGAGGACGGGATCCTCGAGGGACATTCCGACGCCACGGCCGCCAATCGGCGTGAGGCCGACGCGGCGGTGGCCTTGGCCGCCGAGTATCCCGACATCGTCACGGCGGTGTGCGTCGGCAACGAGACCCAGGTGTCCTGGTCGCCACACCCCACTTCGCTGGAGATCGTGGCACGCTACATCCGGCGCGTGCGTGGGGAGGTGATCCAGCCCGTGACGTCGGCCGACGATTACCAGTACTGGATCGATCCCAACAGCCGCGCCCTGGCCGATGAGATCGACTTCATCACGCTCCACGCGCATCCCCTCTGGAACGGACGGCGATTGGACGAAGCCCTTCCCTGGCTGCGGGAGCAGGTGGCTGCGGTGCGAGCGGTCCATCCCGGTCGTCAGCTCGTCATCGGGGAGACGGGCTGGGCCACGATGGCGGCAGACGAGGGTGAACAGGCCCGCCTGATCAAAGGGATGCCGGGTGAGCCGCAGCAGGCGCGCTTCTACCAGGCCGTGCGAAGCTGGGCTTCATCCGAACGGGTGACGATCTTCTTCTTCGAGGCCTTCGACGAGAACTGGAAGGGCGGTGATAACCCGAACGACGTGGAGAAGCACTGGGGCTTCTTCCACGCCGATCGGACCCCCAAAGAGGCTGTTCGATAGAGTGCTCGTCTACGAACCGTGTGGGTTCCCCGCCGCCTGAACCCGTCCCCGCTCGGGGACGTCCATGGCGCTCACCTTGCCCTTGTGATAGTGGAAGTGGTCACCCCGGAAGTTGGGCGCCACCTTCTGCGTATCCTTGTGTTCTCTCTCCAGCCCGGCGAGGAACTCCTGCAGACGGCGGCAGTTGTCGCCGGCGTGCATGGGGAACAGAACCTTCGGCTTGAGCGTATCGAGCGTCCACTCGACGCCCATCCTGACCGCTACCGGATCGCGGAAGCGGCAGCCGGAGACCGGCATGAAGGCCAGATCGAGATCGATCCCCTTCGAGTCGATGAACTCGATCTCTTCCTTGTAGGGCCCCGAGTAGTCCTGCCAGCGATTGGCGTGATCTCCGGCATGGTAGATGGCGAGCCCGTCCACCTCGACTACGAAGCCCACACCGGTGTCGTTCGAATCGATCGTGGTGATCTTCATCCCATCGATCGTCCGCTCCTCGCGGGCGCCGATGAAGGTGAAGGGGGGTGTCTCTTCCTCCGGCTGGAAACCGAAGATGTACTTGGGATCTTCCAGCTGGTCGCGCCATTCGAAGATGCGGGGATCGTAGTGATCGCTATGGACGTGGGAGACGAAGAAGGTCACGTCCTGGCCTTCGAACTCCGCGGGATTGAAGTGACCGTTACAGAGGCCCGGTGTCTCGGACTCGCGACCGCGGTACCAGCAGTCGAAGACCAGCACGTGGTTCTGGGTCTTGACGACCCAGCCGCTGTGCATGAGGAACCAGATGATCGCTTCCGCCTCGTCCAACTCGGACGACAACTCATCGGCCGCGCTGGCGACGGTGACGTTCCGAGGCTCGGCGCCGCGGCTGGTCAGGAACTCCGCCACCTCCCGCTGCCCGTAGCGCGCCGCCAGCTCGACAGGACGATCACCTAAGCTGTTCTCGGCGTTGATGTCCGCTCCGCCTTCCACCAGGGCCTCGGCCACATCGCGGTAGCCCTTGAGCGCGGCCAGGTGGAGGGCGGTGTTGGCGAAGTGGGGGCCGGGGGCGTCGATCTCGGCTCCCGCCTCCAGAAGCGCGGAGGCTACGTCGGGATTCCCGTTGACGAGGGCCATGGCCAGGGGCCGCAGTCCCGAGCTGTCGGCCTGGTTGGGATCCGCCCCGTGGGCGAGCATGAGTTGCGCAAACTCGCTGTGTCCGCCCCGGCAGGCGTTGTAGAGGGGGCCGCGGGCAAAGCCGTCGAGCACGGTGGCGTCGGCGCCCCAGTCGAGCAGGAGCCGTCCGATGGCGACATTCCCCTCACTCGCGACCCGCTGCAGCGGCGTGATGCCCTGGGCGTTGGCGATGGTGGGATCGGCCCCGTGGGCCAGCAGCGTCCGGGTCATCTCGACGTGCTGGCGGGCGGCGGTCCAGTGAAGCGGCACCTCACCGGCCGCCGAGCGACAGTTGACGTCCTCTTTGGCCTCGAGCAGGCGATCGACGAGGCCGCGCATGTTCTGCGCGGCAGCCATGTGCAGGAGGCTGAGCCCGTAGCGGCTTCGGTGGTAGAGGTCGGATCCGGCGGCGAGCAACATCTCGACGATCGTCGTGTCACCCCCGGAGACGGCGAAGCTGAGCGGGTAAGCGGCGTTTCGGTCGCGCCGATTCACATCCGCCCCCCGCTCGATCAGGAGCGAGGCGGTCTCCGAATGGCCGTGAATCGCGGCATCCCCCAGCGGGGTGGTGTTGTCGATGTCGCCGGCTTCGATGTCGGCACCGGCGTCCAGCAGCATCTCGACGATCTCGGTCTCCCCGGCGATGGCGGCGGTGTGGATGGGGAAGTCCCGGAGGTCGTTGCTGTCCTGTTCGTGGACGACGTCCGGATTCTCCCGGATCAGCTGCGCGACCCGATCGCTATCCCCGGCTCGGATGGCGTCGTGGATCTCGCCGGCGAACGCGGGAAGGGTTGGAGTCAGGAGCAGGACGACCAGAAGTGCGATCAGACGAGGTGCAGGCATGACGGGTTCCCCCTGGTTAGGCCCCTGGACAGGGCCGGAGCGGCGACCACACTACGGCAATCCCCCCCGAAACTGCTTGCATCATGTGGCCGACAACCGCCCCGGCCGTGTCCAGGAAGCCCCTATCGGACGGGCGTCCCCACGGGTGGGGCTTACACAGTCTAACGAGTTGGACGGGGAGCGGTTGCTGTCGTACTGGGTGGATGCGACCAACCGCGCGGGGCACGCGATGGATGCGCCCAGGAGGGCGGCGAACCGGCTAGAGCCGATCGCCCAGGCGGGTTTCCAGGCGCTCGCGGTAGGTGCGGGTCAGTTTCACCTGATGGCCGCCGGCGAGGTGGATGAGGTACTCGCCCCGGGACGCGGGCCGGAGCTCGCGGATCCGGTCCAAGTTGACGATCGCCGAGCGGCTCACGCGCACGAACCGCTCGGGGCTGAGACGCATCTCCATCTCGTTCATGGTCTTCCGCAGGAGGTAGTTCCGCTCGCCCGCGTGCAAGCGGGAGTAGTCGCCGTTGGCCTCGATCCACTCCAGCAGGTCGGTCCGCAGGAAGAAGACGCGCCCGCGGGTCTTGATCACCAGGCGGTCGAGATAGGCAGCGCCCCCGGCCTCCTTCTCACCCCCCACCATCACGCCCGAGAATTGGTACGTCTTCTCCGTCTCCCGCGATGCGCGCCGGAGCTCCTCGACGCGCTCGCGGCAGCTCTGGAGCGTTTCCTCGAAGCGATCGTTCTCGAAGGGTTTCAGCAGGTAGTCGAGCGCATGGACCCGAAAGGCCTCCAAAGCGTAGCGGTCATAGGCGGTGACAAACACGATGACCGGCAGGGTCTCGGGCGGCACCAGGTCGATCACGTCGAAGCCGTTCAGATCGGGCATCTGGATGTCGAGGAAAACCAGTTCGGGCTTGAGCGCGGCGATGGCTTCGATCGCCTCGCGACCCGTGGCGCTCTCCCCGACAATCTCGAAGTCTTGGATGTCCCGGAGCCGGATGCGCAGGTTCTCCCGCGCCAGCGGCTCATCGTCAACGATCAGCGTACGGATCGCGCTCATGCTAGTCCCCCTTGCCGATCACGCGGAAGGGCATCGTGATCGTGGCCGCTGTGCCACCGCTCGGCGCGCCGGCCAACGTGAGCGAATAGGCGCCCGGGTAGAGCTGCTCCAGACGGGCGCGGATGTTCCGCAGCCCCATCCCCTCGGTGTGCGAGCCATCCTCGGGCAGGCCGTTGCCGTTGTCCTGTACGCAGATCTCCAGACGGCCGTTCGCCCGCCGGGCCTTGACCGCAATCCGCCCACGGCCGGGGTCGGCGCCGATGCCGTGACGGATCGCGTTCTCGACCAGCGGCTGCAGCACCAGGTTGGGCACGCTGGCCGGCAGCGCTTCCTCTTCCACATCGATCTCGATCTCGAGCCGCTCTCCGAACCGCTCGCGTTGGATGCGAAGGTAGGCATCCAGGAACTCCAACTCGACGGCGAGCGGCACCTCCTGCGCATCCGTGTTGTCGAGCGTCATACGCAGGAACTGGCTCAGGTGGAGCAGCATCTGGTTGGCGGCCTGCGAGTCGCCGCGCATGATGAGGGTCGAGATGGCATGGAGCGAGTTGAAGAGGAAGTGCGGCTGAAGCTGCATCTTGAGCGCATCGAGCTGCGCGCTTGAGAGCGAGGCCCTCAGGCGCGCCTGCTCCAGCTCCAACGCCGCCGCCGCCCGCTCTTTCTCCTGAAAGCGGCGGTAGTAGTCGTAGGCGCTGACGCCGATCACCATGACGGCGTAGAGGAGCATCTCCTTATCGAGCGTTGCCGCCAGATCGCTCCGCACCATGTAGGGGAACTTCTCGATGTAGAGCGGGGCGCCGTCCTGAACGTAGCGGATGATGCGGAAGAGCAGCACGTGGATGATCGCAAAGGGAATCACGCAGATCAGATGCGTGCCCATCGCCCGCAGCCGCCGCCCGCGCGCAAAGCTCACCCGGCGCGAGACCCACGCCACCGGCGGCGTCATCATCGCGGCCAGGATCCAGTAGGGGACGTTGATCGCGACGATGCGTTGGTAGGACAGGGGTTTGCCCTTGTGAAGCACCGTGAAGTAATACCAGGTGGAATCGAGCAGGCAGACCACCATCCAGAACGCCAGGATCAAGGCGAACGTGATGATGTAGCTGCTCCGGAGCTTCATGGCGTCAACACCTGTGCCATGGGGGGGCGGTGTCTTCTACGGCGGCGGGGGAAAAAAGATCCCGCTCTCCGTGGGGGATGATAGCACTATCTTCCCGATGATCCCATCGCGCGATCGAGCGCGCAGCTTGAGTGATTCTAGAGCTTCACGCGCAGGATGTGGGTTTCGGCCATCTCCTGGGGTGGGGGCAGGTGGCCTTTCTCATCATAGGCGCCGAGCTGGCTGTTGGCGATGTAGTAGAGCTCATCGCCCACCAGCGCGCCGGTGGTGGGGACATCGAAGCTCGGGTGATAGGCCTCCAGGGTCTGGGCACGGATGACACTGTCCTGCGCGGCGTTCAGGAAGAAGCGGGTGACCTGGTTGCAGGCGCCGTTCTGGATGGCGATCAGGCTGTTGTCGTGGAAGTAGAGGCCGTCGCCGGAGAGGTAGATGTGAGGGGGATGGCGAAGGGGTGCGGCTTCGCCGGTATCGATGTCGACGGTGAGGATGTCGTCGCCGGCGACGAAGAGGATTGCCTCGTCCGGTGATAGGGCGATGCCGTTGGGGCGGCCTTCGAGGTCCGTGAGTTTCTCGATCCGATCCTGGCTCGGCGGGATGTGATAGACGGCGCCCCCGGTCCAGTCGGTGGCGTAGACGTCGCCGTCTCTCGCGATCACGACGTCGTTCAGGTAGTGGTGCTCTTCTTGGGGGAGCATGTAGCGTTTGATGAGCGCGTGGCTCTCGAGGTCGTACTTGTAGAGGCCGGTTGTGCCGAGGAGGTTTTCGGGGAGGGCGGCTTTCGGGGTGCCGTAGGAGGTTGCGACCCAGAGGTGTCTGCGGCGCAGGTCGACCTTCATGCCGAGGACCGGCACGAGGTCGTCTTGCCGGGGTTGGGTGAAGTCGGAGATGTCTCTGTCTCTGTCGACGCGGACGATCTTGCACTTCTCGAGGCTGCCGATGTAGAAGGCCTGCTCGGAGGGATCGTAAGCCATGCCTTCGGGAACGAGATCGCGTTCGGGGAGCGTGAAGGCGATGGCGCTGCGGTTCAGCGGCTTGGTCTTCGTTTTGAGGAGGGCTTGGACGGGAGTGAAGGCCTCCGTCTCCCGAAGGCTTTCGAAGTGGCGGTCGCGGGTGGCGTAGAGGGCCAGGGAGTAGCCTTCGTTCAAGAGATGGTGCAGGACAAAGGCGGCGGCCTCGGCGTTGGCGTTGAGCGCGTGGGCCCGGGCGAGAAGGTAGCGGTAGGTGTATTCGGCCGGGGCGAGATCGACGACGCGGATCATGAGGCGTTCGTAGGTGGCGAAGTCTTGAGCTTGATACGCCTCGGTGCCCTTGAGGAAGTAGACATCGAGGCTGTCGGTCTGGGCGTGGGCGAGGACCGGAGCGCAGAGCAAGGCAAGCGCGGCCAATCGGGCATGGCGGGTCATGATGTTCCTCCAGTTTCATTCCGGTGGGGGGGGTGGGCGTTGTGGTGCTGCAGTGCGCTTTGCTTTGTCTGGGTTGGACGGATGACGGATGGGGGATTACCAGGGATCATTACACACACTGTGTAATCATGCGTTTGGGCCCGCCGATTTGAGTTGATGGATGTGTCTGGTATCGGTAATATATTACCGATGCGACGCCCCCCTCCACCCGAACCCACTGGATGGTCCCATGTTGAGAGCCGCTTCGCACCAGGAAACCCAGGGGAGAATCGCGTGCCTCCTAGCTGTGCTCTTCGCCATGACGCTCCCTGCCGGCGGGCCACAAGCCGGGCGGATCGCGGAGGAGGTGGACGCCTATGTGACGGCCTATCATGACCTGGGCCTGTTCGACGGGGCGGTGCTGGTCGCCCGCGGCGACAGCCTGCTCTACGCGAGGGGATTCGGGTTGGCGGATCGGGAACGGGGCATTCCCAACACGCCGCGGACGAAGTTTCGCATCGGATCCCTGACGAAGCAGTTCACGACCGTCATGACGCTTCAGCTGGTCGAGGAAGGGCGCCTCGCCCTGAGCGATCGGATCTCGAAGTACCTCCCGGATTACCGGCAGGACATCGGCGATCGGGTGACCATCGATCACCTTCTCCGGCACATGTCGGGCATTCCCAGCTACACGAGCCCGAGCTTCTGGAGGGATCACGCAGCTCAAGAGCACTCCAAGGACGACGTCATGCGGCGCTTTCTGAGTGGTGACCTCGTGTTCCCGCCCGGCTCGACCTACCGCTACAGCAACTCGAATCACGTCCTGCTCGCCCTGATCATAGAAGGAGTCACGGGCGAGTCATTCCGCACGAATCTCGAGAAGCGGATCACCCGGCCGTTGTCGATGGATGACACGGGAGCGGGGTTCTCAGATCCTGATGTCCAAGATCTGGCGTGCGGCTATATCAAGAGCCTTGGGGAGTACATCCCCGAGCCCCCGGTTCATTCCGGAAACACTCTCGGAACCGGCGGCATGTACTCCACACCCCTCGACTTCTTCGCCTGGAACCGGGCCTTCGAGCCGGGAGTGATGCTCTCCGACAGCATGCTCACGCGGATGTTCACGCACTACCACCGCATCAATCGCTTCTACGGCCGCGGCTATGCGTGGAACATCTACACGATCCGTCTGCGCGACTCCGAGACCCTCGTTTGGTTGGCCGACTACAACGGCGAGTTCTACGGCAACTGGGCGTCGATCACGCGGCTTCTGGATGATGAGTACCTCATCGTCATCATGTCCAATGCGGGACGAACGAGCGTCAATGCGGATGAGGTCGTGAACATCCTTTACGGCAAACCGTACCAGGTTCGGATCCCGATCAAGGATCAGCTGGCGCTAGCGATCCGTGAGAAGGGGTTGGAGGGTGCGCTGGCGGAGTATCAAGCCTCGAAGGCCGCGGATTCGACCTATGTGAGGCGCTCCGAACGAGGGATCAATGAGCTTGGCTATGAGCTCTTGCGGGAGGGCAGAGTTGAGGAGGCGCTCGCCATTCTCCAACTCAATGTCGATGATCACCCGCGATCGTCCAATGTGTGGGACAGCTACGCCGAGGCCCTGGCCGCGAGCGGAGATACAAGCGCGGCGATTGCGAACTACGAGAGGTCGCTGCGGATGAACCCGGAGAATCACAATGCGCGGATCATGCTCGAGCGGCTGCGGAGATGAAGGCGATCCCGGACGTTGCACTCCGGACCTCACTACGACTACCCTAGGCTACTAGATGAATTCATCGGAGCATCGGTTGCGCCCCCTCGCGGAACCAGGAGGTTTGGGCTATGAGATGCTTGCTATGTTGGATGACCGGGATCTCGCACTGCTGCGAACCCGCGGCGCTGGTGCTTCTGCTCGTTGGGGCTCTGGTCAGTATCGTCGGTTTCGTCTCGGCCGGGGCAGATTCGGAGGGCGAGACGCCCTCGCCCTCCGTTACGTCCGGCTATCTCGATGTGGACGGGGGCCGGCTCTACTACGAAGAGGTGGGATCGGGTGAGTGCATCGTGCTCGTCCACGACGGGTTGCTGCATCACGCCACCTGGGATGGGCAGTTCGACGAGTTCGCTCGGACGCACCGGGTGGTGCGCTACGATCGCCGCGGGTACGGGAAGTCCGACTTCCCGACCAGCTCCTACTCCAATGTCGCCGATCTCCTGAAGGTCTTCGATCAGCTCGGGATCGAACAGGCTTGGCTGATTGGCATGTCGGCCGGGGGCGGGCTGTCGATCGACTTCACCCTTGCACATCCGGAGAGGGTCATCGGCCTCGTGCTCGCGGGAGCCGTCGTAAGGGGCTTTGACTACACGCCGCATTTCTACACCCGTGGGGGGCGCCTGACCCGGGAGGTCCTGAACGATCCGGTCGCGCTCCGCGCATTCTTCAGCGAGACAGATCCCTATACCGTGGTTCCCGCCCACACCGTTGCTCGGGAGCGGGTGAAGTCCATCCTCGCGGCCTATCCTCAGAACGCCGACCTCTCAAAGCACAACCTGGAGGCTCCCCTTCCTTCCGCGGTGGAGCGGCTCGGAGAGATCCAAAAGCCCACGCTCATCATGGTTGGCGAGCACGATATCCCGGATGTGCACGCCCACGCGGGGGCCATCGATGCGGGCATCCCCGGCGCCCGTCGGGTGGTGATCAGCGACGCCGGTCATCTGGTCCCTCTGGAGCAGCCGGAGGCTTTCAATGCCGAGGTGCGCGCGTTTCTGCGGGAAGGCCCCCTCTTCCATGCTCTGGCCTGCGAGGGGGTGGGGGCTGCCGTCGCTAGGTTCGAGGACCGGCAGCGGGTGCACCCGGGGGAACCGTGCTTTGACGAGCCGCGGATGAATGGTGAGGGCTACCGTCTTCTTCTGTCGGGACGCGCGGATGAGGCGATCGAGCTCTTCAAGCTCGTGGTGCGCGCCTACCCGGATTCTTGGAATGCCTACGACAGCCTGGCCGAGGGGTACATGACGCGGGGCGACCGTGCGCTGGCGATCGCGAACTACGAGAAGTCGCTGGAGCTGAATCCCGACAACGAGGGGGCGCGAAGGCGCCTGGAGGAGCTGCGTCGGGACCAGTAGTCCAGGGGGGGCGGGGGGGGCAACCGGCGCCGGACCGTGGGTCGCGTAAACCGAACTTCGGGCAAGCCCTACCCGTAGTGGAGACCGTACTCCACAACCACGGGAGGGGACATGTCGCTTGGATGTTGGCCCCGGCCACGCCGCCGGGTCTTCACGGCTTCCATTGTCGCTCTGATGCTGGCCGGCGGGGGGCAGTCCGCCGGGGCCGACGTCGCACGTGTGCACAATCGCGCACCCCGCGCTGGCGATATCGAATCAGTCAGGATGCAGGAGCTCTGGCGCGCCGGCGGTCAGGACGATGAGGTGTTTTTCGGCAACGTCCTCCAGGTTCTCGGCGGCCCGGAGGGCGAGGTCTTTGTGCTGGACGTGCAGCTGGTCAAGACCTTCGTCTTCTCGAAATCGGGTGTCCTGCTCCGGGAACTCGGGGGCGAAGGAGAAGGGCCCGGCGAGGTCACCAACATCAACAGTATCCTTCTGACGAGTGACGGCCGGCTGGGCCAGGGTCAGGTTCTGCCGGGGAGGATCGTCTTCGTGGATCGCCAGGGTGAGCCGAGTGGATCCATGCGCCTCACCGATCCGGAAGGGTCTTTCGTGCTCCTGATGAACGGACAGGCCAACGAGGACCTGCTGTTGCTGGCCGGGATGCGGTGGAGCATGTCGGAGGAGGGGGAGCTGGTTCAGAACATGTTCCTGCGACGCTATGAACACGACGGGACGCCGGGGCATGACTTCTGCACCAAGGAGTCGGCGTTCGATGCCGCCAACTTCGTATTCGATGAACTCAAGTTCGACTTCATATGGAATCGTTTCGCCGTCACGGCGGAGGGGCTAGTTTGCTTTGCGCCTCACCGGAATGCCTATGAGATCCACGCCTGCCGGGCGGATGGCACGCCCGTGTTCGTGGCAACCCGCGACTACGAAAGCCTCCAGCGGGATGACGAAGCCCGGACGCAGGCTCGGCTCACCCATGAGGCGCTTGGATCGCACTACGGTCGGCAGCTGATGGGAGTGACGGTTGAGGATGCGGAACCCGACATCGTGTCGTTGTGGCCGTCACCCGATGGAACGCTCTGGGTGCGCACCAGCCGGGGGGATCGCGAGCGGCCGGCGGGGGTGTTGACCACGGTCGATGTGCTGGATGGACGAGGACAGCTGATTGCGCAGCGGCAGTTGGTTTGTCCGGGGGATCCGGAGCGGGATGGGATTCACTTCCTGCCGGGAGATCGGGTGGTCGTTGTGCGCGGGGCGGCGGAGGCGGGCCGGCGCGAGGTGGGGTCGACGACGGCGGAGAGCATGGGGGGGGATGCGGCGGAGTTGGAGGTGGTTTGTTATGGGGTGGGGATGGGGGAGTGAGAGGGTAGAGATCAGGGGGGCGTTCCGAGGTTGGCGGGCCCTGTTGCGCGCGGTTGAATGCCCGATCAAGTTCTGACTAGCTCAGATCAAGTCCTCAGCAGCTCACTAGAAGCTTCAAGCGCTACTGCTTCCCCGTCCCAGGATGTTGTCTCGATGCAAGCTTGCGGAATCGCCGATAGGCACTGCTCCGCGGGAGTCCCAGAATCCGTGCGGCCTCGGGAATGTAACCGCCCGCTGCGTTCAACGCATCCTGCATGACGGCTTCCTCTAGATTCTGTGATGATGGAGGTGTGCGCTTCTCCTGGTTCTGGTCAGCACCCACGGCTGCCGAAGATGATTCGTGGAGGAATTCCTCCCGTGCCGCACTGGGCCCGTGGTGATGACTGAAGATCGCGAGGCGATCCACCGCATGTTTCAGCTCCCTCACATTACCAGGCCAGGGCCTTGCCTTCAGAGCGGACAGCACTTCGGGAGTGAATACCTCCGAAATGGTTCCCGATGGGTTCTCACCGCGCCTCCACAAGGCGGCGATAAGCAACTCGATGTCTTCGACTCGCTCGCGAAGAGGGGGAATACGTAGAATGAACCCCGCGAGGCGACCGTACAGGTCGCGGCGGAAGCTCTCTTCGGCGACGCATCCCTCAAGCTCCTGGCATGTGGCCGCGAGAATGCGCGTCTCGACGAGTATTGGCTCTGTTCCTCCCAGGGGGCGGACTTCTCCTGAGTCAAGGAATCTCAGCAAATAGCCCTGTGCCTCGGGCTCTAAGTCGGCGATCTCGTCCAGGAATAGCGTTCCCTGCTCCGCCTCTTCGATCAGACCGTGTCGTCTTTCGACGGCACCTGTATAGGCTCCTCGCTTTGCCCCAAAGAGCTCTGCCACAAACAGGTCCTTGCGCGCGGATGCGCAGTTCACCGGCACGAACTTGCCCACTCGGCTGCTCAAGATATGAATGCCCTGGGCTAGGAGATCCTTCCCAGTGCCAGTTTCGCCCAGAATGAGAATAGGAATCCCTCCCGCAGCATACGTCTCTGCCAACCAGAGCGTCTTCGCCAGATCCCGACTACGCGTAACCAATCCCAGTTCCGCCCAGATCGGGCAAGGGGACTCGGCGGGCTCATGCGTTGGTTTCGAGTGCGCCGCATCACCCCACTTGCCGGGTAGACGTCGCGCGTGCACCCCCAGCGATCTCTTCAGTCGCCGGTGTCTCGCCCTTAGCCAGGGCAGGGGACCCAGAAGCGGATGGTTCATCCAGAAGTGGAGCGCGTGCGGTCCCACGTCGGAGTCTCCGACGGTGACGGGGACACCATCGAGCCGCCCTTCATCCTTACGCGGTTGCCCGTTCCCCGATCCTTGCCAGGTGCTTGGAGCGGAATCCAGAGCATCTATCCACGCACGTGCAATACGCGACTCAAGCTTTTCCCCATAGCGCTCA
>Ga0180432_10002172_pt1 | contig 29738 bp, 26 predicted proteins | sample SS_ome_10_FD_132414 | JGI IMG/M metagenome (GOLD analysis project Ga0180432, IMG submission 132414) | Hypersaline lake sediment archaeal communities from the Salton Sea, California, USA - SS_1_MS_2 metaG | ecosystem: Environmental > Aquatic > Non-marine Saline and Alkaline > Hypersaline >...
CCATATTACGGCACATGGTCTATTAAGGGATTATCGAGTTCCCTGCAATTAACCGTAACTATAAAAGAACCGTTGATGTAACATTATGTGGCTGAAAATGGAAAAAGGCGGCCTCCGTAGAATGAGGTCGCCCGTTACTAAAACATGATATAATTACATTCTCGAGGAGGTTATGAGGGAAAGGGGTAGCCTATTACTAGCGGGGAAGGAGATAAAATCATGAAGGGTTCAGTTCTCAGGGGCATGTTCATTTCGCTGGTGGTGTTGCTAATTGGGATGTCGTCCGCGTGGGCGGACGGGGAGTTTTATCTCCAGACACCGCTCACGGCTATCACACCCGATGAAACGTTTGCAGTAGGGGTGTTTCTCACCACCGATCTGGAGGATGTTCAGGCATATAAAATCTCGATAAGCTATCCGTCCGAGCTTGCTGTTCCTTTATGGACGAATGAGGGAATGAATGTATTGGAAACGGGATTCAACCGGCCCCTAACCCACGATCTTGTTTACACAAAAAATGTGATTCTCGAAGAACGCCACGACGGTGACGCCTGCGCTGACGGAACGGATTTGCATATTGCGGATATTGTTTTCTTCTTGAAAGACAGTGCTCCTCCCCTGGGCGCCGATGAGTCTCATGAATTGACAATAACGGTGGAGGAAGTAATCGATTGCGACGGCAATCCTGTAACCGGTTACTTTTTAGGCGGCGCCCTTACCGCCAGCGTGCTTGTGGAGCCACCACCCGAAACCACCACCGGTCTCTCTCAATATCTGGACCTCGACGGCGACGGTGATTTCGATGTGTTCGATGCCGCCGAGATGAGATTTCTTGTCGAAGGAGAAATCGGAAACACCAGCGACATGCCCCTCAACGTCGGGGGTCTCCAAGGAGATATCGGCGGGAATGGCTTGGCCGATCCGTATGATGTGGGCCTTATGGAAGCCATTGCAGTTGATATAGAATACCTTCACACGGGGCCGGACGGTATAGCCGATACGGTTGTTGCTTTCGATGATGTCGAAAGAATACCCTTCGGGCAGGGTGAACCTTACGCATTAGCAATCACTTGGGGATCAAACAGCACGCAAGACACCATGAGTCTTGGCGAGGACGACACTTTGTCGCCATACAACGATGGCATCACCACCGGCCCGGACGGCATCTGCCAAACGGAAGCTGTCACTGATGATGTACAGGTGATACCCCTTAACGATGGTAAGCCGTATACCGAAATGATTACAGGCGGCCCGAATATGGTAGTGGATACAACTCCAACGACCGATGATGATTCTCATGTTTTCTATAAAGACATATCCTTATTGTTGTGTGCCGCTCAGCCGCAGGGCAGGCCGGCGGAACTTGTCAAGGTCGCCCCTCTACAGGATACCATAGTAGTTCGACAACGGTCCGACGGCACGTGGTCTCCGGTATCGCTGGCCGTTCAAGTACTGGACACTAACGGGACGCCGAGAGTCGGCCTTTCACCCGTCTTTACTGTAAAATCCGGCTCAGGGTATTTCGATGATGGGGCGGTAGGTGGAACCGATTCCATAAATGCGGTTGCCTCAGACAGCCGCCTCGGTCACGGAGAGTACCCTGAAGGTACTTCCAAGGTGGTATTCCATCCGGGAAACACGTCCAACACCGTCATGGCCTACTTACCGGGTGATCCTACGAAATGTGTTGATGAGTGTTGGGATCCCGTTGAGGCAATCTGGGTGGCATGCGGTACACAGCCGGTTTACTTCCAAATGGAAGCCTACGCTACTGTTGCCAACTTCCCGGACGAAATCACCATTGCCGCCCAAACACCAACTGCCGATGCGGGAGACACTGTCAACCTGGACATAAATGTCAGATACCAAGGTGTGGGTGTGGATGGTATGGCGGACAGAATAAAGCTTTTGACCGAACGCAATTTGTTTGTCGGCGTTGATGTCTCGGATTATGGTTACGAAGTCGCTTCCGCCGTCCTCATTGACCAATTCGAAACCTCTTGTCCTACCGACTCCAGTTGGGAAGTTATAAGTGGTAGTTCAAACATTTCGTGTGATAGTGAGCATGTCGGTTTCTTCGGTAGTACAAGTGTTCATATTCAGGGCGATGGGATCGCAAATCCTATAGTCATTCAAAAAAACGTTAATCTCAGCGAATACATGACCATTAACGTCGGCTATCAGTGGGGTTATATAGGTTCCCCCGGCCAGGGCGCAAGTATCCAGGTCGATTATTCCACCGACGGGCCAAGCGGACCGTGGAAAACCATGCATTATGGGAAAGGAGAGGATGGTTTAAATTGTCCGGGAGGCTTGCCTGGCTTATGTGTTACTCAGCTTTTCGATTTGTTGACACTCGAAAGAACGAAGATGAAAGCGGACGTAACTGCGAATTACAATGAAAATTTCTATATAAGATTTACTTTTAAAGGTGATACAGGAGAAGACTTCTACCTTGATAACGTAGCCGTGGGAGGCATTCACATCCTATTCAAAGAAGACTTTGAGAGTGAGGCTCCGGGGTTTTATCCTTCATTGTTTAGTCCGGTTGACCGAATTCTCACCGGCTGGGACGGAATCTGTGATACCCCTGCGACCGGGGGGGACGTTCAAACCATACCGGTCGGACAAGGGAAGCCGAATCAATTATGCGTCTTGCCCGGGCTGGACATGATTCTGGACACCGCCCCTGCAGGTGACGATCATGTCGAAAACAATGAAATCTACACCGGTCCGGACGGCATTTGCTCTTCAGAGGCACAATTGGATGACTTTCAGCAACTTCCTCTGGGAGAAGGACGTTCCTTCACGGTATGTGTCGAACCCGGAGTAATCCATGAAATAACGACATCAGCCGGCGGAGACGATATTTTGCAGGATCACATGGGGCCTGAGCCGGATGTCGTGGTAGTCAATGCTCCAGGGCAGGGAAATGACGGTTCAGCCCAATTCGTTAAAATATCGCGCTTAACTCCTGGAGATCCGGCGCCTTATGTGCTCAGGAAAGTAGGCGACCTTACGGGTTTTGAAAATGTGTGGGTCATCGCCTATACCAGAACGCTGGGTCTTGCAAACCCCGGAGGCGGGGAGGCCGGCCAGCGATGGCAGTGCGAGGTTTCCGACAACGGCGGTAAATCCTTTATCCCGATATGGATTTCCTCGGATGTAGAAGAAAATACCTGGACAAGGCACAAAGTATGCCTCTCGTGCGATCCACGTATCAAACTGTCCGAAGATATGATTATTCAATGGCGCGCCGTTATGGATCAACCCGAAGTGGCAGGCGATCAGGACGCCGCCTACATTGACGATATAATGGTCGTAGGCACGCCGGATCCGCCGGATAAATACGGGCCCATTATTGACCAGGGAGGTGGACTATACACTTCCACATTGACTTCCGTGGAACCGGGAGACGTTTACTTAACTGCATATTTGGAGCCGGAAACCATTCCACCGATGCCGCCCATAGTAGACCCGCCGGAGATGGTGACTTTTAATTTGCACAAGGTTGATCCAACCACGGTGCGAATAATTCCCGAAACTTTTTTTGTTAAGGCTTGTGAATCAATCCCGCTCATGGTTGTGGGCAGATATGAGGAACAGCCCGTCGGAATGGTAAGCGATATAACCCACCTGTACTACTTTGTAGTCAAGGGCCCCGGTCGAGTTGTCAACGGGAAGTTAATAGTGGACTGTTTCACGGGGCCTAACCCGATTGAACAAATTCATGTAAACGCCTTGCCTAAAGTGCCGGGGTTATATGATCCCGGCGGAGGTGGTGGAGGCGGGGAGACGGGCAGTATCGTCGGGGCGGTCTTCGATGACGCCTGGCCCCCCAACACGGTAGCAGGGGCAAGCGTGAGAATCGAAGGGGAGACGGAATATTCCATAACCTCCGAAAGTGACGGCAGCTACCTCCGCACCGGAGTTCTGGTGTATTCAAATTATACGGTAAAATCCCTAAAACAAACCTACATTCTCGACCAGGAAACAGGCGTGGAAATTGAGGCCGGAGAACCGGCGGCTACCGAGAACTTCTACCTGGTTAACGGTTCCGATACCGACGGGGACACCACACTTGATTCAATGGACACCGACGATGATGACGACGGCGTTCTTGACACTTCCGAAGAAAGCGGATGCAAATACGATCCCGACTGCGACGACGACGATGTCGACGACAGCGACGATGAATTTCCCACCGACTCCAACGAATGGGTGGACACCGACGGGGACACGACGGGAGACAATGCGGACACCGACGACGATGACGACGGCATACTCGACACCGAGGAGGAAGCTCCCGGCAGTGACGGCTACGTAACCGATCCCCTGCTGGCCGACACCGACTCGGACGGGCTCGACGACCCCGACGAAATCGACGGCACATACGGCTACTACACCAATCCCACATTAGCCGACACGGACGGCGGAGGCCGAAGTGACGGAGATGAGGTGCTCGACTTTGATCCGAGCCGCGACCCGACAAACGCCTCCGACGATAATTCCACCCCGGTCGCGGACGTGGGGCCGGATTTCTACGCCATCAACGGCCAGTTATCATACCTGAATGGTCTTAGCAGCACGGACGCCGACGAAGACACCATAACGTACCTGTGGAGTCAGCCGGCGGGCCCGGCATCGATAAGCATCACGAACGACGACCTGGCGCTGGCCAGCTTCACGGCCACATACAACGGCACCTACACCTTCAAGCTGAGGGTGTGGGACTTCATCGCCGAAGGAACCGATGACACTGTGGAAGTCGACGTCAGCAACGACACGGACTCGGACGGACTCAGCGACAACCTCGAGGTTTATCTCGGGTCGAGTACTACTGCGACCGATACCGACAATGACGGAATCGGCGACCTGCACGAATACTGGGGCGGTACCGATCCGACTGTTACGGATGAAACCTGTCTACCCGGTCTCGGATGCTTCCTCGATCCCGATGACAACGGGACAAAAGCCTTCCAAGTTGGTGGCACCGACATACCTTTGATCAAGAAATGGGTTCTAACGAAGCCAATAGGTTATGACGGAGTCTATCCGGCTCACGATAGCTTAATCGACATCGACGGTGATTGCTCATGTGGAGGGACCGACGTACCGATATACAAGCAGTTGGTTTTAGCGAGGCCCCTGACCGGAAAAGGCATACCGGTCAGCATTGTGACTGATCCCAGTCCGTTCGGGACACCTGAGATTGCGCTTGGAGAGACTGTTTTGGTGACGGTGGAAGTTTTAAGCGCCAACCCCGCTCCCCAGACCGGTCGAGCGGGTATCGGCGTTGTGTTCACCATAGAGGGCAACGGCGAATTACTTGGCGGTCGAGGCGACGCCACGCCATATGTGAACCCTTTCACCGAGGATAATTTCATTGCCGGCAGCCGATGGGACGTCACCGGACCGTGCGACGGAAATTATCATTCTTATGCCACCATGACGGTCAGGCGCACCGGAAGCGGAGATATTACGGTTAAAGCGATAGTACCATATTACGGCACATGGTCTATTAAGGGATTATCGAGTTCCCTGCAATTAACCGTAACTATAAAAGAACCGTTGATGTAACATTATGTGGCTGAAAATGGAACGGGCGATATCCATTCGGGGAGTCGCCCGTTTTTTCATTTCGATCGAGCGATTCAACTTTTTACCGGATAGAAACGGTATCGATTCTTTCCGTGTGGGGCGAGTCGGCCCATTGATTTAATGCGCCTGCGTATGGTACGAGGGTCAATACGCCTTTCGAGTATAGCCTCGAATACTTTTCTCAACTCCGTTATAGTGAAATAGGGTCCCAGCAGCTTGAAAGCAACCGGCGCTTCCCACAGTCTCGCCCGCAATCTTTCGAGCGCGTCGGTAAGAATCCGCTCGTGATCGAAAGCCAACTCCGGCGGGCTATACGCCGGGAACCAGGCCGCCTCTGCTGCGTCGTCTCCCGCCCGCTGCTTTAGTCTGTCGGCGTAAGCCAGAGCCAAATACGCGACGGTTATCACCCTTGTTCGAGGATCGCGGTCCGGGTCGCCGTAAGCGCCCAATTGCTCGATATAAACATTTTCGAGGTCGGTCTCCTCCTTCAACTCTCTCAGCGCCGCGCTCTCGAGGTTTTCCTTCATGTCGACAAACCCACCCGGAAGCGCCCACAATCCCGAACAGGGCTTGAATTTTCGGCGAATAAGCAACACTTCCAGGCGACCTTCCCGTACGGTGAAGAGAATAATGTCAACGGTCACGCTGGGCCGTTCGTACTTCGACGGATCGTAACCCTTCGGCACGTCCGCCGGCCCGCCGTGACGAGACTTCATCCGCCGGCCTCCGCAACAGCCTCGTCGGTAGTGACAAGCCGAACGCCCTTGGCTTCGAGTTCCCGCAATGTTTTGTCTCCGCCCTCTGGGTCAACGGCGCGGATTGCGTCGGTAACCAGCAGCACATCGAAACCCTTTTCGAGCAAGCCTCTTGCTGCGGCACCGACGCAATAATCGGTCGCCACTCCAAAAACCACAAAACGCTTCGACCCGGTAGCCTCGACGGCGGCATTCGCGTGAGGGTTGTCGAAAAGGCTATAAACCCGCTTTTCGAGTATAACCGGTCCGGGCGGAGATAAATCCACTTTGTCGGGGGAAGTGTCCATAGGTATGATCTTCATTCCATCCAGTGTCGTTTCAGGTATCTTATTCTGACCGGGAGTGCCTTTCACGCAATGAGGCGGAAATTGTTCGAACTCGGGATCGTCCATAGTATGGGCGTCCACACTGCCGATCACAGGAATGCCATGCCTTTGTGCCGCATCCAGAAGCTTGCTCAGGTTTGACACTATGCCCGCCGCGCCTTGCACGTAAAGTGCGCCCTCCGGATTCATAAAGTCGTATTGCGTGTCCACGTCAACAAAAGCAAAGTCGGCCATGTTTTTCACCTCCGATTCATTAACTTTCAGATGATCGACACCGCTTTGGCGGTTTTACGCGTTGCCCAGATGCTTCTCCTTCAATGACTGAAGCACCTCCATGATTCTTTCCGATACTCGAACCAAATACTCGACGGGATTCCGCAGCTTTCGATGCTTTTCTCTCAAGCACCGCAGTTGGTCTCCGGCCCGATCCCTGGTTTCATTTATTGAAGGTGTAGGCGCAATAAGGCGCCCTCTTTCCATAACCAACTCGACCAACGGATCGGCCCCTTCCATCTCCTCGTCAGCAAGTGATATAACGTCTTCGGCAAAGAAGCCATCTTCATCATATCTCCGCCATACCTGTTTACAGCCGGGGTAGGTCACTTTTTCATCGCTGAACTTTGCCCGATAAAGCGTCTCCCCGTCGCCGGACACCTCGACGAGCTTGTACACGCCGCCCAGGTGCGATGCATCGGAACTGGTGACCATTCGTGTGCCGACGCCGAACAGATCAAGTGAAGCGCCCGCGTCAAGCAGCCGCTCGATCTCATATTCATCAAGATCGCCACTAGCCACGATTTTCGTCCGGTTCATTCCCGCTTCATCCAATATTAGGCGCACCTGTTTGCTTAATTCGACCAGATTTCCCGAATCGATGCGTACTCCGCGCACCTGCGATCCGATCTTCGCCGCACGCCGCGCTCCTTCGATGGTGTCGTAGGTGTCGATAAGAAGCACGGTGTCGTCCGGAAAAATGCGGAAGTAATTCTCGAAAGCTTCGATTTCGCTGTCATGCAGCATGATCCATGAATGTGCAGCGGTGCCGGTAACCGGAATTCCCGCATGCATGCCGGCGTAAACGTTTGAGGTGGAAGCGCAGCCGCCTATGAAGGAAGCTCGCGCGGCCCGGACGGCGGCTTCGGGACCGTGAGCTCTTCTAGAACCGAAGTCGGCCACCGGCCTGCCTTTCGCGGCATCGCACACACGCGCGGCCTTTGTCGCCACCATCGTCTCGAAATTTATTGCCGCAAGCAAAAACGTCTCAACCACCTGCGCCTGTATTATCGGCCCACTAACTCTCAGCACAGGCTCGTTAGGAAAGAATATCGTGCCTTCCGGCATCGCCCACACGTCACACTCGAACTTGAAACGACCCAGATAATCGAAAAAATCATCACTGACGTTTTTAAACGCTTCCAACCCACGCAGGTAGGAAACTTCGTCAGAAGTAAAGTGCAATTTTTCCAGATATTCGAGCGCCGTTTCCATACCGGCAAGCAACAGGTAACCCCGGTCGGTCGGCATATCACGTACAAACAACTCGAAGACCACATCCCGCTCGAGGTTATTATCAAAATAAGCGGCGGCCATGGTGAGTTCGTACAGGTCGGTTATAAGGCTCTGATTTCCCGCAACTCGCATCTATGCCTTCCCTTATATTCGAGATTTCGTTAATCTAGAAACTAATTCGAGGTGGGCCAAGATGTCAAGTCCGAACGTCCGAACTCATTGTTTTGTCAACCGGTGATTCTTCCCTGTATGGCTTCGAGCCATTGCTCGTGATTCTTTACGAACCATGCGGCGGAATCGGACTCGCCGGTTTTATTGATGAATGTGATCTTTATCAACGGCTTAAATATCGTTTTGCCGAGGTGCGTTCTGACCGTCTCGACATCATGGATGTTCGGCCAATCTATTTTCAATATTAGCTCGGGGAGCCACATCCTGAAACGAATGCCACTTTGCGTCAGAACGAGCACTCCATTTCCCCGCATCTGAAGTGACTCCATACTTTCGCATCCGAAGAAATTCGAGGACTTATCGAGAATGATAACGCCCTCGGCTTCCCAATCGCTTATCACTTCTCTGAGCGCCTTGTTTGAAAGGCCGCGCAGAACTCGCACCAGCACCACTGCCACCGCAAAAAGAACGGCACCTATGGCTGGCGCCCAAATTAGCGTTTTCGGATCGATTTCCACCTTATCCTCCTGAAAAGTGCCGTATTGCCCCTTCGAATCTTTCAATCAAAACAGCTTTTTCGAGTCGAGCAGTATTGTCACGGGGCCATCGTTGACGAGATGCACTTTCATGTGAGCGCCAAAAACCCCTTCCTCGACTTTCAAGCCTCGATTTCTCAGCGTCTCGATAAACTTTCGGTAAAGCTCTTCCCCTTTTTCCGGCGCTGCAGCCGAGGAGAACCCGGGCCTGTTTCCCTTACGGGCATCGCCATACAAAGTAAATTGGCTGACCGCGAGCACCTCTCCGCCGATGTCGAATATCGAAAGATTCATTTTTCCTTCGTCATCCTCGAATACTCTTAGTTTTGCCACCTTCTCGCCGATGTAGACGGCATCCGCTTCGGCGTCTTCGGCGCCCACGCCCAATAACACCAGAAACCCTCGCCCAATGCGACCCTTTTCAATTCCATCCACCGCAACGAAGGCTTCTTCGACTCTTTGCACAACGGCTCTCATAGACTAAAGTTTACACCATAAAAATCGGTGTGAAAAGAAAGCTTTGAATACTTGCCTGGCAGGTGAGGAAGCAATCAAGTTCGAAATTTATATTATCGCGGACCGGTGGTAGCAAGGACATCTACGATTTTTTGATGCAGCGGGCCGTTCGATGCGATTATTTGTTCGGAATACACAGTGGTGGGCTTGCCGTCGATCCCGGTGACTTTTCCGCCCGCTTCTTCGACGATAAGTCCCCCTGCGGCGACATCCCACGCATGGAGAGAAATTTCCCAAAATCCGTCCAACCTTCCCGCCGCCACATAGGAGAGGTTCAGCGCCGCAGCCCCGTCGCGCCGGATTCCCTGGACACATCTAAGCATCGCCGCCATGAGCGGCAGCGCCTTCTCGACCCGGCTCTCGATATCATAAGGGAAACCCGTACCCAAAATGGCGCTTTCAAGTTCCGAGCATGGGCTGGTGCTTATTTTTTTTCCATTCAAGTACGCTCCACCGCCGCGCACGGCTGTAAAGAGCTCTTCCCGCATGGGGTCGTAAACCGCGCCGGCGACGATACCGCCCCGTTCTTCAAGGGCTATTGAAGTACAGAAATGAGGGTATGTGTGCGCATAATTGTTTGTGCCGTCAAGCGGATCGACAATCCATACATAATCTCCCTTCCCGCTGGCGCCGGTCTCTTCAGCTAATATTGCGTGCTTGGGCCAATCCTCAGCGATGGTCCTCTTGATGACTTCTTCACAGGCAATATCCACTTCGGTAACCAGATCCGTCTTGCCTTTATGGCGTATATCGTGTTCGGCGCCGAAATTTTCTCTCTGGATACTTCCCGCAGCTTGCGCCGCACGGACTGCCGTGTCGAGAAACGGTATATAATTCTCCATAATCCTACTCCGCCACAAACAGGTTACGCTTCATGCCCAACCCACTCGGTCTATACGGTACAATAGTGCCTTTGATTAAATTCAGCAATAAACCAACACTGTTAAGAAAGAATCCCCGAGTAAAACCGGGACGGCGTTTACTTTTTAAATCGTCCGAAAAGTCCGCCCTTTTTCTTTCCGGCGGGCGCTTTCTTGGGCGCTCCTTTTTCCGCACGCATATCTATGTGACGGAGTTCGCTTGCGGCAAGCGTGTTGTTGGGGTTGGCTTCCACGGCTACTGAGAAATATTTTCTTTGTTCCTCGATGGAGCGATTCTGTACTTTTGCCAGCATGCCCAGATAATAGTTTGCCATGTCGATTTTATCGCGCAGCCCCATATCGATGGACTTTTGTAAGCTTTCTCGCGCCTGGTCTGCGGCGGCTCCGCGAGTCGACTTGAACTGGCACCAGCCGAGATAAACGTAATATTCCGGCTCGTCAGGGTTTAATTTTATTGCTTCTTCGATTAGGTTTTGAGCGCCCCGGAAATCTCCTTTTTTGAAAAGTATTTCCGCTTTGACGAACACTCCTTCGGCCTCGAGCGCACGGTTTGCCATATCGAGGTCTTCCTGGCTTATCTGATGATCGAGGGCATACACGTATTCCTCACGTGCCTTGGTATCAATGAGAGTGTTGTATGCTTCGCCGATACGCGTAAAGACCTCTTCAGCGCGTTCCCTAAATTCGCCCCGGAAAAACTCCGGGTTTGTGTCGGGATGAAACTTCTTGGCAAGCCGAAAAAAGGATTTTTTAATTTCCGATGTCGATACCTCCCGCTCCACACTCAAAAGATCGAAAAACGTTCCACTTTTTATAATCTTTTCATAATTTGCAATTTCTCCGAGAATCGCCTTACGCTGTTTCTCTTTTTCTTTACTTACGCCGTTTTTTTTCGCCGCAGGGGCCGGTTTCGCCTTACCGGTAGTGGCGGTTTCTTGCGTAATTTCGGGAGTATCCTCGCCTTCAATTCCAAACTGTGACTCGGCGGCCTTCTCCTGCGGCGGCGGAGATGCAGGTTCCGGCGAAGCTTGCACTTTAGGCGCAACTGATTCGTCGGTCGCCGGTTGCGGCGCGGCGGCTTTTTGGGGCGGTACCGCGCGGCTTGCGGGCTCAGGTTCGGCAGCGGCCTTCTGCTCAGGCGCCGCCTGCGTATGGGAAGTCGGGGCGCTGCCGACCCGCTCGATCATACCCGTAACCAGCATCGCAAAAAATACCTGGAGAGTATTTATGGCATCCACCGGAGACGCGGCAAGCAGTTCGGCAAATCCAAAGCCGTCCTTAAATGTTTGCGCCACCCGCGCTTCACGCGGAGCAAGCGCCATCTTCTGCTGTACCTCGGCATAACTCGCACTGCGGTTAAACTTGGCGCCCTGCCATCGTTTCAGTACCTGATCGAGACGCTGTTGATTAAAGTAACGCCGAATGCCTTCCGCTATGAGCTTTTCAGGCCGTATCTCGAAAAACAGTAATTGTTTACCGTCGGGCGGAGTTGCCTCGATAAATGAATATATTCCATCAGGCCATGTGAAACAGCCGAGAATCTTCTCCTCGGTTTGCAACTGAAGCGCTTCGGCCAATTGAGACCCGTCAAGTATTTTCATTGCCACCAGTGCTTCGCCGGTACGCTTTTTGTCGGTTTTTTGATTGGCGATGATTTTCCTGTATTGCTTTTCGTCTATCTTGCCCCACTTAAGCAAAAGCCTACCCAATGTCTCATTGATCGTTCCGCCGGCTACATAAGCCTGGTTGCCACTCTTGAAACCGATCCGCTTTTGGACTTTCTTGGTTTCCAGGTCGCCGAGGCTGAGCACACCGGATCGTTTTTCTCTAATAATTTTGGCGAATATCGCCGGGAACGGCACTTGGGCCAGCCTGCCTTTAAGCGGAATTTCCATAACCAAAAATTATATCACAAAAGATAATGCGTCGCAAAGTTGAGTGGAAATACTTGTGAACATGAAGAATACAAGGTGTACAGTATAAAGTATGAAGGACAAAGGGTGAAATGACAAGGTATTTTCCAACAGAAACTCCTCGTCATTCAACCGAATGTACCTTGATTAGATTTGTTGCGCCGGTGACTGCCAGCGGCACGCCGGCGGTGATAACGGCCAGGTCGCTTTTTTTCAACAATCCCATCGAAATCGCCTGCTCAACAGCGTGTTTAATCATTTGATCTATATTTTTCACTTCCCGGCCCCTTACCGGACATACCCCGTGGTAAAGAGCCATACGCCTTGCTACCTGAGCGCTGGGCGTGACGCCAAGTATGGTGCATTGCGGTCTGAAGGAGGAAATTAACCGCGCGGTGTATCCGCTTTCCGTAAAGGCGATAATGACCTTTACACCGAGGCACTCGGCGAGGAAGCAAGCGGCCTGGGCCACCGATTCGCTGACCGGCGCTCCTTCGCCTTGAGGCCCTTCGATACACATATCGTCAAAGGCTTTTTCAGTGGCGATAGCGACCTGTGCCATAGTTTTTACCGCCCCGACCGGGTACCGCCCGACGGCGGTCTCACCGCTGAGCATGACGGCATCCGTGCCGTCGAGAATGGCGTTTGCGATGTCGCTGACCTCGGCCCGTGTCGGCCTTGGATTTCCCATCATGCTCTCGAGCATCTGCGTGGCTGTTATCACCGGTTTGTGATGCGCGCCACAGGCGGATATGATGCGTTTCTGGAGAACCGGCACGTCTTCAAGAGGCATTTCAACCCCAAGATCGCCCCGGGCGACCATCACTCCGTCGGCGGCATCGATTATCTCATCGAGTATGCGGACTGCCTCACACTTCTCGATTTTCGCGATAACCGGCGCATCGCCGCCCGCCCGCTTGATGATCCTTTTTGCCTTCAAAACGTCCGCAGCCGACCGCACAAAGCTCAAAGCCACCATATCAACGCCAAAACCGATGGCGAACTTGAGGTCGTTAATGTCCTTTTTCGTTACTCCGGGGGTGGACAGCGTAACGCCGGGCAAATTGATGCCCTTGTGATCGCTTATTTCGCCTCCGTCCAGTACCTTGGTGAAGACATCCTTGCCGGAGACGCGCTTAACTTCAATCCTGACCAGACCGTCATTGAGATATACCTTATCCCCCCGTTTCAGATCTTGCGGCAGCGCCCGGTAGGTGCAATGCGCGCCTTCTTTCGAACCGATGATATTGCGGGTGGTGAGCATAAAATCGGCGCCGCTATCAAGGCGGACGGGCCCCTCACGGAAAGTGCCAAGCCGTATCTTGGGGCCTTGCAGGTCGGCCATAACCGCAACTTGCTTACCTTCCTTGGCGGCGAGTTTGCGAACCATTCGGAACCGCCGCTTGTGTTCGGGATGAGTACCGTGGGAGAAATTGAAACGCGCCACGTCCATCCCCGCGCGTATCATCGAGCGGAGAGTGCGCTCCGACGAACTCGCGGGACCGAGAGTGCACACTATTTTAGTTTTTCTGCGTATCATTTCCATCTAAACCGCTTTCTCGATAAAGAACAAGATAGCAAATGCCCGGCAGATGGCCAATCCGATTTTAGATTTTCGATTGTAAATTGCAAATCCCAAATTCTTCCGGGTATTGATTGTGTCCTTCACTGCCAGGCCTGAACTCGTTCCTTGCGGTATGGGTTTATCCTGATCGCTCCGGTCGGGCACTCGATCTCGCAGTTGTAACAAGTCATGCAGTCGTCGGGGTATCGAGCTATCGTTTTTTTCGCGTCTTTGTTCATGCGGAATACGTCCATCGGGCAAACGTCCACGCAGGCGCCGCAGCCATTGCATTTGTTCTCGTCTATATTATCAATCATTGACTCGTCTTAAGTCCTTTCCGGTCTGAAGCGATATTTATCAATCGGTACCGGTTCCGGCTCGACACATAGTTCGCCTTTTTCGTCTTTGCGGATGTCGATCCATTTCAGCCAATTGGCGTTGTCGGTTTCGGGATAATCCTCGCGGAAATGATCTCCCCTTGATTCTGTTCGAGCCAAAGAAGCGACAAGGTGCATCCGGGCGGTTAATATCATGCTCTCGGTTTCGTGGACTTTAACCAACTCATGCGGATCGCCCGCGTGCATCGCAGGGATGTCGTTATCGCGTATGTTATTTATTTTGTTCAAAGCTTCCTTGAGCCGATCTTCGCGCCTTCTTATGCATACCGTGTACGGGAAAAGGATTTGCTGCATGCGATCGCAAATTTCGTCAGGCATGATGTCCGGTTTTCGGTCAAGCGGCGCTAATGCCCTTTCGTGTTTAATTCGGATATCATCCTGATCCGGCGTTATGTCATCGGCGTCTTCGATGAATCTCGCTGCCGCCTTGCCCGATCTTTCGCCGGCCCACATGGCCCGCATGCTCGACCAGCCGTTGAATAACCCGGGATCAATCGCCTGGCTCATTCCTGCCGCGAAGAATCCGGGCAGGTCGGTCATACAATCGATATCCGTTCGCGCTCCGCCGCGAAGGGTTTGAACTCCCGGTACCCATTCCTGCGGCTTCTTGTAAAAACCGTGCCTCACCTCTTCGAGCCTTTTCATATTAACCGGCATCCAGCCACCGATCATTCGCCCCAATGCCTGTTTAACAATCAAGTTGCCCGGAAACCGCGACACATCGAAGTAAAAGGGTGGGCCGTTACCCTTGACGACCTGGTCCGCCATCGCCTGGACGAGAAAATTGCATTCGGCGGTGTCTCCATCGGGATGATACTCGCGCATGAATTTTTCCATCTTCGCGTTAAGGAAGCGGCCGCCAAATCGGAATGCGAAGCCGGTGCCCTCGAACCCGTAGTATGGAGATGCGGTGTTTATAGTAAGGAACTCCATATTGCTAAGTCTTACGCCGGCATCGTACGCCACACGGAAAGCGTCTCCTGTAGTGTGATCGCAGCAGGCGTAAGTGCCCCGGAAGCTGCAATCTCCTCCGGCAAGGATCACGGCGCGAGCCTTGAAGGCGATTGTTTCACCCGTCATTCGATGAACACCGACGGCGCCTGCCGCACGACCGTCTTTTTGCAGCAGATCGGTAATCAAAACCTTGGGGTAATAATCGATTTTCCGTCGCTTAACTTGACTGAGAAGTGCGCCGACGACCGCCGAGCCGCCGACTTTGTCTTTCCACTTCGGTATAACCATCATTTTCGCCCGCTTCAATCCCCGGGACGGCAGACGTAAATAACCAAATGGAGTACGACGGTAATTGACACCCCATAAGCGCAATTTTTCCAGCCTCGAAAATGAAGTATCTATTACATCCGCGACGATATCCTGCCTGGACAGATAATTCTGGGCGAGAACAAAATCCTCGAGCCAGGCGTCCTTGTCGTCCTGCGGCAAACAGTAGATAGTGGCGCCCGCCGCCAGTTTGGATTGGCTGGACTTGCCGACCGATCCCTTGTCGACAATAGCGATATTTTTCACTCCTTGGTCTCGAGCGGTAATCGCCGCTAACAGACCGGCAAAGCCGCTGCCGATAATTAGAAGATCGGTTTTAATCATTTTTATGTGTCAGTTCTCCAATGTTTTGTACGTTTTCCGGATCGGATCCGGTTCCTTGAACCAGGATGAAGTCGGTTAACATTATCTTGTCTCCAATCCGGATTCGGTCTCGTTGGCCACTTCTTCTTTCGGAGAAAAGAACTTCTTTCTGATTACCAGGACCGCGATGAACAATGCAAGGAACGCGCCCATGACGGCGAATGTTCTCACTTGAAAAAGGTCGCCGATCGAGCTGACGGTTTTGAGTTCCTTGATCGTAAGATTGATGGCGATGAGCCATGGCACAATGCCGACGGCGTTGCCAATGATATAATCGCGGGTCGATATGTTCGTGGCGCCGATCAGCCAGTTAAGAGGCGGTGTCAGAAACAGTATCATCCGCAGCATACACATCGTGGCTATGCCGTCCTGTTCGAGTCGTTTAACGAATCTTTTCAGAAAACTCGCTTCAAGCTTCGCTGCGAAATAATCTCTAAGAAAAAATCGGCCGATCAGGAAAGTGCACGTGCTGCCGAATATGCAACCGAGAGAAGTATATAAAACCGCCTGCCGGTAATCGTACACCAGACCACCGACTATGATCACTACGATCTCGGGCATGTGCAGGATGAGAATCAACGCCCCGATAACGATAAACAGTATCGGTCCATACGATCTGTCGGCGATTTCGCCGAGATAATCCATCTGGGACGTAATGGCTTCGATGCTGAATTTTTCTCTTACCTCGGGAACGTGGGAAAAAACGGTGATGGCGCATATCAGCAATAAAAACAGGATCAGCTTTATGCGGTTTGTTCGAGTCGATGACACTGTCGTTTTTACGAGTTCATCAATTATGATCTCACTTTATTGCGTTGGCTTGGGTTCCTAATTAAGTGAGAGAATGGCTTTGACGTTGATCTTAACCGGATGATCGAGAATGTCGAGAATGAGGTATACTTCCTTTGGTTTAAGCATGCTCAGGTAGTAATAATATTGCCACGCGACGGTTCCGGGGGCCTGACCTTCAGTTCCCACAATCTTGTAGCCTGTTCTACTCACCCCCGGGCAGTCTTCGGGGGGGTCATTGACGGTTTCATCATCAAGGTAATAGGGGAACAGTTTAGTTCCTTCTTTCGGTATATAGATCAGGCGGTTAACAAGAGCCCCTTGGGGGCCGAAGCCTGCGTTCCAGCCGATTTCCGTTTTGGTGTCGAGAGTTTTTTCAATTGCGCTCATGCGCCCATCGAAGATAACATTTTTGTTAAAGGGGTTGGCTGCGCTGAAGGAATAGGATCCGTATACGGCGGGGCAAAAATCCAGGTAGCCGTAAGTTGTAACTTTTTTAACAACCTTGACTACGCTGAAAGGTATGTCCAATTTCAAGGGCCATATTACATGGTTAACGTAGTAAGAGATTATCGAGTGGCCCTCGCCCTTGAGTTTGAAGGGTTTAACAAATTCGAGGTACCCTTGGGCGAAATGCAGGACACGGACAGGGCCGTCTATATATCCAACGTCTTTCGCTATGGTCATCTCATCCATCTTGTAGGGTATTTTTAAGCCACCGACAAGGAATATTTCTCCGCGTATTTTGAGCCGGTCAAGCACATCAAGCCCCATGCCACCGCCGCCGGGCCTTCTCCTTGCCCTCATCAAATCGGGGAAAATGCGATCCATGGGGCCTCCCATCTCGTATTCATAACTTATCACCCGGCGGTAGTTTTTAGCCTCGTCGATTTCGACCCGGATGTAGTCCTCTTTGGAGCGGGGAGCTACCCCGGAAAAGCGAGCAAGATAAAGCCATCCCTTCAGTCCGTTTTTTGGGTCAGCGATCTCAATTTCCATGATTTTTTTCGCGCCCTCCGGCCACTTTCCGTCCCCGGCGCGGTCACCGGTGTCCTTAACCATAAACACCAACTCATCGTTGGCATCGAGATTCGGGTCCGGGTCATTACTCGCACCAGGGCCCATGGCGAAAGCATAACTGCCATCGGGCTTTTTCTGATCGATCTGGAAGGGTATCGGCGCCCAGGAATCTCCACGCCGGGCCATCAGCGCCAACCGGTTCATCGGCGATCCGAACAATGGAGCAAATTCCTTGCATTCCATAACCACCGGATCGTGGATGCGTTTCAGGGTCTTGACCTGGATTGTTGCGGAACCCTGAATAAAAAGAGCCACGATCAAACACGCAGTCAAAAAAGACCACCTCTTGATTCCTTGCATAGCTATACCCCCATCTCGTTTAATTCGGCAATTAACTCAATAATCGCTTGGTGGAAAAGAGTAACTCAACAAAATGTTTCCGTCCACTCCCGCCGGGTGGGTGATCATGCGACATATTCGGCGGCTCTGAGTTCAGTTTGCCCTCCAAATATATCGAAAGCTCGCAAAAAAGTATCGAATCTTGACGAAAAGCGAGTTTTAGAGCAAACTAATAAAGATTGCTTGCAGGGAGGGAAGCCAAGTTGTACTTAATCACTGATCCCGAAAAAGCGCGGCGCAAGGCCAGGGCTATCGCCAGCGATGTGCTCGTCTACAATCTCGAAAAGCTCAAGGAAGGTATCGAGAACGATAACCTGTTTGAAGTGCTTGACGATGCCATCGAAGAAGGCAGGGAGTATTACAATTCGTGTGTTGATCCCGAACTCCTTGCCAAAACCAATTTTTTTAACGAGGCCCTTGTGAACGTGCTCGTCAAAGCGGGCGGGAAACACAAGTCCCGAATATGGTAGGGCGAAGCTTTCCTCGTTTAATCCATTAGGGCTTCTTTTTCAAATGCCCAAAAAAGTTACCCGCCAGGTTCCGCCGGGTTATAAACCCCGGCGATTGGACATTGCCCTTCACGGTATGGGAATATTTCCCTCGAGGTCTCAGGCAAAGCATGCCATCGAAGAGGGCAGAGTAAAGCTGTCGGGCGCGGAGGTCAAGCCGGGGAATATCGTCGGATCGGGTGATAGAATAGAAGTTTTTTTGCCGGATCCGAGGCCGGCGGCGCCTCAACCGGAAAATATTCCGCTTGATATAATCTACGAAGACAAGGACATACTGGTTATCGATAAACCGGCGGGTACGGTGGTGCATCCCGGCGCCGGCAACATGACGGGCACATTGGTCAACGCGGTGCTGTTTCATTGCCATGACCTTTCAGGCATTGGGGGAGTGCTCCGCCCCGGAGTGGTGCACCGGCTGGACAAGGACACCTCGGGCGTGCTAATCATGGCAAAAAATGACGTGGCTCACAATTCAATTACAAAACAATTTCAGGATCGCTCCGTAGAGAAAATTTACCTCGCCATCGTACTCGGCAGAATGCCCGAACCTGAAGGAAAAATCGAAAAGCCGATTGGCAGGCATCCGGTACGGCGTACCAAAATGCACGGTTCCACACCGAACGGGAGGCTGGCTGTAACTCAATGGAAAGAGTTGGAAGTATTTCCGGGCGCGAGCTTGCTCGAATTGAACCTGCTGACCGGCCGTACTCACCAGATCAGGGTGCATTTGTCGGAAGCTGGCCGGCCCGTGGTGGGGGATAAGCTTTACGGAACGAAAAAGCGGCTAAAGACCATACCCGACATGGCCGTAAGAGCGGCGCTTATCGACATAAAGCGACAGGCGTTACATGCGCATAAGTTGGCCGTCGAGCATCCGACGACGGGCGAGCGAATGACCTTTACAAGTCCGCTTCCCGACGATATGCGCCGCGCCGTGGAGGCGCTTCGATATGCGGCATCGAAAACCTGAGAAAACAAGAGGCGGAAAAAAGACAAGGGATTTAAATCCCTTGTCCGGCGGATTAAGGGGAATTCCGTTTTTCAAATCCGATCTTCTGGAGGGAATCGGTGGGTTGGTGCATACCTTTCCCTGCCGAACAGGCCGACCGGGAGAACCGCTTGCCGGTATGAAGGCACGATTGAAGGCGGCCTTCGGGATGGATGCCGTTATTACCGTTAAGCAGGTTCACGGCGTGGAAGTCGTCGCCTGCGACGGCGACCCGGATAGGGCGGAAAACCTGCATAATGAAAAGGCCGATGCCGCAATCACACGGACGCCGGGGTTGGCGGTGGGAGTGCTCACGGCGGATTGCGTGCCGGTGTTGGTGGCCGATCCGGTCAACCGGGTGGTGGCGGCCATCCACGCGGGTTGGAGAGGACTGGCGGCAGGTATCGTCGGAGCGGCGGTTGAAGCGATGAGCAAGGTTTACTCATCGAAACCAAGGGATATGGTTGCAGCCGTCGGGCCGCATGTGATGAGTTGTTGCTATGAGGTCGGACCGGAAGTGGCCCGGGTTTTCGACAACAAATTCGGGGGTGATGTATTGATGCCCGGCAAGGGCGATCGCAGTTTCCTCAATCTGGAGAAAACAGTTATAATGTCTCTGACCGAGGCGGGTTTCTTAAAAGAAAACATAGACATGATCGAGATGTGTACTTGTTGCAATGATGACCTATTTTATTCCTACCGCCGGGACGGCCGCGGTACGGGCAGGCAATTAAGCTTCATCTTTTTCCGATGAATAGACGCTATTTAAGGAGCGAGCTTTTGCGATTGGAGCATCGGCGGGGAGCTATGATGTCTTTATCGAAGAGTTGCCAAATGCCGTTTTTTATTGTTATATAACATTTGTTATGTGACGTGAAGGGGAAAAGGAATGAATATTGAAAATATTTCCGTGGTGGGTTTGGGTACCATGGGGTCCCAGATCGCGATAGTGTTTGCACAAGCGGGCTTTACGACTAACGTTGTGGAAGTCGATCAGGAACGGCTGGATCAGGGTATGGAACGGATTCGGGGCTTCCTGACGCGACAGGCAAAGAAAGGCAAGCTCAGCGATTCCGACGCAGAAGCCGCGTTTGAAAGAGTAGTGGGTCACGTGGGAATTTCAGCCGGGGCCACTGATGCGGACTTCGCAGTCGAGGCGGTATTCGAGGACATGGAAGTTAAAAAACAGGCGTTTGTGGAACTGGACAAAGTATGTGGCCAGGAAGCGATCCTCGCCTCCAACACCTCGACCCTGTCCATCACAGAAATCGCGGCGGCCACAAGCAGAGCGGAGCGCTGTATCGGTACTCACTTCCTCATCCCGGCGGCCCTAACTCCGCTGGTGGAAATAGTTCGGGGACATGTCACTTCGGAAGAAACGTTGAAAACCACCCAAGAATTGCTCAAGAAGTGCGGTAAGGACACGGTGGTGGTTGCCGATTTTCCCGCGTTTGTTATCAACCGACTCTATATTCCGCTTATGAATGAGGCTTTTTTCACTTTGGGGGAAGGGGTGGCGAGCGCTGAGGAGATCGATAAGTCGTGCGAAAAAGGTTTGGGCATGCCGCTCGGGCCGCTTGCCGCATCAGACGCATCCGGGCTGGATGTAATACTGATGTGCATCGAGACCCTTCATCGGGAGTTCGGGGACAAGTACCGCCCCGCCCCGCTTCTGGTCAAGCTGGTGCGCGCCGGCCATTTGGGCAGGAAAACCGGAAGAGGAGTGTATATATATAATAACAAGTGAAGAATCTTACCTGAAAGCAATGTCCACCCAACCAATAAGAAAATAAGCGGAAATGGCTCTTATGATCGGTAAAGAATATCTGCGTAAGTAATGGTTCTACAATTTCAGAATGATCCGAAAATATAATTATTTGAGATGCTTTTTTATGAACAGGACGGGTTCGATTAGGTAAAGATCGTCTTCGAATATTCCGCAACCTCTCGGTATGGAATTTGTTGCACGCGTTATCAGGTCGCATTCGGCGTTGTTTCTGCATTCACACAGTTTTTTCTTGGTGCTGTCTTTAGGGGAGTACACCGGTCGGGTGTATATTTCAAGGTGTACGTGAGCGATCCATGCGCCTTGCGGATCGGCGAGGATTCCGATTATATCGCCACCTCTTACCTTTTGCCCGTCCTTAAGGTCGGGTACGGGTTTCACATGGCAATAAATAGAGGTATAAACCTTACCGTCGTTTTTCACGGAAGGGTGATATACCACCAGCGCGTTGCAATCCAGGCAAAGCGGGTCTGAACGAGTGTATGTTCTGTGCCCGCCGTAGATACCGTCGGCCACGACATGTACCGGTACTTTTCTTCCTCTCAGCCTTCCGAGCGGGATTCCGAGGTCGTGCCCCCTGTGTATACCCCGATATCGAGATCGCCACGGGCCTCGCTTGCGGCCCGCCATGGTGGGGCAGTAAGCTCCGCCGATATCTCGAATTTTTCTGTAACTCGTATCTTCCGCCCGCAGGGGTAGCTGCCATTCCAACCCCAGATCATCCTCCGGCACGGGGTTATGTTGCGGAATTTTCCCGGTCTCATAATAGGGCTTATAATATTTCACGGAATCGCTTGGATCAGGCGGTAATAGCGGTTGTTTTGCATTATCGGTCGGATGAATATCGAGACGATCGTTGTCTGCCGCCGAAGCCGCCAACGTTTGGAACTTTCCCGAACCGTCTGGATGCACTACCACAAACAGAAACGCACAGGCCAGGCTAAAGTTAAAAGCAAGGATAATGATTTTATTATTCAAATGCACAGTCGAGTCATTCTCGTTTAATCTCAATATAACCGTTTTTAAGAACCGGTCAAGGAGCCCCTGTTCACGTACTGACGATAGAGGATATAACCTCCCCAGACAAATGCGGTCAGCATCACAAATATCCCGAGGCAATGAGACGCATGGCCGAGAAAATGGTCGTACCTTAAAAGTCCCGGTTTCCCCAAAAGATATTCCCAATCGTGATAATCCAGAACGTCCCTGCCGGTAACGCCGCCCAAAAGGGGCAGCTTCAGGTCGCGAGCGTCGTTGACGTAGGGAGCTATATCCATGAAGTTCTGGCCGAGCCACCACAGGCCGACTGAGGCGCCAAAAGCGTCACGATTCTTCAATAAAAAGGCGCAAAGTACGATAAACGGGATCAAAAGCTGCCCCAAAGTTCCACCCAGGACATGGATAAACCTTCCGAAAGGTGAAAATATGACGTGCCCGGCTTCGTGAAATACAAGGTTGACGTTGTGCAGGAAGGATGACGCTACATAATTCGATTCCACGGAGTGAAAAATGAAGGTCCAGCCCCAAATAAAAATAATCAAATAGGCTATTGCGCGCCCGATCAACGAGACGGGTTCGACACTGTCCGGCACATAAAGAAATATGGCCTTGAAATAATCGAGCGGTGTCGGTTTTTCTTCACTCATTGCGTTCTCTCTTTTTTCCATATACGGAAGTTGGTATTTGATTTTGAAGCTTCACTGAACCTGCTATTATAATCCCGATGCTTTTGGAGTACACCTGCCATGTCGGTCTCCCCCTTTATTATTATCCACGCATGGCGGGTTGCGCCACGGCGCGAAATCGCCTATTTAGATAAACAAAGGAGAAAGCTGCAATGAATAAGCCGATGGATAGAATTGCATTTAAGAGCATGGCTTTTGTTTTCAAAATTCGGGATATTTTCCTGCCCCCGAGAAATACATTGATAGAAGCGGAAATTAAGCCCGGCTTTTGCATACTCGATTATGGCTGCGGTCCCGGAGCTTATTCAATCGCCGCCGCTGAAATCGTAGGGGATTCGGGAAAGGTTTATGCTTTGGATATACATCCACTCGCCATCGAGCAAGTTCAGAACAGTGCTTCCAAGAAAGGTCTGAAAAATATAGAAACCATTTGTTCCGATTGCGAGACAAAGCTGCCGGACAATAGCGTCGATGCGGTTTTGTTATACGACACCTTTCATGATTTAAGTGACTCGAACAAGATTTTAAAAGAGTTGCATCGTGTGTTGAAACCGGACGGTATTATGTCTTTCAGCGATCACCACATGAAAGAAAGTGATATACTGTCCAAGGTCACGGATAGCGGATTTTTCAGGTTATCGGATAAAGGTAAATGGACATATAGTTTCCTGAGAAGTTAATAAAATTCAGGTTAAAGGCTGTTATGCAACCTCAAAATGACGGTATAACAGAAAAGGTAATTTGAAATGAACAGACACGGATTCCTGATTCGAACTTTGAGTGTTATCCTGTTAGTGGTTTCTTTCCATATATTGGGAATGCAACTATTGCTTTTCTTTGTGGTTAGTCCGCCGCTCAATGAGATTCCGACTATCCTCACCACCCCATTGCCGCTGGCAACAACTCTTGTAGGTACTTATATTGTAATTTTTATTTTTTATTCCCGCCCTGTTTTTCTTTTTCTGAGGGCCGAGAAAAAAGGTGAAAAACCGAGTGAAAGCCAGGTGCAATCCGCTCAGGATCGGTGCATTAACCTCGCCTATTTCTTGGCCGCTCTTTCTTTTCCGGCATACATCATAGGAGGGACCGGGGGGGCTTGGGTGGTCGGTCGGGAACTTGGTTGGCCTTCAGGTGTAGTTTATTATGGATTATTAGGGGGCATTATCGCCGGGCTCCTGACAATTCCCATGGCCATTTATGCCGCCGGCTGGGCAGTGAAACCGGTTCTCGAGCGGACCATGACCGTAATTCCCGGTCTCGATACGGCAAGGACGGCGGGTTTAAAATTATCACTGCGAAAAAAGTTCATAATGATTGTGATGGTCATGGTGGTGGGTATTACCGGTTACGCCGTAATTCTGGGTTACGGTCAGGCCGACGCAGTGCTCAAGAATATGGAGGAAATGGAACAGCTCCTGCCTACCTCGATTGCCGCAGAGCTTATTGGCGAGGTTGAACGTGCCGGCGATCCCGGTGTCAGGTCATCCCGACACTTCAAGTCGCGAATGGGCAGCCTCAAAACTTTTTTCATCTCTTTTATGATAGTTATTTCAGCGCTTGCTTTTTTTGTCAGCTATGTCGCCGCCGGAGAAACAACAAGACCGGTCGAGGCCCTCCGGACCATTGCCGAGCGGGTGGGGCAGGGGCATTATGACGAGCCGGCCCGGATTATCAGTAATGACGAGTTTGCAGAATTGGGAGGAACTTTCAACCGGATGATGGAAACGATTAACAAGCAGATGAAGACCATGGAGTCGGTTGTGAAAAGCCTTCGGGGAGGAGTCCGGCGGATCGACGAAACGACGAACACGATTCTCGCAGTGAGCGCCGAACAGTCTTCCGGCTCCACCGAACAGGCTGTGGCGGCAGAGGAGGCATCTTCCATTGCCGAGGAAATCGTGGCCGCCGCCCGGCAGATAGCGGACGGAGCAAAGATGGTGGAAGAAGTTGCAGCTTCCACTCTTTCCGCCTGTCGGGACGGTGAAGAAAAGCTGGATCAAGCCCAAGGCGGATTTCGGGGCATCGCGCAGCAGGTGGAAGCTATAGGAGGCGCCATGAAAGAACTGGAGGACAAATTCCGGGAAACTTATAAGATCATGGAATTGATAGAGGGTATCGCCGATCAGACGAAGATTTTGTCGCTTAACGCCGGTCTGGAAGCTGTCGGAGCCGGAATCGCGGGTCAGAGGTTTATGGTGGTGGCACAGGCCACACAGAGGTTGGCAGTAAAATCTTCGGAAGCGGCTAAAGATATAAGAAATCTGGTCGAAACCATACAGGAAAGCACCATGGAAGCAACGAAGGTGTCGGAGAAGGGGAAAGAAAAGGTTATCGCAGGAGGCCGGGCCATCGGGGAGGTGACGGAAGCGTTAAAGAATATTTACTCCTTTGCCGATTCCACATCATCAACGGTCAGCGAAATTACACTATCCACTCAGCAGCAGACCACCGCATCCGAACAACTCGCAAGAGCCGTCACAGAAGTTCTCGAGATAGCCAGGAAAGTCGAGGAGGGCGCCAAAGGGATCGAAACCTCCATAGCAGACCTCCGAAACTTCGCAGAGTCGCTGCGCGCGTCAGCTAAAGTTGACGAAGGCGAAGCCGCTTATACTGCATAATTTGCTGAAAATGTCTCCCGCCGAACTAAAATTCCAAACTGATCTTCCAGAACCAGTAGGCATAAAACACAAATAGGCCGAGGTAGACTACGGAAGCTATGATCAAATAAGATGTAAGAGATTTTTGCTCTTTTTTTAAGGCGTCTTTTGGGGAAAATCTGCTGAAACAATACCCCAGGCCGGCCGACATGAACCAGAGAATTGACAAATAAAAAATAATCCCAGATTGTGTCTTGTTTTACAAGAGGAATTGAATGCTCATAAGAGTCGGTTCGGGCCTTTTTTTCGGTGTCGGCACCCCTCTGAAATTATGCGGGTTGACTTAAGCAATAATTATTGTATAATACGTGGTGTTGTCAGCCGGATGACATCCCGGTTGTGGCTAATAGCTGGAGAAAGGAAGACGAGAGGTAAGGAGATGAACATTTTCATAGGTAATTTGAGTTATGCCTCGGATGAGGACGCCGTTCGTTCACTATTCGAATCGCACGGCGAGATTGCGTCCGTAAAGATTATCACAGATCGGAATACGGGGCGTTCTCGAGGTTTCGGTTTTGTCGAAATGCCGAACGATGAAGAGGCGAAAGCCGCAATCGCGGAGTTGGACGGCAAAGAGCTTGACGGGCGTGCACTCAAAGTAAACGAGGCTCGTCCCAAGACGGATCGCCCTCCCAGAGAACGTCGCTGGTAATCCAGCCGTTGTAGGTCATAGACCTGTCCCTCGCAAATATTCGGTTTCCACTGATTGTGTGAGGTAAGTGGTTCCCTCCCCGGGTTTCGAATCTTCGATTTGAAATCGAAGGGAGTGGTTTGTCCATGAGTACTGTTATTTTCCGAAGCCTTCCCTGGTTCGGAGCTTCACCTCGCCGACATTTATCCTGACCCCTTCTTCCTGTAGGAACCGGCGAATAATTTTCTCGATCTTGATTCGGTCGAGGTCGGAGTATTGATCCTGCACCATAGCGGTAAAAGCGTCGAGGCGCGCTATCATGTCCTGGAGTTGGGAGGCGGTTTCAGTCATCCTCTCGAAAATTTTACTTATTTCTTTCTTTTTATCTTCCGGCAGATCTCGTAATTTCCGGGCCATGTCTTCGAGGTCGGTTAACAGTCGGTTTGCTCGCCTGAGCACGGGAGTGGCTTCCCTGACGAGCCGGCGTATGTCTGCAAGGGTGGGCCTTAAATCCCACCGCAACTGGTGCGTGATTATCTCGAGGTCCTCGGTTATATTGTCGGCGCGACGCAACATACGCCGCAACGTATTGATGTCCTCGGAACTCATCTTCGAGGTCAGCTCGCTCAACAGCTCTGCGGCCTGCATCAGGGCTTCGGTGGCTTTTTGTATTCCATCGCGATTTTTCTCCAATATTTCCGCCACGTCCCCGAACACTCCCATTCCCTGGCTGATCATCTGATCGAATCTCGGCGGATCCGTTCCTCTGACGACCTGAAACGGCTGTATCTCGGGGGAAGGCGCAGTGCCGGGAGTTATCTCGATATACCTTTCGCCGATTATCCCCGCCTGGTTGATGAAAAACTTCGAATCGGCGCGCACTCTGTGCCTGACGGTGCGGGAGATGTTCAACTTGAGCTTCAAAGATACGTCTTTATCGCTTGGGGCGGTTTTAGGCGGCGGCAAAAACTCGATGTGAGTTACCTTACCTACCTTGATGCCGCTCAACCTGACAGGCGTACCCAACTCGACGCCGCCGGCGAAGTTGTATTCGACGTAAACGTTGTAAGTGCGACCTATCGGCGTATAATCTCCCAGCAGCCATAAAAATACGCCCCCAAGCGCCAACGCCGCGAAAACGAGTGCCCCCACCTTAATCTCGGTCGAATATTCTTTCAGCATGGTTACTCCATTTTAGCTCGAAGACAAAAAAAATCAATGAAAACTCACATAATTTGTTTATTTGTTAACCTACCATTTTGGCGGAGCCGGTTAAAAGGAAGTCGAGTATAATAATTGTGAGAATCGAGTAAACCACCGCCTTTGTAGTAGCCATCCCCACCCCTTGCGCTCCGCCTTGTGCCTTAAAACCGTAATAGCAACTTATTATCGGAACTGCCATACCGAAGAAAAAGGCTTTCTTAAGAACGACAAATAAATCGCCCGGATCGGTGAAACGCTTCACCATGTCGATGAAGCTTAAAAAGTTGTGCAGATCCATACAAAACAGATAGCAGAATAACAAGCTGATGGCCAGCCCCATGATCGCCAGCACTTCCATCATGACAATCCCCGCTGCGAATCTCGGCACCACGAGGTAATGTACCGGGTTTGTGCGAAGTAGCTTGAGCGCATCCACCTGTTCGGTGATCTGCATACTTCCCACTTCCGCCGCTATACCCGCCCCGACGCGGCTGGCGAACATCGCGCCGACCACTGCGGTCGCCGCCTCGCGGAACATGAATATCCCCGCGAAACCCGGAGACCACTCCGCCGTATGGATGAGCCGCATCAACTGGTACCGCAATTCCATCATTACCACGGCGCCGACAAACGCCAGCACTATCAATATCAACGGGGTGGTATCCACGCCGATTACCTTCATTTGTTTCAATGTTTCCCTCACACGGTACGGCGGCTTGAAAAAATAAAACACCGTTTGCCACAAGAGCGTAACGATTCCTCCGGCAGTATGAAGAGCGCCGAGAACCCCTTTCCCCAATGCGAGCAAAAACCCCATATGAAATTTCAAATCCGCACTCACAGGTACAACATCCTTCCCACGTCGGCGAAGTGGTGAATTATTCTCAGTATCGAGGAGAGAAGATAACTTACCGCTGCCAGCGATATCGCCGTGATGACCAGTGAATTCCGCACTTCTTCCCCCACGCCGAAAGCTCCACCTTCGGCGGACATGCCCTTATGGCACGCTATCGTCGCTATCACAATCCCGAAGAAAAACCCCTTGACCAGTGCGTAGATAAATGCTACGGAGTCGACCAGAGCTACCATTTTCGTCCAATAGATATATATATTCGTCTCGAGCATGATTACGCCGACAAGCATCCCACCACCCAGTGCCACTATCACCCCGAGTATCGTAAGAAGAAATACCATCACCACCACCGCAAGAAAACGTGGAACCACAAGATACGTCATCGGATCCAGGCCGAGGCACCTCACCGCATCCACCTGTTCGGTAACTTTCATCGTTCCGAGTTCCGCCACTATATAGGCGCCGATCCTGCCCGCTATCATCGCTGCGATCAACATCGGCCCGACCTCGCGCATTATCCCCGAGCTGGTCACTCCGCCCAGTAGCACCTGCGCGCCGAGCATTTCCAACGGGTAGCTGAACTGGATGGCGATTATCGCCCCGACGAAACCTCCCGCCAGGAAAATTACCATAAGGCTTTGCACTCCGACCCGGTAGCTTTGATGTATGAATTCCCTCCACTCGAATGGCCCCCTCAGGATCGTAACAATAACCCTGCCAAAGAAGACGGTTATTCCTCCGATTTCCTCGAAGGTGGTTTTGATCCATCCCGTCATTTCTTTGCCCCTCCATAAAGGAAATTGCGAATGACCGGATCGGGGTCCTCGAAAAAAGACTCGGGTTCCTGCACGCCTCTGAGTTTTCCGTCGTGTACAAGCCCAACCCGGTCTGAAACCACTTCCATGGAGCGGATGTCATGGGTGACCACTATGCTTGTTACGCCCAGTTTCTCCGCCAACTCGTTAATCAGGTCGTTTATGCCTTCGGCGGTAAGCGGATCCAGGCCGGTAGTCGGTTCATCGTAGAGGAGGTATTGAGGCCGAAGCGCCACGGTTCGCGCCAGCCCGACGCGCTTCTGTTCCCCGAAACTCAACTGTCCCGGCATCCTCCGCCCCATGGACGGATCGATGCCCACCAGTCGTAAATTTTCCGCCACTGCATCGTCAAGCTCGGAGTCTTTCAAGTTCTTGTGACGTTTTAGCCCGAAGGCGACGTTTTCATCGACCGTCATCGAATCGAACAACGTCGGTAGTTGAAAGACCATGCCGCACTTCAATCGAATGCGCGCCATCTCATGCTCTGGAATATTCGTGACGTTTTCCCCGTCTACATATATAAATCCGCTGTCGGGCCGCAGCAAACCCACAACGCATCTGATCAATACGCTTTTACCCACTCCGGTCG
>Ga0180432_10002173_pt1 | contig 29722 bp, 28 predicted proteins | sample SS_ome_10_FD_132414 | JGI IMG/M metagenome (GOLD analysis project Ga0180432, IMG submission 132414) | Hypersaline lake sediment archaeal communities from the Salton Sea, California, USA - SS_1_MS_2 metaG | ecosystem: Environmental > Aquatic > Non-marine Saline and Alkaline > Hypersaline >...
CATCGAGCTGGTGGTGGACGAGATGCCGGTCCGCGCGGGGATCGATCCCTACCACCGGCTGATCGACCGAGACTCGGGCGACAACGTCAAGAAGGTGAGGAGGCTGTAGGTATGCTCGCGATCCGGAACCTGTCGAAGACCTACGACAATGGCATCCAGGCCTTGAAGGACGTCTCCCTCGAGATCGGCCGGGGGATGTTCGGCCTGCTGGGACCCAATGGGGCCGGCAAGTCGACCCTGATGCGAACGATCGCCACGCTCCAGGAGGCCGATCGCGGCACCGTTACCTTGAACGGGCTCGATATCCTGCGGCAGAAGGAGGAGGTTCGGAGGATCCTCGGCTACCTGCCTCAGGAATACGGGCTCTATCCCCAAGTCACGGCCGAGGCAATGCTCGATCACCTCTCGGTGCTCAAGGGGATTCGCGGGGCCGGGGCGCGGCGAGAGGCGGTGCATGGATTGCTCCAGCTCACGGACCTCTGGGAGGTTCGCCGGCAGCGACTGGGCACCTTCTCGGGGGGGATGCGGCAGCGCTTCGGGATCGCCCAGGCGCTCTTGGGCGACCCGGAGCTCATCATCGTCGATGAGCCGACCGCCGGCCTCGACCCTGAGGGTCGCCAGAGATTCCTCAATCTTCTCAGCCGCATCGGGGAGGACGTTGTCGTGATCCTCTCGACCCACATCGTGGCCGATGTGAGCGAGCTGTGCACGCACATGGCGATCATCCACGAGGGGCAGGTGCGGCTGACCGGAGAGCCGGCCGCGGCGCTGGACGGTTTGCGGGGGAAGATCTGGCAGAAGGTGGTCGGGCGGGACGAGGGATCGTCGGCGGGCGACTGCCGCGCGGTGATTTCCACACGGCTGCTGGCCGGGCGGATGGCCATCCGAGCCGTCAGCGATGCAGATCCGGGCGATGGGTTCGAGCCGGCGGAACCGGATCTGGAGGATGTCTACTTCTCGACACTGAAGGCGGTGGGGTAGGAGCAGCCGATGTGCCCGCGGTTGGAAGGCCAGCTAATATACGTATTTTCAGTGAGATAGGATCACCTCTCCACCCTTTTCGATCCATGAAGATCTTTTGCATTGCCAGGTGAACAATTGTTCAGTAAGGTGTCCCCGATGCTGAGCGGCAGGGGTGTCGCCGCGTATCACGGGATCCACGGTTGCTGGCGCCCCCCTTGAGGGGGCGCCGCCTCCGTGGGAAGGGAGGGACGATGAACCCACCCGGACGAGCAGGTGAGATCCTCTCCTATATCGTGCGTTTCCAAGCCGAGCATGGCGCCCCCCCCACGGTTCGGGAGATCGGGGATCGCTTTGGGATCCGGTCGACCAATGGCGTCAGCTACTACTTGGACGTCCTCGAAAAGGAGGGTGCTATCCGCCGGCGCCGCGGACGGGCGAGAGGGATCGAGCTGAGGGCGGATCTGATTTCCTCCCCGGCCGAGGAGGAGACGGACAACGGCATTCCCATCCTCGGGGGGATCGCGGCCGGTGGCCCGGTCGTATCCGAGGAGAACTTGGAAGGGGTGCTGAATACCGATCACCTGAATCGCGGGGCTCCCGCCTTCGCCCTGCGGGTGACGGGAGACAGCATGCAGGATGCCGGCATCTTGAACGGTGATCTGGTCTTGGTGAAGGCCGAACCCACGCCCCGCAACGGCGATGTAGTGGTGGCGATGATCGGGGAGGAGACCACCGTCAAGCGCTTCCAGCGCGAGCGCGGACGGGTCCTTCTCTGCCCGGCGAACGAAGCCTACGAGCCGATCCCGGTGACCCCTCGATCGCCGGATCTTCGCATCCTGGGCAAAGTCGTTGGAGTGTACCGCGAATTACGTTGAGGGTACCGCCGTGAAGTCACAACGCCGAATCCTTCACATCGACATGGATGCCTACTTCGCATCCTTGGAAACGCAGGCCTGCCCTGTCCTCAAGGGCCGCCCGGTGATCGTGGGAGCGTTGCCCGGGTCCCGCGGCGCGGTCGCATCGGCTTCCTACGAAGCTCGAGCCTTCGGGATCCGGGCCGGGATGCCGGTGGCCCAAGCGCAGCGTATCTGTCCTCAGGCGGAGTATCTGGCGTGCCATCCCTCACTCTACATCCACACCTCGCGTCGCATCCTTCATCACCTGCTCGAGGTGACACCGCAGGTGGAGATGTTCAGCATCGATGAAGCCTTTCTCGATGTGACCGATCTTTGCCCGGATGCGTGTGGGGAGAAGGCCGAGGAGCTCGCCCGCGAGATCGCCGGTGGGATCGAACGCCGGTTCGATCTCAGCTGTTCGATCGGGGTGGGGCCCAACAAGCTGATTGCCAAGATGGCCTCAAAGGTGAACAAGCCCCGCGGCATCACCTCCCTCTCCCGCGATGGTTTCCGGCGCATGTTCTGGCACAAATCGGTGGAGGATCTCTTCGGGGTGGGAGAGCGGACGTCGGCATCTCTCATGATCTTCGGTATCGAAAGGATCGGCGAGATTGCCGAAACACCGGTCGACGATCTGCGAAGCCGGTTTGGAATCTTTGGCGAAGCCCTCCACGCCGCCGCCTGGGGGGAGGACGATACCCCGGTCGTCGCGTCCCACGAGACGCCCCCCGCCAAATCACTCGGTCATGAGCATACGCTGCAAGGCGATCTCACGACACCCGACGAGGGACTGCATCTCCTGCTGGGACTGACCGAGCGTGTGGCCGGGGACCTCCGGCGTGAGGGATATGCGGGCCGACGGGTGGCGATCAAGCTCCGCTACAGTGATTTCAGCGACCTCAGCCGTCAACGCGTCTTGCCCCATCCCACCCAGGAGACGCGGGATGTCTACCGAACCGCCAAGGACCTCTTCCTCGGCAACTACTGCGGAGGGGGAATCCGTCTTCTGGGGGTTACGGTGGCGGAGCTTCGACCCACCGCCGGTCGTACCCAACTGGGGCTCTTCCCGGAGGATCGTCGCTACAGCCGATACCTCGATACAGTCGATCAGATCCGCGACCACTACGGGTCGGAAAGCCTCATGCCGGCCGGCGTGTTGAGCCGATCGAAAGCGCGCATGTCATGACGCTGGTCGCACTGCCGCCGGATCCTTCCCATCAGCCCGATCTCTTCGGGGTCGCGAAGCGCGCGGGCGAGAGGCGGAAACCCGGCGCCCTGCGTGTCGGGACCTCCGGCTTTAGCTTTCCCGACTGGGTGGGGCCATTTTACCCTCCGGGGACCGCGCGCACGGGAATGCTCACCCACTACGCCCGCCACTTCAGCGCGGTCGAGATCAACGCGACCTACTACCGCCTCCCGCCGCCCGACACCCTGCGTAGGATGGGGGATCGTACCCCCGAGGACTTCGAGTTCACGGTGAAGCTCCCCGGGGCGATGACCCACCGCCGGGATCGCGACGACGCGCTCGCCCGCGCGTTCGAACGGGTCGTCTCTCCGCTGATCGAGCAAGGGAAGTTCGCGGGGGCGCTCGCGCAGTTCCCGTTCGCCTTTCATCGCTCCCCGGAGAGCGAGGACTACCTCCATTGGCTGAGGGTGGCGCTTCCCGAGATGCCCCTCTTCGTCGAGTTCCGGCACGCGTCGTGGGACGGTGCCGACTTGGAGACCTTGCTCTCCGGATTGAGAGTCGGGTTCTGTTCGGTCGACGAGCCTTCTCTCGCCCACCTCTTTCCCCGGCGCGCCGTGCTGGTGGGCAAGGTCGCCTACGTGCGCTTCCATGGGCGCAACGCCGGCGACTGGTGGTCGGGCGGGCCCCGGCGCTACGACTACGCTTACAACCGGGGGGAGCTGGAGCCGTGGGCCGCTGTCATCCAGGAGATGGCCGGGCGGGCCGAGCGGACGTATGTCTTCTTCAACAACTGCCATGCGGGGCATGCCGTGCTGAATGCGCGGATGATGGAGGAGCTCCTGGGCCTCGAGCCGGAGGCTTGATCAAGGCTCGAAGATGACGTCCAGGATTGTGCCCAGGTGGTCTTTCCCCTCCAGCACGCGCGGATCGTAGACCTCCGTGAACCCGCAGTTGCGGCAGGTGAGCGCGACGAACTTGTTGTGCTGGATGTCGAAGAGCTTGCTGATGCCGGTGCCGGTGGCGGCGAAGCGCCGCGAGGATGCACCCGCGTGATGGCACTTGGGGCACACGAAACGGGGTGCGAGCTGTTCTTCGATTCTCACTCGATACTCCTTTCACCCACTTGGGCACACGTGATGTACCGGACGGCTCGGAGGTTTATTCGCGCTCGCGACGCGGATGCGTGCGGAACATCAGGACCAGGAGGGCGCCGCAGGTGCCGATGGTCAGGAGAGCATTCCCGCGGGCAAGTCCCCACTCGAGGCGGGAAAGGTCGCGGCTGAAGTCGGGATGGAAGAACCCGGAGGCCCCTCCCGCGTCTCTCAGGAAGAGCTCTCCCAAGATGAGATCATGCGTCGCCATGTTGACCAGGAGGCTGAGCCCGACAAGCCCCATGATCCAGGCCCACCGGCGATCCCGCCCGGCCATCAGCATCAGGAAAGGGAGGGCGGGATAGAGATGGTTCTCGTGCATGTGGGTCGAGAAGGTGAAGAAGCAGACGGCGACCGCGGCGGTGGCCACATACCACGGCGACTGGCCGCCAAGGCCACCCGTGCGCGCGGGGCCGCGTCGCGTCCAGATCCACCATAGAATCCCGAGATAGCAGATTCCGAAGAGGGCGAGGCCGATCATCTTGGGGGTCAAGGGGCCCAGCCAGGGGTCCGAGGCCGGACGCCAAGGGGCGAGGAGCCACCAAAGATTGTGGCCGTTGACCGACGCGAAGGGCATCGCGTCGACATCGGATAGCAAGCGCTGCGTGATCTGCGCGCCGCGCCCGGCGAGGAGGAAGGGAAGGAACCCGGCCAGGAACGTCCCGATGCCGGCCAGACCCCCGGTCAGCAGCCTTCGAAAGCCCGAGGTCACGAGCGTGGCCAGGGCAAGGAGTGGGAAGAAGGGAGCGGCGAGCGGCTTCATCAACAGACCCAGGGCTGCCGCGATCCACCCCAGTTCCGGCCGGCGAAGGAGAATGAGCGTGAGAGCGAGCATCACGAAGAGCGTCTCAATACAGTCGGGTTGGCCCCAGTAGCCCGAGATGAAAAGGATGGCCGGGTGAAGCAGGAAGAGAAGCGCAGGTGCCCATCCTCCCCAGGACCGCCATCTTGCCCACAGTCCACCGCGCCGAACCAGGAGCGCCAGGAGGAGGGCGAGCAGGATATCGAAGATGAGGGGGGGAATCTTGACCAGCATGGAGAAGATGATCGAATCGCGTGGACCGCCCGAGTCGTCGGGGACGAGGACGCGCCCGGCTAGCTCCGGCTCCAGGCGGGTCTCCAGGTGCCCAATGGGGGCGAGCAGGTAGCCATAAAGCGGCGGGTAGTCGAAGATCGAATCCTCGTCATAGAGGGTGTGAACTCCGTAGGTGCTGCCCCAGAGCGCCCAGTATTTGTAGGCGCGGAGATCGGGGGGGTAGCCGGGCAGTGTTCCTAACCACCACCTTAGAATAAACATAGCAATGAGAATCGCCGGCAGGAAGCGAGGTCGGCGCGGGTCCTCATCGGTGTGCATCTCCCATCCTCCCTCGCGTTTTGCAGGTCCTGGATGGTACCAGCGGCCGAATCGGGGGGTCAAGGTTGGCCCCCTCGCGAGCGGGCAAGAACGAATTGCCACACCCCAGGTGCCTCCCTAGACTCGGCCCCCGAGAAGGACATGGGAGCTCAACGATCCATGGCGAACATCGATGGTGGCGATCGCCGCCGCGGGGGACGGGGGTCCATACCGTGGGGGCGATGCATGAACCTGCCCCGCAAAGGCGGGCTGGTGGCGCTTGTCCTCACGGCCTGTGTGCTGGGGATGCCCCTGGAGCCCGCCGCCACCGACATACCCTCCTCACCCGAATGGCGCATCGAACCGCTCGGCCCCGATGGAGCCGACGTCCAGTCCCTCGTCCACCTGAACGGCGACTACTGGCTCTCCCTCACCGCTCGCCGGGAGCTGATGCTGTGGACGCCATCACCCTGCGCGTTTGGCGACGGAGCGTGGGAGAGCATCGGGCTCGGAGACGGGGGTTCGGTGATTGCGCTCGCCGAGACGACACCGGGCCAGCGGGTCGTTATGCTCCTCGGCAACGGGGCCGTGCTCCAATGGTCATGGGAAGCCGGCGGGCAACGGCGCGAGGATTGGGTCGAGCAGCTCGCCTGGGAGTGGAAGAAACGTGGTGGACCGGGTGAGTTGGCCTTGGCCGGATGGATCGCGCCCGATGTCGCCCGGCGCGTGGTCGCCATGCTGCCCGCCGGCCGGCGCGCGCCGGAAGGGGCGCTCTTCCTGACCCGCGACCAGGAGTGCATCCTGGCCAAACCCGATGGTACGTGGGTCAAGTGGACCGCCGAGTTCTATGCCTCGGCGCCGGACCCGCAGTCCCGCCTCGACGTCCGATTGCGGGGTGCCTCCGTCATGCCCGCGTTCCCACGCCACATGTGGGCCCTGACCGAGTGGGAAGGGCTCTTTCTTAGCCGGGATGGGGGGCGCACGTTCTTCCCCGTGGCCGGCGGGCTGCCGAAGGCGGTGCGAGCGCTCGCCGGGTGCGCCGGCGGGAAGCCCATCGCGGTCTGCCCGGATGGCATCTACCACTGCCGAGACAGTCTTAACTGCTGGGACCGAAGCCCCTCGTCCGACGGACTGTGTTGGGGAGAGGACGTGAGGTGCGCCGAGATCGATCCCCGGGAGCCGGACCGGATCTGGGTGATCACGCAGTCGGGGCGCCTCCAGCTGAGCCGGGACCGGGGACGTACCTGGAATCTTCTCTTTGGCGACCGGCCCTTCCGCGTCCGCGCGCTGGCCTGGGACGAGAGCGGAACCCGCTGCCTGCTCGCCACGTCGCGGGGCGTTCGCTGCTCGGTCGATGGCGGTACGACGTGGACGTGGCGCAATCGCGGGTTGCGCCAGGTCACGGTACGTTCGATCGCGGTCGATCCGGAGAGCCGCGGGCTGTACTTGGGAACCGACCTGGGCTTCTACGCATGCCCCGGTTCGACCGCTGAGTGGATATCCCCGGCTACCTCCGGGGATACCGACTCGGGCGACGCCTGGGCGTGCCTGGGGGGATGTGTCACGACCGTCAGCTGCTCCCCGTTGCCGGGGGGAGGGGGGCTACTCTGCGCCGGTGGAGAGGACGGGACTGCCCTCTGCCGGTGGAGTGGTGTGCAACCGGCAGGCCTTTCGGGCTGGCAGGTCACGCACGCGGGACGCTCGACCGGCGCGGTTTTGGCCCTGAGTGATGGCACCGCCTGGGCGGCGGGACGCCATGGAGGAGTCCTGTGGGCGGGCTGCCATCCGGAACCGGAGGCGCGCGATGACTGGGTGCGACAGACGAGCGGGGCGAGCGCCGGTCTGTCGGTCCTGATTCCGGATCCCCGGCAGGGCAGTGGGGTGATCTTCCTGGCCGAAGGGGAAGCGGTCAGACTGCCGGCCGAGGACCCCCGGCCGATCGGCCTTCCCCCCGGGCGCGATGCCCTCTCGATCTTGGTCTCGGGGGAGGACCTTTGGGTGGGGACCGATGACGGGCTCTTTCGGGAGAACGCCGTCAACGGTTGGACGCTGATCGCGTTCGCGGGCGCCCGCGTCAGCGAACTCCGCCACGCGGCGCGGCGCCCGGAGGTGATGCTGGCCCGGACGCCCCGAGACCTCTATTGGTCGCGGAACGGCGGGGAGACGTGGTCTCCGGTGCCCCTCCCCGACGAACTCACGCCCAGCCACACGGGCGTCGATCCCGACGGGCGGCGGATCTACGTAGGGACGCGGTTCGGGCTGTTTGCGGCCCTGCCGCCGGACGAAGACCTGATGATCGCCCGCCCCCTTCCGGTCGAAGCGCATCCGAACCCATTCAGCACCCAGGTGCGCCTGCGATGCCAGGGGTTGACCCACCCCGAGCGGGACCTTCAGGAAGCCGCGGCGGTAGGAGAGTCGGCCGAGGTGGTGGATGGGCCGCTGACAACCGAGCCTGAACTTCGTATCATCAGCGTGCACGGTCAGCTCGTCCGGCGGCTCGGGGGAGCCGAGCCGGTTGTGGAGGCGAGTGGCACGCGCTTTCTGCAGTGGACCTGGGATGGTCGCACCGAGCGGGGGCAGGAGGCCCCCAATGGGATCTACTTGCTGTCGACCCGTGTAGGAGAGCAGGGATACGTGGGCAAGGTGGTCAAGTTCCGCTAGGGCGGGAGCGTGGAGAGAGAACGCGATGCGAGGACTAGTCATCGGCGTGGGCGTGCTCCTGGGGTGCGCACTCACGGCGGCAGGCCAAGAGACGGGGATCGACGACGAACGTCAGGAGCGCCTGATGGAGCGCTACGAGAAGATGGTCAACTTCAATCTGAAGACCGACCATGCTTTGCCCGAGGGCGAGATCGATTCCCTGATGAGATCTTTCGAACCACTTCGCCTCGGCGATCGGATCGCTGCCTGGGCCGACTATTTCCATCAGCGGGGCGATGCTGCCTACAAGTTCGGGCTCGAGGAAGGTGGCTACGCGCACGACGGTCGACTGGTGGATGACTTCTCCACCGACTGCATCCTCTTCTTCTACCGGGTCACCGAGTTGGGCCGCTCCGCCAGCGCGCTCGAAGCGGTGCAGTTCGCGTTCGGGACCCGCTTTTACGGTGCCACCCTGGAAGAAGTGGTGAGCGAGGACGGCCGGGTCGACTACGACAATCCGGTCCACCTCGACTACTCGATCGACATCATCCGATCCGGCATCTGGGGCTCGGAGGTGACCGAGCACCTGGGTCACTTGGTGCGGGATATGGCCGGGTCGTCGCGCTATGAAAAGGGAACGGTGCGCTTCGTGCCGACCGAGAAGATCTTGTTCAGTTCGCTCCGCAGCGGTGACATCATCTTCTTCGTCAGCAACGAGGAAACATCGTCGGGAAGAGCGGTGCGGGAGTCGGGCGCCATCATCGCCCATGTCGGCATCGTCCGCGTGGAGGACGGGGAAGCGTACCTCATTCACCCCGCGGCCAAACCGCTCCCCGGTGTCTACGAAGGCGGGAAAGTGGAGAAGGTGCTCTTGAAGGCCTACCTTCGGCGGATCGAGAACTTCAAGGGAATCAAGGTCTGTCGGGTGGAGAACTTCTAGCCACAGGCAATCCAAGCCGTGTCCGCCCCGTCCGTAGGGCGGCGCCGTCTCATGCACGCAACGAACAGGGAGGTTCCATGCGCACGTCAATCATCATGGCCCTTGCCCTTCTGATTCCGGCGGCCGCGCAGGGTGAGGGGTGGACCAAATCGGCGGATCTGACGCTCAATCTCAACCAAGCCAGCTACAACGATGCCTGGACCGGGGGAGAGAAGGGCTCGATCACCTGGGCATTCGTCGGCAACATGACGGCCGAGAAGGCGCTCTCGCCCAAGTTCAATTGGCGGAACACGCTCAAGCTGAACTACGGGCAGACCCACACGCAAGAGGTCGACGACTCCGGAGAGAAGTACTGGGAAGCGCCGGAGAAATCGAGCGACCGGATCTTCTACGAGGCGCTCTTCCGCATGACGCTTGGCAAGCTGGTCGACCCCTACGCCTCGCTCACCTTCGAAAGCCAGTTCTACGATGCCAGCGTGGAAGAAGTCATCCGGTACCTGAACCCGATGACCTTCTCGGAAGCGGTCGGCGTGGGGCGAACCCTTGTAAAAGAGGAGCAGGTGGAGCTGATGTCCCGGGTCGGCTTCAGCGTCCGCCAGCATGTCACCAAGGATGTGGTCCCCATTGAACCGGAAGAGACCGAGACCAATACCACGGTGGACGGTGGGCTCGAGTGGGTGACCGACTACGCCCACACCTTTGGGGAAGGGAAACTGAAACTCGTCTCCAAGATGCGTGTATTCGAGGCCTTGTTCAATTCGGAATCGGATGAGCTGGAGGGCTTGGAGAACGAGGACGACTGGAAGACCCCCGACATCGCCTGGGAAAACACCCTGTCCGCATCGGTGGCGAGCTACATCCAGGTCTCGCTCTTCTGCGAGCTTCTCTACGACAAGGAGATCGATCTTCGCGGGCGGTTCCGCGAGATCTTGGGGCTGGGCGTAACCTACAAGCTCTTCTAATCAGATCGGGAGGGGACTATGAGGGATCTCTTGCAGGTGTTGATCGACTTCAGCATGACCTACGGCTGGAAGATCATCGGTGCGATTCTGATTCTCATCGGCGGGCGCATCGTGGCCGGGATCGTGAGAGGCGCGGTCGGCAAGGCGATGCGGCGGACCAAGACCGACGAGGCGGTGATCAAGTTCGTCGGCGGACTCGTCTACTACTTGGTCCAGATCGTTGCCGTCCTGGCGGCGCTCAACGTGGTCGATATCGAGACCGCGTCGCTGGTGGCGGTTCTGGGAGCCGCAGGATTCGCGATCGGCTTCGCGCTGCAGGGCTCGCTGGCCAACTTCGCGGCGGGCGTGATGCTGCTCGTCTTCCGGCCCTATCACATCGGTGACTACGTGGAGGTCGCCGGGGTGGCGGGCACGGTACGCGAGATCGGAATCCTCACCACCCGGCTGACGACGCCTGACAACATCCGGATCATGGTGCCGAACGGGAAGGTCTTTGGGGACACGATCAAGAACATTACCGCCGAGGATACCCGGCGGGTCGATCTCCTCATCGGGATCGGCTATGGCTCATCGATCGACAGCGCGGTGAAAATCATGTCGGGCCTCATCGAGGCCGACGCGCGGGTGCTCAAGGATCCGGCGCCCCAGATCGCGGTGGCCGAGCTGGCCGACTCGAGCGTCAACCTGGTGGTCCGACCCTGGGTGAAGAAGGAGGACTACTGGGGGGTCAAGTTCGACCTGACGCGGGAGATCAAGCTTGCCTTCGATCGCGAGGGGATCGAGATCCCGTTCCCGCAGATGACGCTGCACAAGGCCGACTAGTCGAGGTAGCGGGCGACCCATTGACGGAGGGCGGGGAGACCCAGCGCGCCGCTGATGCGGCCTACCTCCAGCCCGCTGCGCAGGAGCACGAGCGTGGGCACCGACTGCACGGCGAATCGCGTTGCGGTGGTCGGTGCCTGCTCCGTATCCACCTTGACGACCAGCAGGCGCCCGATTTGCTCCCCGGCGTACTGCTCCAGTACGGGAGCCAGCTGATGGCAGGGTGCGCACCATGAGGCGCTGAAATCGACCAGAACCGGTTGGGGGCTCAGACGGGTGACCGAGTCGAACTTGACCTCCGTGACCTCGACCACCCCTTCGCCGAAGAACTGGTTGGCGGGGAGCTCGCCCCCGCACTTCCCGCAGCGACCCACCTGGGCCGCGCGAGCGACCGGAAGGCGGTTCTTGGCCTGACAGGACGGACATCGCGTAAAGAGAAAACCGGTTGCCATGAGACCTCTAGCTCTTCGCTTCCGCGGTTCCCCGCGGTTCTCGACCCTCCGCCTTCTTGCGGGTCACCCGCAGAAGCGCGCTCAGACGGCTCTTCAGATCGCCCAGCTGGAGATCGCGGGTAAGCTGCCCCCCTTCGGCGATCGAGATCTGCCGCGTTTCCTCGGAGACCACGATGACGATCGCATCCGATTCCTCGGTCAGACCGACGGCCGCGCGGTGCCGGGTGCCGAGCGAGCGCTCGAGATCGGTGTCGGACGAAAGGGGTAGGATGCAGCCGGCCGCCAGGATCTGATTGCCTCGCAGGATCGCGGCGCCGTCGTGAAGGGGGGACGGGGGCGTGAAGATCGTCTCCAGAAGCTCGGCCGAGACGCCGGCATCGATCTTGGTGCCGGTCTCGACGTAGTTGCGGAGCCCGATGTTCCGCTCGATCACGACCAGCGCTCCGAGCCCCTTGCGGCTCATCCGCTCGGCCGCCTGCTGAATCTCGGCCAGATAGGCAAACTCCTCGACCTGCACGAACCGGTTGAAGAGACGGCTTTCGCTGATCTGGCTCAGCGCTTTCCGCAGCTCGGGCTGGAAGATGATGATGAAGGCGATGACCCACACCGTGCGCAGGCTGTCGACGAGCCAGCTCAAGACCGACAGCTGGAGCCATTCCCCGAGCGCCGCCAACAGGACCAGCGTGATGAGCCCGATGAACATCTGCGCGGCCCGGGTGCCGTGAACCAGGATCAAGAGGCGGTAGAAGAGGAAGGTGACGATGGCCACATCGATCACGTCACGCAACCACTCGATCTGAATCGGCAGGGGCATCGCGTTCTCCTCTTCAGGGCTCGGTCGGCAGGAGCGCGTCGGCCATCCGCATGGCGCGCACGTGGGGTGCGACATCATGCACGCGAACGATGTGGGCTCCCGCCAGCACGCTCGCGGTGTGCGCCGCGAGTGTGCTCTCCAGCCGCTCGTCCACCTCCAACCCCTGAACCGCGCCGATGAAGCTCTTGCGCGAGCACCCCATCAAGATCGGGCGACCGAGCCGATGCAGCTCGCCCAGGCGCCGGATGATCTCCAGGTTGTGCTGTGCAGTCTTCCCGAATCCGATGCCCGGATCAATGACGATCTGCTCCTCGGCGACCCCTCGCTCGCGCGCGCGGGCGATCGCGTCCGCGAGCTCGCGGGCGATCTCACCCATCACGTCGGCATAGGTGGGATTCCGCTGCATCGTGCGGGGGGTGCCGCGCATGTGCATCAGAATGAGCCCCGCATGGTAGCGGGCGGCAAGGTCGGCCAGCTCTGCATCCTCACGCAGAGCGCTGACGTCGTTGATCCACGCCGCCCCGGCATCGAGGGCGCGGGCCGCCACCTCCGACTTGGTGGTATCGATGGAGAGCGGAACCGGGTGCCCTTCGCCGCGGGCGGTCTCCAGGACTGGTGAGACGCGGCGCCATTCCTCCTCGGCACTCACCGGGGCGGCGCCGGGACGGGTGCTTTCGCCCCCTACATCGACCAGGTCGGCGCCCTCGGCGATCAACTGCCGGTAGTGCTCGGCCGGATCGTGGCGGCCGCCGTCATAGAAGGAGTCGGGAGTGCAGTTGACGATGCCCATGACGAGCGTCTGATCACCGACGAGTTGGCGCCTCCCGCTCCAGCGGAGGGGGACGCGGGGTCGGGCCGAATGGGTCATCTTCTTCCTCCGCGAGCCGATGCCGCCGCAGGATAGCGCAAAGAACCGTGGAGCGACAACGGAACGCTCGGTAGGATGCCGCCTGGGGGTGCCATGAAGATCCTCTACTGGGCGGGCGTCGACCTGACATCGCCCCAGGGTCACGCCGCACACATCCGCCATCTCTGCGAGGCGCTCGAGCATCGCGGGCACCGCGTGCGTCTCCTGGCGCCCAGGCCCGAGGGGCCGCTGGCTTGGGAAGGTCCCGCGGGAGGGCTGCGGTTTGCGTCGCGCCTCCGCCTGCCCCGACTCCGACACGTGACCTCCGAGTGGAGTCTCGCCCGATCGGCCCGGCGGGAGATGGCGGCCTTCGCTCCCGATCTGCTCGTGGTGCGCTTGGAGCTCTTCACGTTCGGGCCGCTCCTGCTCCTCGATCGCCCGCCGCTGGTCGTGGAGAGCAACTCGTCGATTCCGGAGGTCATCGGGGCCGAAGGCGCTGCCCGGTGGAGGGTGCGGCTGGCGCGCACGCTGGAGCGGCGGATGCTTCGCGCCGCGCGTTCGTGCGCCATCGTCACCGGCCAGTTGGCATCGACGCAGATGCGCGCCTACGGGCTGGACGCCGAACGGGTCGGTCTGGTCCCGAACGGGGCCCATCTTCCCCCCCGGTTCGATGGCCCTCGCGGGGGCGACGGGAGGTTTCATCTCCTGTTCATGGGCAACCTCAACCGCATGCAGGGGCTGGAGACGGTGCTGGAGGCGATATCCCGGCGCCCGGATCTCCCGCTGCAGTTGACGATCGTGGGCGATGGCTGCGCGCGGGAGCCACTTGTCGCCCGCGTGCGTGCCGGGGGGTTGGATGACCGCGTGCGGTTCCTCGGGGGCCTGCCGGAAGGCGAGGCGGTCGCGCTCGCCCAGTCCGCGCACCTTCTGGTGGCGCCTTACCGGAAGGCGGTCGAGAAGACCTGCGGCGGGGAGGTCGACCCCCTCAAGGTGCTCCAGGGTCTGGCCTGCGACCGGCCGGTGCTGGCCAGCCGGGTGGCCGGGGTCGAGATCCCCCAGGGTGCGGGGGAGTGCATCGCGCCCGACGATCCGGAAGCCTGGGGCGATGCGATCCGCCGGTGGTTTCAGACCTGGGACGATGCCGGACGTCCCCCCGTCGATTGGCCGTGGAAAGAAGGCGAGGGACCGGGGCGGGCGTACGTGCGGAAGGCGCGGACCTGGGATCACACTGCCGCGGCGTGGGAGATAGTCCTTCGGCAAGCCGTCGGGCGCTAGTCTTCCTCTTGCTCCGGTTCGGCCTCGGGTAACCCCTTGATCACGCCGTGAGGGGCGGGACCCAAGATGCGGTTGATTTCCTCGCGGTCGAGGATCTCGTCCTCCAAGAGCGCCTTGGCCAGGGCATGGAGTTTCTCGATGTTATCGGTCAGGATCTTCCTCGCCGTTTCGTAGCCGTCGGAGATGATCCGGCGGATCTCTTCGTCGATCTCCTGGGCCGTCTGTTCGCTGAAGTCCTTGTGCTGAGCGATCTCCTTGCCCAGGAAGACGAGTTGGTCGTTCTTGCCGAGCTGAACCGGTCCCATCCTCTGGCTCATGCCCCATTCGCAGACCATCTTGCGCGCCAGATCGGTTGCCTGGTCGATGTCGTTCGCCGCGCCGGTCGTGAAGTGGTTGAAGACGATCTCCTCGGCGGCCCGCCCGCCCAGGATGGCGGCGATGTACTGCTCAAGGTAGGCCTGCGAGTTCATATGCCGGTCATCGACCGGGAGCCACTGGGTCAGTCCGAGCGCCCGCCCGCGGGGGATGACGGTCACCTTGTGGATCGGATCGGTCTCGGGCAGGAAGTAGGCGACGATGGCGTGACCCGCCTCGTGGTAGGCCGTAACCTTCTTCTCTTTCTCCGGGATGATGAGGCTCCGCCGCTCGGTTCCCATCATCACCTTGTCCTTCGATTCCTCGAGATCCACCATGGTGATCACCTTCTGATCACGGCGGGCGGCGAGGAGCGCCGCCTCGTTGACCAGGTTCTCCAGGTCCGCGCCCGAGAGGCCGGGGGTACCGCGGGCGAGGAGGTGGAGATCGACATCGTCCCCGAGCGGCTTGCCCTTGGTGTGGACCTTGAGGATCCCCTCGCGCCCGCGCACGTCGGGCCGGTCGACGACCACCTGGCGATCGAATCGCCCGGGGCGCAGGAGCGCGGGATCGAGCACGTCGGGCCGGTTGGTGGCGGCCAGGAGGATGACCCCCTCATTGGCGTCGAAGCCGTCCATCTCGACCAGAAGCTGGTTGAGCGTCTGCTCGCGTTCGTCGTGACCGCCGCCGAGGCCCGCGCCCCGGTGGCGGCCGACCGCATCGAGCTCGTCGACGAAGACGATGCAGGGTGCATGACGCTTGCCCTGCTCGAAGAGGTCGCGCACGCGGGCCGCGCCGACGCCGACGAACATCTCGACGAAGTCGCTGCCGCTGATGCTGAAGAAGGGGACGCCCGCCTCGCCGGCCACCGCGCGCGCCATCAAGGTCTTCCCGGTGCCGGGGGGGCCGACCAAGAGCACACCCTTCGGGATCCGTCCGCCCAGGCGGCGGAACTTCGACGGTTCGCGGAGGAACTCGATCACCTCCTGCAGTTCCTGCTTCGCTTCCTCGGCGCCGGCGACATCGTTGAACGTCACGCGCACCTTGTTCTCATGGAGCATCTTCGCCTTGCTCTTGCCGAACTTGAGCGCGGCCGATCCCCCCGCCTGCATCTGGCGGATGAGGAAGAACCAGAGCCCGATCAGCAGCAGGAAGGGGAGCCAGGTGAAGACGACGCTGAACCAAGGCGTCGGGTCGGGCTTCGAGCGGATGTTGACGGGGCGGCGTGGGGTGCCGGTCGGATCGCTTTCCGTCTCGCCCCGGAGCAGCTTCATCAACTCCTCATCGTTGGCGGACGGCAGATAGGTGTGGAACCGCTTGGCCGAGGTCCCGTCGGCGGGCCGGTAGCTGCCGGTCACCTCACGGTTGATGATGGTAACCTCGTCGATGCGGCCGTCCTCGGCCGCCTGCCAGAACTCCGTGTAGGTGATCTCGGAGCCTGCTTGCTGCGCGGTGAAGATCTGCTGGGCGACGACGAAGATCACCATCGCCACCAACAGCCAGATGCTGAGGGTGCGGAAGGAGCGACCACCCGGGCGCAGCGGCGGGCGCGGGCCCTCGGGCCGGAGCCGACGCCGGCGGGACGGTCGTTCTCCACCCGACCCCCGGGGTGGTGTCTCGTAGTCCGATCCACCCTCCCCATCGTGGTCGGAGATCCAGGCGCCGCGGCCCGGTCGAGGGTCTTGGTCATCGTAGCGTCGGTTCATCGAATTCCTTCCGGATGACCCCGCGCCTAGAGGGTTCTCGAGGCGGAGGGGGTAAACGTCGCTATGAGGGGGAGGTTTCGGTAGCGCTCCTGGTAGTCGAGCCCGCAGCCGATGACGAACTCCTCCCCGATCTCGAACCCCTTGTACTGCAACGGGAATTCACGGTTCCGCTCCCCGTTGTGGTGAACCAGGGCCGCGAAGCTGATCGAAGCCGGGTCGTGCAGCTGGAGGAACGTGCGGATGTACTCGATCTTGGTGCTGCCGGTCCGAATTCCCTCCACGATCACGACGTGCCGGCCCCGGACATCCGAACGCAGGTCGTGGAGGACCTTGACCGCGGTGCGGCCCTTGTCCGCCGGATTGAACCGGGAGACGGACAAAAAGTCGATCTCCTGTGGGATACGAGATGCCCGGGCCAGGTCGCACGCGAAGACGAACCCGCCGCGGAGGATGGCGACCAGTACGGGGGTCTTTTCCCGGTAGTCCTCGGCGAGTCGAGCTCCGAGCTGTTCGACGCGCTGACGGATCTCATCCGCGGTGAAGAGGACGCGTCCGGAACCGTCGGAGAGGCGGATCTCGTCGCCCCGGGTCAATTTTGCCAGTGCGTCGAACATCGCTAGAGTCTAGGAATCGCTTCTGGCTCCTTCAAGCGGATTCTCCCCCCGGCGCGGTTCACTTATCGGGCCGCGGCGGATGGAACTCGAGGACCAGCCGGTCGCCCCGCCGCCGGGCGCGGATCGGGCCGGGCAGATGGATCTCGGAGGCTGCGGCGCCGGGGTCGGTGATCAGATTCCAGAGATCCCGCATGTGTCGGGCGGCGAGAGGATCGCCGCGGCCACGGAACTGCTGGTACGCGAGGTAGAGCGCCCGGGTGGCGACCGCCTCGGGCGCGCCCGAGAGGTCCGGGACGCGGAGCTGGAGTCCCTCGCCGTCCGCCCCGGCCAGGCGGGCACGGCCGAGCAGCTCGAGGGCCGCCCGCCGGATCGGCTCGTCGGAGAGGCGCATCTGTCGGGCCAGCTCGGCGAGGGATTCGATCAGACGGGGGTTGTACACCCGGCTCAAGAGGGGGAGGAGTTCGTGGCGGAGGCGGTTGCGAAGGAACGCGGGATCGCGGTTCGAGGCATCCTCGGTCCAATCGAGGCCCGCCTCCCGGGCCACCTCCCGCAGCTCCCGTCGCCGGAATCCGAGAAGGGGCCGGATCAGCGTGATCCCCCCATCCTCGCTGGCGGGAGCCATCGCTCCCAGCCCGCGCGGTCCGGTGCCCCGAAGGAGACGGAAGAGGACCGTCTCGGCCTGATCGTCCATCTGATGCCCGAGCGCCACGATCCGGCAGCGGGCCCCCTCCGCCATCCGCCGGAGTGCCGCATGCCGGTGATGCCGGGCAGCCTGTTCGACCGATGGCCCCCTCGGCACGGGATCGATCGTTTCACACCGAAGTTCGAGCTTCCATGCCGCGGCGATGCGGCGGACGTGCCCCTCGTCCTGATCGGCCTCCTCGCGCAGGCCGTGGTTGACGTGCCCCAGAACGAGGTGGCACAAGCCCCGGGCGCTCGATTCCCGAAGCAGCCAGGCCAGAAGGACCGAGTCACAGCCGCCCGAGATACCGACCAGGACCCGAGAGCCCACCTCGGGTAGGCAGTCGAGGAGCGCTTTCTCCCAACGCCAATAGAAGCGGCGAAGCGGCGGGTTGTCGGCGATCCGGCTCACGGGTCCATGGTAGAGTGGGGATGAGGGTTCCGGCAAGCTGAAGGGAGGTGTGAATCGGGTGTCGCGGCGTCGGAAGCGGAGAGATGGGAGCCGACGGTTCCACCTGTGGATCCCGTTCGTCCTCGCGCTGGCCGCCTATGCCCCGGCGATCGGGCACGGCTTTGTCTGGGACGACGCCTCCTTCATTCGGGATAATCCTGCCGCGCACGACCTGAGTCGCCTCGCGACCTCGTTGGGGCACGGCTACGGGTGGGTCCCGGGAGGAGACGGCGGTGTGGATGCCTACCTCTACTTCCGGCCCGTGATCGTGATCGCCAACACGCTGCACTGGATCCTCTCGGGCGGAAGCCCGGTGCTTTTTCATCTGGCCAACGTAGTGACCCACGGTCTGAACGCGGCGCTCGTCTCGCTCCTCGCCGTCCTGCTCGGCTCCTCGCCGGCGGTGGCCCTCTTGCTGGGGGGGATCTTTGCGCTCCATCCGCTTCACGTCGAGGCGGTCACCTGGATCTCGGGGCGAACCGACCTGACCGCGACGGCGTTCACGCTCGCGACCCTCTGCCTCTTGCTGGCCTGGAAACAGCGCCCGGAGCGGAGAAGTCTGTCGGTCGCCGCGACGCTGACCTTCCTCCTGGCGCTGCTTTCGAAGGAGTCGGCAGCGGTGCTGGTGGTCCTGGCGCCGCTGCTGGTTCTCACGCCGCCGCGCGGCGGGGAGAGGGGGAGGGCCGGCGTGCTCGCCATGTTGGGAGCGGCCCTGGTGGTCTATCTCCTCCTGCGCATTCAGGTCATGGGGCCGGCGCTCGTGGGGAGCGGTGCCGACAACCTGCCGGCGCGCGGTCCGCTGCCGGCGCGGGCGATCCTGGCGGGATGCCTCTTCTTGCTCTACCTCCTGCGATTCGTCGTTCCCTGGCCGCTCTCCGTCGAACCTCCCGCCGCCCTCGCGGAGCCGCCCTATCCGATCGGGATCGGGGTGGCCGGCCTGCTCGCGCTCGCGGCGGCCGCCTTCTTCGGCTGGCGTGCGATCCGCCGGGGAGGCGCGGCCGGGGTGGCGTGGGGACTTGCCGGTCTTGGGATTCTCCCCGTCCTCCAGTTCATTCCGACGGGTGAAGTCTACGGTGAGCGGTTCGTCTATCTCCCGGCCGCCGGGCTCCTGATCCTGGCCGGCCTTCTCCTCGAACGGCGGGGGGTGATGCGTCCCCGGGCCGCGCATCTCACCCTCGTCTTGTTGGCGCTTCCTTGTCTGCTCCTGCTCGAGAGCCGGGTGGGCGACTGGCGCGATGAGGTCTCGCTGTTCCGGCGGGCGGCGGCCACCCATCCTCACAGCGCTCGGGCCCATGCCAATCTCGGATCGGCGCTCATGGACTTGGGTCAGCTGCCGGAAGCGGAGCGGAGTCTGGCCGAGGCGGTGCGCCTCGATCCGGACGATCCCCGCAAACAGGCGCAGTACGGGTCCCTCCTGGTCAACATGGGCCGCGTGGATGAGGGGGTCGCCAAGCTCGAGGGGGCGCGGGCGCGCATGACGCCCACCCGCACGCTCCTGAAGAACCTCGGCGTGGGGTGGACACATCAGGGCCGCTATGAAGAAGCCACGGTCGTGCTGGAACGCGCGCTGGCGATCGATCCCGACAGCCCCGATCTGCTCGAAGCCCTCGGGACGGCGGAACGGAAGCGGGAGCGCTACGATGTGGCCGACCGGCTCTACCGGCGGGCCGTCGAGCTGGAGCCCGATCGACCAAGCGTCTACCTGAATCTCATCGGGCTCCACTTCTTCAATCGGCGCGATCCGGAAACGGGTCGGCAGTGGGCCCGGAGGTTCCTCGAGCGCTTTCCCCACGCTCCCCAGGCCGCCCAGACCCGGCAGCTCCTCAGGGGGGAGACCGGCTAACGCTCCGACCCGCGCTCTGTCTACGCTACGTCGTTTTGGGAAGGGCGGCGCAGCGACTCGAAGGCAAGGCTGCCGCTGCGGATCTCCTGCTCCACGATCTTCCGAACGGCGGCGAGTACGGCCGGATCGAAGCGCCTCCCGGCACCCTTATCGAGAAGATCGAGCGCCTCCTCGCAGGAGCGCCCCTTCATGTAGGGGCGGTCGGAGGTCAGCGCATCGAAAGCATCGGCGGCGGCGATGATGCGGGCCGAGAGCGGGATCTCGGCACCGGAGAGACCGGCCGGATACCCGGTGCCGTCGTAGTTCTCGTGGTGGTACCGGATGCCGGCGCGGGCGCCCGCGAGCTGTGGGATGGGTTCAACCACCCGGCAGCCGCGATCCGGATGGGTCCGGATCGTATCCCATTCCTCGGGCGTCAGGTCCTGGGGCTTGCAGAGGATGTCTCGGGGAATCCCGATCTTGCCGATGTCGTGCAGCAGGCCGGCCCAGTTCAAATCCTGCATGTCCTGATCGTCCAGCCCCATCAACTCGCCGACACGCACCGCCAGGTAGTGGACCCGCTCGGAGTGGCCGCGGGTGTAGGGATCCTTGGCGTCGACCGCCGCCGCCAGGCTCTTGACGGTGTCGAAGAGGAAGCCGTGAAGCTCGGCCCGCAGCTGGATAGTGGCGACACCGTCGGCGATCCGATGCGCCAAACCCTCCAGCAACCGGAAGGGGCGCATGCTGTCATCACTCCCCGCGGGCTGCAGTAGGGCAATGAACCCGATCGGCCGCTCGCTCGCCTGGATCCGGAAGGCGCGTCCCTCCAGGTTCGTGCCGAAGCCGGGGAGCACCTCCGACGCCAACTCTGTCCACGCCGCCTCCGACTCCATGCAGGCATTCAGGATCTCGATGCAGGTGTCGTCCTCGATCGAGACGTGGGAGGCGGGCCGCTTGCCGATCCGGCCCTTCACATAGGTCAAATCGGCGCTCATGAGGCTGACCAGCACGAACCCTTCCCCGACCGATCCGGCGACATCCTCCAACAGCTCGATCGGAACCACCTGCTCCAGCATCTCGTCGGCGGACGGTTGGGAGAAACGTCGCATCAGATCCCGCTCCCGCTCCCGGCGGGCGAGTCGATCGAGCTCGCTCCGGCGTAGGGATCGGGCATCGAGGTCTCGGGCGAGGCTTTGGGCGAGGTGGCGAGCCAAGGCGCCGCCTTCCCGCGGCTCCCCGAGGCAGGCAAGGCGCACCGTTCCGACCACCCCCCCCTCGCCCGAGATCGGCGCGTCGGCGTCGAAGCTGTCCGTCTCCAACTTGGGGTGCGTGTCGTGGAGCACGGCACCGTCGGTATCCTCGATGACGATATGCAGATCGAGCTTCTCTGACAGGCTGCTGACGAGCTCCAGGCTCTCGGGTAGGGGGCCGCGCGGTGAGGGCGTTGGTTCCATACGGCTATCTATCGGCATGCGGGGGGAGATGTTGGGGTGGGATCTGGTCAGGTCCGGCCGCTCCCCGGGTCGAGCTTGAACTTGGCGCCGTCGATGGGGGCGGGTTGGAGATTGGGGTAGGTTCTCGTTACGTAATCATATAGGACGATGCTACAGCTGACGTTCACGTTGAGGCAGGGGATCAGGCCGTACTGAGGGATCATGACGCGCCGGGCGGCCGTGGCGGCCATCTCCTCACTCAGACCCTCCAGTTCGCTTCCAAAGAGGAAGAGCGGTTTCTCCGGGTACCTGAAGCGAGGCAGCAGCTCGGCGCCGCGGTCGATCTCGGCGGCGATCACCGTGTAGCCGGAGGCCTCGACGTAGCGGCGGAAGCTCTCGGGTCCGGGAACGTGATGCATCCGTTCGAACCGATGGATCCCCGCGCTCCCTGACTCGTTGAACTCCTCCCGACCGACCAGGATAATCTCGCCACAGAGGAAGGCGTTGGCCGTGCGGAGGAGGTTGCCGATGTTCCAGTCCTTGGTCAGATTCCAGACCGCGACACCGTAGGGAAGCCGGCGTGAGCCCACCTCTTCCCGGAGCGCCCGGCGCCGCGGATTCTGGTCCCGCCAAAACGCTTCGATCTCCTCAGGTCTGTAGCGGACCATTCCTCTCCTTCCGCAGGATGAACAGGACCCGCACGGTCGCCGCCGCGCCCGCGAGGCAGAGCGCCGTCCCGCTGGCGATCTTGCCGTAGAGTAGATGACCGAGCCCGATCAAACCAGCGTAGACGAGCACCACGGTCAGGATGAACCCCTCCAGTCGCTTCCCGCGCAGGAGCGGCTCGGCGCCGCCGGCGGCAACCGGTCCCCAGTATCCCGGAGGTCGCACCCGCGCAACGAATGCCCGCAGGTGCCCCAGATCGGTCGGACGCGTGCAGAAGGTGACGGTGAGCCATACCGCGGCCGAGAGGCCGACGTTGATGAGGAAGATCTCCCAAGCGGCAAACGGGCGGCCGATCCAGTGATGGCGGTTGCACAGGTTGAGGAGGGTGGCGACCACCAGACTCGAGAGCATTGCGCTGATCTCGCTCCAGGCATTGATGCGCCACCAGAACCAACGGACCAGGAAGACGATCCCCGCGCCGGCCACCAGCTGCAGCATGAAGACGAAGAGACGGACGATGCTGGTGTTGAAGAGCGCGATCAACCCCCCGATGACCAGGAACATCAGCGTCGCCAGCCGCGCCACCAAAACGTAGTGTCCCTCTCCCGCGCCCGGTCGCAGGAAGCGGCGGTAGACATCATTGACGAAATAGGCCGAGGCGAGGTTGATGTGGGTATCGACGGTCGACATGAAGGCGGCGAGAATCGCCGCCATCATGAGCCCCAACCAACCGGGTCCCAGGAACTCGGCCATCATGCGCGGATAGGCCGCCTTGTGGTCAGTGAGCTCGGGAAAGATGTAGAGCGAGATGAGCGCCACCATGAACCAGGGCCAGGGGCGGAGAACGTAGTTGGCGAAGGTGAACCAGAGCATGGCGAGTTGCGAGTGGCGCTCGTCGCGCGTGGCCGACATGCGCTGGATGAGCACACCGCCGCCGTCGGAGTATTTCCAGGACCACCACTGCACCCCGACGGCGGTGAGAAACCCTCCCAGCGTGCTCCCCGCGGCCTGCGCCGCCGCCGCCGGGCGCCCGGTGAGATCGGGCAGGATCTCCATGGCCGCCCGCCCGTTCTCGGCCAGGAGGGTGGGCAGGACGTTTGAGAATCCGCCGATGCCGCCGACGGCGTCGAAGGCTTTGATCATCAACACCACGGAGCCGACCATGGCCGCCGCGAATTGAATGAGATCGGTGGCGACGACACCCCAGAGCCCGGAGACGGTGGCGTACAACGTGGCGAGCACCACGCCGGCGGCGATCGTCTGTAGCTTCGGCAGCCCCATCACCTCTTCGCAGATCGTGGCCATGGCCAGGAGCACCCAGCCGAGCACGACGCTGTTGGTCACGAAGGCGAAGAAGGCGCCCTTGAAGCAACGGAGCGCGCGCCCTTCGGGGCCGGAATAGCGCATCTCACAGAATTCGACGTCGGTCACCACCCGTGCGCGGCGCCAGAGGCGGGCGAGGAAAAACGTAGTGAGGGCGTGACTGATGGCGAAATTGAACCAAACCCAGTTGCCGGCCACCCCCTCGCACCGAATGAGGGAGGTGACGAAGAGCGGTGTGTCGGCGGCAAAGGTCGTGGCGACCATCGATGTGCCCGCCACCCACCAGGCGAGGCGGCGACCGGAGACGAAGAAGTCGGCGACCGAGCGCGAAGCGCGGCGCGAGAAGGTGAGCCCGACGGCGAGCATGAAGACCGCATAGAAGACGATGATGCCCCAGTCGAGGAAGGCGAGCCTCACGGTTCCCTGTCCCCCTCGGGCAGGAGGACGTTGAGCCCGAAGTCGCGCAGCAGGCGGATGAGCGCGATCAACGGGAGCCCGACGATCGCGGTCGGATCTTCGCCCCCCATGGCGTCGAAGAGCGCGATGCCGAGCCCCTCGGACTTGTAGGCCCCGGCGCAATCGATGGGTCGCTCGCGGGTCACGTAGGCCGCGGCTTCCTCGCGGCTGAAGGGGCGCATCCGCAGCACGCTGCGCACGAGGGTCGTTCTCTCCTCCGCGCTGCGCCGCACGCTCACCGCCGTCAGGAGCGCATGCTCGCGCCCGGCGAGACGGAGGAGTTGCTCGACGGCGCGCGCCTCCGTTTCCGGCTTGCCGAGAACCTCCCCCTCGCAGACGGCGGTCTGGTCGCATCCGATGACGATGGCCCCCGGATGCATGGCGGCGAGCCCCGCGGTCTTGCCGCGCGCGTTCTCGACCACCATCGCCTCGGGATCGGGCACCTCGGCCTCGGTCCGCTCGGTGAAGGCGGGGGGCAGGGCGCGATAGGGAAGACCGAGCCGGTCAAGCAGGGCTCGGCGATACGGGGATGTGCTGGCCAAGATCAGCTCATGCCTCATGGACCGCAGCATAGGGGGAGGAGGGGGTGCGGGCAAGCGTGGGTCGGGAAGGGGGTTTGGCCGGCCGATAGAGAAGCAAAGGCGTGCCTGTCCATGGGGAGGACATCTTGCCGGGAACCACCGACAGCCCCCTCTTGAAGCGGATCTTGGGGGGAGTGCAGCCGGGGCGGAGCTACCTCGTCCAGGGTGGTCCCGGGGTCGGCAAGACCGTGCTCGGGATCCAGATTGCCCGCGGGTGGCTGTGGGCCGGACGGCGAGTGCTCTACCTCACCGCCGATCATCCCCCGACCTTCCTGGAGCAGGCGGCGCAGCTGGAGCTCTCGCTCGAGGATCGCTGGCTCCAGGGGCAGCTCATCGTGGCGGGTTACGAGGATGGTTCGGGAAAGCAGCTCGGGATCCGCGGCGCCGGCGCCCTCTGGCGGAGGATCGAGGAGGTCTTCTCGCCCGCGCTGGGGGATGGGATCGTCTTCGATCCGATCGACCGTCTCCTCTCCCGCCGAGCCCCGGTCGCCGGGCAACGGGATGGGATCATCGGTCTCCTCGAGGGGCTCGACCGACGGGAGCTCTCGAGCCTCATTCTGGCCGGCAGCGAGGTTCTCGCTCGCCATCCGGATGCCGCCGTCGCGCTCCGTGAGCGCGTTTGGGCGTCTCTCGCCCTTCGGCGCGTACCTCCCTCCGGCGGGGCCAAGTGGGGTCTCGCGCACAACTCGCCCGCTCGACTCGTCCTCGAGCTGGAGAAGGCGCGGCAGCCGACACCTCCCGAAACCCGGGTACCCTACCAGATCGTCGGCGGTGCGGGACTGGTGCCGGCTCCGGAAGCCCCGATGCGGGGTGAGGACTGGCAGCCCCGCGATCCGCGCCCGCCGGCCACCCGGGTCCTCCTTGCTTCCGCGGATCCAGAGCTCTTCGCCCCCCTGGCCGAGGCGCTGCAGGAATCGGTCGAGGTGGATGTCGTCCGAAACGGTGTCGATGCGCTGGCGCGTGCGGCCACGCGTCAGCCGCGCGCGGTGGTGCTCACCGGCGGGTTGCCGCGCCTTTCGGGCTACGCGGTCGCCCGCGCCCTGCGGCAGGGCCGCTATGCCATGCCGATCATCATCGTCGCCCCCGCGCGTCGGCGTCACACCGAGGCGGCCCGCGCCTACCTCAACGGCGCCAGCGACTTCGTCCGCGCGCCCTTCGATCTGACGGACATGGTCTACCGGGTGCAAAGCGCGACGCGTCTGCGGATCGATTCGATCCCCGATGGCGGGGAAGAGCGGATGCTGGAGGTGCTCCTCGGCAAGGCCCGGAGCCACCGGCTGGAGATGCCCGATTTCCTCGATGCCCTGAGGCTCACCCTGGGACAGAGCGATCGCCTGTCGAGTCCGGCCACGCTCGTCAGCTTCCGCATTCGCCCCGGACGGGCGGGAGGATACCCGGAAGGCTACTGGGACGCGTTTCGGGATCTCATCGATCGACGGGTGAGGAGCGGCGACCTGATCTGTCACCCCGACCCGGCGACCGTGACCGTGCTTCTGTGCCACGAGCCGGCGAGCGGGGCCGAGTCGCTCATCGCTCGGATCCGCCGGATGGCTGGCACCGGGTCCACCCTGCCCGCCCCCGGCCCGGGGGGGTGGCGGATCGAGGCCGGCGTGCGCACCCTACGATCGGAGGAGATCCTCGTGCCGGACCCGAGACCCCATCTGGTGGGGCCGCTCGATCGACCGGTCCTGCTGGTAGCCGCGCCCGATCACGAACCTCGGTCCGATGGGATGGAGAGGAGGTGGGGCACGTGATCGATCTGCTCCTCGCCACCCTGGGCATCACGATCCTGATCGCCGGCGCGCTCCTGCTGCGGTTTCTGGGGCTGCGCAATCGTCCACGCCCACTCGACTCTTCACCCTTGGGCGGAGAGCTCTTCTTCCTGCCCTACGATCCACCGCCGGGGCAGAAAGATGTCTTCCCAATGAAAAAAGATTGAAACTCCGGGCCCCGATGGGCGAAAATGTGTTGAAACCCGTTCTGGTTGAACCATCAACCTTCACAAGTGAGGCTATGCAATGTTTGGCATCCTACTGACAGAAGGAAACTCGCGTTGGGCTTCCAACCCTTGCTCCTGCAGAGGCTTCTGTCAGGAGGGCTTCCCGTCCGGAGGATACCCGGTCATTAAGCTTAATGACCACCTTAGGACGAGGGGCACCTACGTCATCCCGGATGGCGTAGGACCGCAGGTTGCGGTTAGGATGCCAGCGGGCGCGTAGCTCCTACCCCACAGCTGGCCGACACCTTCGACCTCCGGGCTCGAAGGACTGCAATCCCAACCGGAATCTCGATTCCTCGCGGATTCGCCCAAGCGGACCCCCCAGGTAACCGCCGCTAACGGTACCCGCTTCGGGGAAGAGGAAGACGAGACACCGGGGAGCAGCAACGGCAACACAGCACCGGACGAAAAGAGCGATCGCGGATCTGCTGGCCTCGTCGACGGACGACCCGAGGAAAGCGAGGTGCAGCATGTCAACTGACGCAAGGATCGAGTGGAAACACCAAACGGCGATCGAAGAGAGCCGGAGAACGGTCTCCTGGCATTCGATCGAGAGGGTGCAAAGCCTCTGGCTCCAGCAGGCCCACGCGGCCGGACTGAAGCGGGAGGATGCGGAGGATATCTTCCAGGACTCGCTCCTGGCCGCCCTCGAGGGGCTCGATCGGCTCCGCGTAGCGGTCGGGCAAGAGGTCGAGGACGCGTTCTTGGCTTGGTTTTGGGGCATACTGCGCCACAAGCGGGTGTCCCACCAAAGGCGGCGGAAGCGACAACAACGGCTGCTCGAGGAGCAACCGAGCCCCGACGGGTTCCGCGCGGTCAAGGGGACCGCAGAGACCCATGTTCGGCTCTCGCTCGGGCTGTTCGAGCGCTCGTCGCCGGAAGCCGCGGGCGTGCTGCGCAAGCGCTTCCTCGAGGGACAGCAGTTGAGTGAGCTGGCGGATGAGCTCGGTGTCAGTGTCCCGACCGCGTGCCGACGCGTGCAGTCGGCCCTGACCGAGATCCGCCGGTGCCTCGAGTTCGTCTGCTTGTAGCGCGCCGGGAGAGGGGAGCGGCGGTGCCGGAAGCATCGCCGCTCTCCGGTTTAGTCACGGAAGGCCTGTTTCAGGCGCGTCCAGGTGGACGAGTCGACGGCCGACGGGGGGTCGGCCCCGGTGACCGTGCATCGGGCGGCGTTGATGCCGAAGCTGCAGTTGCCGTTGTAGTCGACCCGGAAGGTGCCGTCCCCGAACGGGCCTCCGGTCGCGCCCCAGCTGTTCTTGACGATCCAGTAACCGGGGCTGTCGTTATAGCCGATCAGAAGCACGGCGTGCCCACCCAGATTGGCGCCATAGGTGTGCACGTAGGGGGTCGTCGTAGCCGAGCCCCAGTAGTCGTAGAAGTCCTCATAGATGTAGTAACCGAGCCAAACCGGCCCGCTTTGGAGCGCGGTCTTCATCTCGGCGACGGTCGCGATCTGCTGTGACGAGATCATCGTCCACGTCGAGACCTGCCAGCCGGAGAGCGGCGGGCTGGGCGTGCCGGGGCAGGGAACGGTGTTGAAGGCGCCGATCCCCGATCCGGGGCTGCACTCACGGGCACCCTCGCGGTCACCGGTGTTGAACGGGAACTGCGTTTCGGTCCACGACTCGTGCATGCGGAGGAACTCGAAGACCGTCACCGTGCCCCCGCAGCATCCCTCGTTCGTCACCCCCAGGTACATGGCCGAATCGCACGAGGTCGGGTACTGCTCCGAGAAGTCAATGCTGGAGGAGGCACCGGCCAAGCGGCACATCGCCTCCATGCAGCCGATGGCCGCAAACGCCCAACAGCATCCGCAACTCGACTGGTTCTTGGGTGTGGTGATGATCCCCGCATCCCGCCAATCGAGGCTGGAGGGGAGCGAGAGCGGCTCGGGCGGCTCCTCGATCTTGGCCATCAAGACGGTCTGCGGCAGAGGCCGGAAACCGTTGGGCGGATAACCCTCGGGAACGGTTTGACCCCAAACGCTCAAAGGAAGAGCCAGTAGCAGGATTGCCACCAGCAGGGTGTAGCGGGCATTCATGAAGGCTGCCTCCCAGTTGTCGGCCGACAGGGGTGCAGGTTCAGACGCCCTGCACGCTACACCTATCGGATCGGGGGACGCTGTCGTTGAGTACCGCGGGGAGGGTGTGGGGGTCGGAGCCCGAGTGTTCAGGTTTGGCTGAGATGCGCCACCGGCTCGCCGCGGAGGCGCGTCGAGGTGAGGGCAAGAGCCTCGGGCGAGATGTCGCCGCCGATCGCCTGCCGCCCAAGTCGCACCGCCGCCAGCAGCGTCGTTCCCGATCCGCAGCAAAAGTCTCCCACCCGGTCTCCTGGGTCGGTGACCAGCTCAACGATCCTCTCCAGTAGGGCGAGCGGCTTCTGGGTGGCGAAGGCGACCCGCTCGGGGCTGTTGCCGCGAAGCGCCGGGATCTCCCAGACATCACGGAGCAGCGCCATGCGGTACGGCCCCCGGTCGTCGACCTGCACACCGGCGTTGGCGAATCCGTACTTGTGGGAGAGGTCGCTCCGAACCTTGCGCGCGTGGAACTTGTAGGCGTCCGTGCGGGCGTAGAAGAGGATCGTATCATGCTTGCGCGCCAGACGGCGTCCCCCCGCGCCTCCCGTGCGATAGGACCAGATGATCTCGTTGATGAACCGGTCGCGGCCGAAGAGCTCGTCCATGCGGACCTTGGCGGCGTGCACGGCGTGCCAATCGAGGTGGAGAAAGAAGCTGCCGGTGGACTTGAGCAGTTCCCGCATCGTCCGGGCACGCTGCTCCAGCCATTCGAGGTAGCTGCCCAAATCCCCGTTCCAGCGGTCGTCGAAGCCCGCGCCCTCCGACCGGATCAGCCGCTGGGCCCTCCCCGTGAAGAACGGCGGATCGAGGTAGATGAGATCGAAGCTGGCGGGCCGGAGGCACCGAGTGGTGTGTAGGGCGTCTCCACGAAGCAGCAGGCACGCGGGATCGGCTCGGCCATCGACGATCATGGGCTCACGCTAGCGGGTGCCGGTAATCTGCGCAACTCCTGATTTTTGCAGCAGATCGGCCGGTTCCCCTTGCGACGCATCGAACCCTGTGGTAGTAATCCGGCGGACGATCCAAGGAAGGAGGGGTCCGATGCCGCAGGATGCGACCGCGAGCGGAATCTACGAATGGATCTCACGCAACTGCCGCCCCAAGACCGTTGACGCCGCGAGCCTCCGCTTCGAGCGCATGGAGTCTCAGGCAGCCTATTCGTTGCCCGAGATCCACCAGCGGCTTGATCACCGCGATCCCGCCCATTGGCACCATCGGGGGATGATCTGGGACTACGTCTTGTCGATGGAGGGCGCCGAGCGCGTTCTGGACGTTGGA
>Ga0180432_10002174_pt1 | contig 29717 bp, 16 predicted proteins | sample SS_ome_10_FD_132414 | JGI IMG/M metagenome (GOLD analysis project Ga0180432, IMG submission 132414) | Hypersaline lake sediment archaeal communities from the Salton Sea, California, USA - SS_1_MS_2 metaG | ecosystem: Environmental > Aquatic > Non-marine Saline and Alkaline > Hypersaline >...
GTGGCGGAAGTCGATCTCTGCGGCCACGCCACCCTGGCCAGCGCACACGTGCTGTTCACCGAGGGCTTCCTCGATCCGGGCGGGCAGGCTCGGTTCCACACCCGCAGCGGCCTTCTCACGGCCACGCGAGAGGACGACTGGATCGAGCTCGATTTCCCGGCGGAACCTGCCGAAGAGGTGAGTCCGCCCCCGGAACTCATCCAGGCATTGGGGGTGACGCCCGAGTACGTGGGCAGGAACCGGATGGATTATCTGGCGCTACTCTACTCCGAGGAGACTGTGCGCGGGCTGACTCCGGACTTTGGTCTGCTGGCCACGCTGCCCGCCGTCGGCGTCATCGTGACGAGCGCCAGCAGCTCGAAGGACTACGATTTCGTCTCGCGCTTCTTTGCGCCCAGCGTGGGAATCGACGAGGATCCCGTTACCGGTGCGGCTCACTGCTGTCTGGCGCCCTTTTGGGTCAAGCGACTCGGAAGGAACGATCTGATGGGCTACCAGGCCTCGGCACGCGGGGGCCGCGTCCGCGTCCGGTGGGAGGGGGAACGCGTGCGCGTCATGGGGCAGGCGACGACGGTGCTGCGCGGGGAGTTGCTGTCTCGCTGACCACCGGCTGGACGCGCTTGCTCTCGCTCAGTAGTGGGCGAACGCCGAACCGTACACGAACGGAGGAACCACTTGGACAAACCGTTGTTGAGAGCACTTCAACCGCAGCCGATCCAGCACCGCGGAAGGCCTGCGATTCTGCTACGCGATCCGTTGCGCTTGCGCCCGCATTCGGTCGCGCTGCCGCAACAGCTTGCGCCGCTCTTGGCGCTGTGCGATGGCACGCGCGATGCCGCGGGACTCCGCGCGGCGCTGGCCGTGCGGGCCGGAGTCCGGGTAGGCCTGGAATCCCTGGAGGCCGTCATCCGGGAGATGGACGAGGCGCTACTCTTCGACAACGAACGCTTCGCTACCGCTGTCGCTGCCGCCGAGCGCGAGTATCGGGAAGCGCCGTTCCGGTCGCCGGTGCTGGCCGGGGAAAGCTACCCGGCGGACCCTGCGGAGTTGAGGAGTCTCCTGGCCTCCTATGAGGAAGGATCGCATGGTGAGAAGGACCTTCCCCCTCAAGAGGGACTTCTGCGGGGAGTGATCTGCCCGCACATCGACTATCAGCGAGGGGGACCGGTGTACGCTCGCGTCTGGCGAGCTGCGCAGGAGGCTCTGCGGGGCGCCGAGTTGATTGTCATCCTGGGGACCGATCATCTGGGAGGAGCGCCTCTCACCCTCACTCGCCAGCACTACGCCACACCGTGGGGGATGCTCCCCACCGCCATTGAGGTGGTGGACGCCCTGGCAGAGGCCATCGGCCCTGCTGCCTATCGGGACGAGCTCCACCATCGTGTGGAGCACTCCATCGAGTTGGCTGCTGTGTGGCTGCACCACGTGCTGGGCGATGCGACGCCGGGCGTGGTGCCCATTCTTTGTGGCTCATTTCAGCGCTTCATCGAGGACCAGAGGGATGCCAAGGATGATCCCATCCTCGATGCCGCTGTGCGGGTTCTGGGACGAATCGTCTCCGAGCGCAGGTGCGTCGTCGTGGCCGCGGCCGACCTGGCACACGTGGGCCCTGCTTTCGGTGACGCCTACCCCGTGGACTTCGTGCGGCGCGCGAGGGTCAAGGGTGCCGACGACGCCATGCTGCAAGCCATCGGCGACGGAGACGAAACGGGGTTCTTGCGGCAGTTGCAGGAGGAGCGGGACGTCAGGAGAGTCTGCGGTCTACCACCGATCTACGTGCTGCTTCGGATCCTGGGTGAGACCAGGGGCACCCTGCTGGACTACACTCTGTGCCCGGCAGACACCCAGAATGGCTCCTTCGTCTCGATCTGCGGGATGCTGTTCACCTGAGTGGGAGGTCTGGCGCCACGCGAGACCCTGTGATGCGCGCCGTGAGATCCGGGCACGCTCCTAGAACAGCGCCAGGCCCAGCCACAGGGCGATGCTGAACAGCAGGACGGCAGTCGCCAATTTGATCGTCGCGGACTGCTCCTTCATGATACGCATCAGTTGTCGCGAGTTGCTGCCGTGGTAGACGAACAGGAATACAGCCAGGAGGGGCACTACGAACAGAGTGTTGTACAGCAGCAGGTAGACGAATCCCCTGGCGCGCAGCTCCGGCACTCCCATGACGAAGATGATGGTCGGCAGATAGACCTGGCCGGTACAGGCAAGTTCCAGAAGCGACACAATCAAACCGGTGACCATCGCCGAGATTGCCAGGGTACTGCCCTTGGCCCGTTCCCTGATCACTCTGTTCACGCGCTGGCGTAGAGCCTGCGGCAGCTTGAAGCGCATGTCGTCGGGGCGTCCCCGCTTCGCCTGGAAGTAATCGTACAGGCTTCCGCAGGCCAGGACGAGGCAGAGTACGGCCGTGAGACCGTTGAGCCAGCGACCCACGACGGAGATGATGGGCAGGGCCTCCAGGATCTTGTACAGTCCCACCCCGACCGCTAGATAGGCGATGAAGACTCCCAGGGTGAAGGCCATCCCGACCGAGAGGATCTCCTTGCCTTTGCGACCCATCAGTGCCAGGTAGGAGACGAAGACGATGATGGTGGCAAACGCACAGGGATTGACTCCGTCGATCAGGCCCGCTGCTACCACCGTCAAGGGACCAAACGAGCGGAATCTCTCGGCGATGCTGCTGGCTGCAGCGGGTTCGTCGGGCAGTCCCTGGTGCCAGGACGCATCTGCGCCGGAGGTTGCGTAGCGCAGGATCAGTTCCTCAAGTGCATCTACATTGAGGTCTGCTCCGATCAAGGCGCCATCCCCGATGAAGATGGCCGGCGCCACGAGGCGATTCTCGTGAGGGACACTGGCCTTCTCGCCAAGCCACTCGGCCAGCAGCGCTTCTTCCCTCACGTCGAAGGAGTCCACCACCAGTTGCGGGTAGCGATCCTGGAGAAAGCGCAGATCGTGGCTCACGCGGGTACAGTCCTCGCAACCCACCTGATGGAAATACGCCGCATGGATAGGGGGAGCGTCCTTCTCGGGCGACACGGTCGCGGCAGTGGATCCTGTATCCGGCTGAGGCAGTTCCACTCCTCCCTCTTGTCCGTATCGCTCGATCAGGTTGGCAAGGTTCTCGCGTATGGCGGTGGCACCCTGCAGAACCTGATCGCCAATGAACACCTGGGGTATCTCGCCCGTCGTTGAACCGCGCGTTCGTTCCAGGGCGAGCATCAACCGGTAGTCGTCGGCCGAGCCCTCGATGTCCCTGGCGTCTATTGACAGACTGGCCCCGTACTTCTCTCTCAACGGATCCAGCACCTCTGTCCTCACCACAACGCAGTCCTCGCAGAGCCGATCGTAGAAGTAGTAGAGATGCACTATCGCAGGCGCATCTGCGCCTGGGCGACCGCACCAGCGACACTCCTCCTCGGGCAAGCGACTCTCGTCTGTCGCGTGGGGGGGGGTGGGAGAAACAGGAGTGCCGCCGAGGCCCGATACCTTCGTCAGCACGGGCTCCACTCCGCCCGCCGCCAGGTATTGCTCGACAAGGCCCTCCAGCAAATCGCGAATGACAAACTCGCCGATCAGCACGTGCTCCCCGACAAACACCTCCGGGATCCCGGCCTCCTCTGGCGAAACCCCATAGGCCGCTTCAAGATCGAGCAGGGCCTGGTATACACGGGCATCGGCTATGTCCAATGAGGCTATCTCGAGCTGACTCCCGTACTTGTCCTTGAGAAGTGGAAGAACATCTCTCGCGACGTTCTCGCAGTGTGAACAGTTGGGGGAGTGGAAGAAGGCGATGTGAACTGTAGGCTCCTGTGCCGCCGATGGGGCACACAGTGATGCCGATAGCAGGAGGGATACCGTGATCAGCGCCATCCATCGCAAGCGCATAGCGTTCTTCTCCATTGCACGAAATCGGCTCAGCCCCGCGGGGCCGGCCTACGTGCGCCGTAGTAGTGCTGAGACTCGTAAATATACCCGCAGGGTACTTCCCGGTCAAATCCAGGCGGGCGTGCGGTGCCATACGGACGCTCGCGGCTACTGCCATGCGCACCGGTGGTCTTCGGCACTGCACTCGTCACTCTTGACAGCGGCCCGGGCCCACAGTATACTTAGCTCCGCTGAACGGACCCCGGGAATGGGACTCCTCGACGTATCCGTGGGTCCGGCACACCCACCGGATGGCGTCGCCTGATGGTAGAGGAGGTGCCCCATCTCCGAGATCCCCGGCCTGCCGAAGCCACACTGTCGTGCGAGCCGGCGCTTGGGCACTTTCGCTCGGAGGGCACTAGTGTGAGGAACTTCGGTCGCCTGTTACGATACATGCGGCTCTATTGGAAGCGGCTGCTCATGTCGGCCGTTTGTCTGACCGCGGCCAGCTTGTTGGGCCTGGTTCTCCCCTGGGTCCTGCGGAGCCTGATCGATTCCGTGCTCGTTGGCCAGGACTTTTCACTCCTCAACCGAATCGTGGGTGGCCTCGTTGTGGTCTTCATAGTTCAGATGGTCTTTGGGTACACCAACGGCTATCTCCTGGCCTGGGTGGGCGAGCGCGTCGTGGCCGATCTCCGGGCTCAGCTGTACCGTCATCTCCTACGCCTCTCTCTTCGCTTCTTCTCGGAGCGTCGAGTAGGGGAGATCATGTCCCGTGTTACTAACGATGTCAGCCTGATTCAAACCGCCGTGGCCAACAACTTCGTGGGACTGATCCAGCAGGCCGTCACACTGGTCGGTGGCATCGTGATGTTAGTGGTGGTCAACTGGCGACTGACCGTCCTCACTCTGACGGTGGCTCCGGTGGTGATTACGGCGGTCTTCTTCTTCAGTCGCAAACTGCGCCGCATCTCCATAGACGTGCAGGACCGGCTCGCAGACGTGGCCACCGTGCTGGAGGAGACTCTCTCCGGTGTGCGGATCGTCAAGTCCTTCACCCGGGAGGATCACGAAGTCGAGCGATTCACGCGGCGGGTGGAGCGCAATTTCCGCACGGCCATGCGGAGGGCACAAGCGAGAGCAATCTTTCTGCCGCTCATCACGTTTCTCGCCTTTCTGGCTTTGTCCGCGGTTCTCTGGTACGGGGGCAACGAAGTGATTGCCGGCCGTATCACGCCAGGGGATCTGGTGGCTTTTCTGTTCTATGCCGTGATGGTTGCCGGTCCCATAGGGGCTTCCACCGGGTTATATGCGCAGTTCCAGGAGGCGCTCGGGGCCACGGAGAGGGTGTTCCAGTTGCTGGACGAGCAACCCGAGCTGACCGACGTACGGGGCGCCCTTCCTATGCCGCCGATCAAAGGGCAGGTCCATTTTGAGGACGTATCCTTCGACTACGATCCCCGCGACGAAGTTCTGCGCGACATAAGGCTGATCGTGAATCCGGGAGAGATTGTGGCACTGGTCGGGCCGAGTGGCGCAGGCAAGAGCACGCTGGTGAACCTGATTCCCAGGTTCTACGATCCCGACAAAGGCCGGATTCTCATCGATGGGCTGGACATACGCACAGTGCGGATCAAATCGCTTCGAGAGCAGATCGGGATTGTGCCTCAGGAGACGATCCTTTTCGGCGGATCCGTGCGGGAGAACATATCCTACGGCAAGCTGGATGCTTCCGATCGCGAAATCGTCGCGGCGGCCAGGGCAGCCAACGCTCACGATTTCGTCGCCGCCCTGCCGAATGGCTATCACACCATCGTGGGTGAGCGAGGCGCCAAGCTGTCAGGGGGAGAGCGTCAGCGCATCTCCATAGCCAGAGCGATCCTTAAGGACCCCCGCATACTGATCCTCGATGAAGCTACGTCCTCTCTGGACACCGAGTCGGAGCGATTGGTGCAGGAGGCTCTGGATCGCCTGATGCACGGTCGAACGACCTTCGTCATCGCTCATCGCCTGTCCACGGTGAACAACGCCAACGTCATCATCTACCTGGCTGATGGAAGGATCATGGAGCGCGGAACGCATCAGGAACTGATGGCGCGCAAGGGCCGATATCACAGACTCTACAGCATGCAGTTCACAAACGCGACTCGGGGGGAGCAGACCGACGGAGCAACGCGACTCGATGGGGGCGAGGAACAGCCCGAATCGGAAGAGCGGGATCATTTCACCCTGCTCTCAGAGTGGAGTCGCCGGAACCCCCGCCATTAGGAGCACATGGAGCGAGCACACACAGAAACAGCACGGAGACGTCACTCTCCGTGCTGTGTTGCGTTCGCTGCAACCCCTCGGGGTTAGATGCCTGCTTCGACCTCGTTGAGGGCCTCATCGAAGATCCCTAGCGCGTCGTCAGCCAGGCCAATCGCCGTGTTCAGGGGGGGCATGAACCGCAGGGTGTTGGGTCCGCATCCCAAGACGAGCAATCCTCGGTTGAAACATGCTTCAACCAACTGGTTGCGCAACTCGGGAGCGCGCTCCTTCGTGGCCTTGTCGTTCACTATCTCCACACCGAGCATCAGTCCCTTGCCCCGGACATCGCCCATGGAGGGGTGCCGCCCCTGCATTGCTTTGAGCTTCTCGAGCATGCTGGCGCCGACGGCGGCCGCATTGGCCGCGTACTCGTTCTCCACCAGGTCCAGGGTGACCAGTGCTGCGGCGCAGGCCAGAGGGTTGCCACCGAAGGTGTTGGCGTGAGCTCCAGGTGGCCAGGTCATGAGGCTGGCGCGCGCGATCATGGCACCCAAGGGCAGGCCCGAGGCAATACCCTTGGCCAGACAGATCATGTCTGGGACCACGCCCCAATGCTCGATGGCGAACATCTTTCCCGTGCGCCCGATGCCAGACTGCACCTCATCGGCTACGAAGAGGATACCATGCTTCTCGCATAGCGCCTTGAGTCGCGTGTGAAACTCAGGAGGGGGAACCACATATCCTCCCTCCCCTTGAATGGGCTCGACAAAGACGGCGGCCACCTCGTCGGCGGGGACATAGTGCTTGAAGACCTCATCCTCAATGTACCTCAGGCAGGCGAGATCACACTCGGGGTACTCCCGGTTCAGGGCGCAGCGGTAGCAGTAGCCGTAGGGTACGTGCGTTACCCCTGGGACCAGGGGCATGAAGCCCCGCCGGTGAACGGCCTTCGAGCCGGTCAACGAGAGGGCCCCCATGGTCCTACCGTGGAAGCCTCCGATGAAAGCCAGCATCCGGGGGCGACCGGTGACGTAGCGCGCGAGCTTGAAGGCGGCCTCGACCGATTCAGCCCCAGAGTTGGTGAAGAAGACCTTCTTCGGCTCTTCGCCGGGGGCCAGACGGGCGAGTCGCTCTGCCAGCTCGATCTGCTGAGGATAGTAGAAGTCGGTTCCGGACATGTGGATGAAGCGCTCGGCTTGCTCCTGTATGGCTTTCACCACCGCCGGGTGCGAGTGCCCAGTGGACGTGACCGCGATGCCGGAGCTGAAGTCCAGGAACCGGTTGCCGTCTACGTCCCAGACTTCGGTACCGCTTCCATGGTCCATCACATAGGGATAGGAACGAGTGTAGGAGGGGGAGATAACCGCGGAATCCCGCTCCACCCAAGCTGCGCCTTTGGGGCCTGGTAACTGCATTTCCCTGCTCATATCATCTTCCTTTCCTCTTGGGTTCCTGTGTTGGGATACTCCTTGAGGGCTGTTCTGGGTTCAACCTCCTCCGACCGCGGGCACCAGTTTCACCACGTCGTTGTCTGAGAGCCGGTGGTCCCTGCGCACGAGGCGACCGTTGACCACGACGAAGGCAACCAGCTCCGGCTTGATGGGCAACTGCAACAAGAGTTCCCGGACCGTCAGTCCGGCGGCGTCCAGCTCTTGGGGCATCCTGCCAGCAAGCTTTCGCTTGACCAACCCAACGGGAATGATCTCTACGCCGATGGCTGACTCCCTTCGATCCCGGCGCGCCGACTGTGCCTCGCTCTCGTCTGGCCGATATCGGGACTCGCTGCCTGCCGCGAGCCGCGGTGTCACCCTACAATGTCGGTCAGCTCGAGCTCTGCCAGCTTGGCCGGTGTGGGTATCCCGTTCTCATCCCAGCCGCGCTGCTGGTAGTACATGTCCAGTAGTCTCTGGTTGTCCTCCCAGCTAACGGACGACCCCTTCGTGGGGCCGGTCGCCACCGGTTCTTTCCAGGTACGGGGCGGAGGCGAGTCCCAGTCTCGCCCAAAGCCTGCTGTCTCACGGATCCAATACGACCGGGTCAGGTTCCACACACGCTCTGAGATCCTCATCAGATCATCCCAAGAGCGGTCCTGTCCGGTCAGCGCTTGCAGGACGGGCGCGTAGTGCTCCAAACTCAGCCCCAACTCGACCCATTGCAGCCGGCACGCGCCGAGAACGTCGAACAGGGGACGGATGTGCTGAAGCTCGATGACCTTCGCCGCCTTGTCCGCGCTGATCTTGTCTCGTCCCACCTCGAGATCGTAGGTGATGGCCCAGGAGCGGTTGTGGTGCGCGCCAACGTCACAGGTCATGTACGAGAGCAGCATTGCCGGAGCGCTACGCGATTCATAGCCGCTCATCTCCATACCCTTAACCTGGACCGCCAAGTCGGCGGCTTTGCCGCCCAAGACCTCGGCCGCGTGCTTGACGCCAGACGCCAGTAGCTCCCCGATGCCCTCGCGAGCGGCGATCATCCCGATCAGCTTGAAGATGGCGGCGCTGTCTCCGAAGGAGAGCTCGAGGCCACCGGTATCGGCCGAAGAGATGATGCCCTTCTCGAAGCACTCAATGGCAAAAGCGACACAGTTGCCGGTCGATATGGTATCCAGGCCCAGCTCATCGCACAGGTAGTTGGCGTAGGCCACGTCCTCAATGTCGGCGATGGCACAGTTCGCTCCGAGAAGTGCCGTCGTTTCATACTCGGGGCCTTCGACGAAGACGCCGTGTTTCTCCGTGTGTGAGTACTTGCCGCATGGACAGGGGCAAGCAAAGCACGCCTTGTCGCTGACCACTATCGAGTCGCGCATCACCTCTCCGGAGAGCGAGTCACACTTCTCGAAGAAGCCAGACTGGAAATTGCGCGTCGGGAGCGCTCCGATCTCGTTGGCCCAGGATACGACCCCCGCCGTGCCGTACTTCTGCCAGACCTCCGCAGCGTCGCTCTCCATGCAGGCCTTGAACATGGCCCGTGATAGAGTACGGAAGGTTTCCACGTCGGCGATGGGGATGGACTTGCTGCCCCTGACCGCGATGGCCTTGAGCTTCTTGGCTCCGAGGACGGTGCCCACTCCCCCGCGCCCGGCCTGTCGTCCAAAATCGTGAGTGATGCAGGCGTAGCTCACCAGGTTCTCCGCGGCAGGCCCAACGGATGCGATCTGGAAGGCTTCCCCCAGCTCGGTCTTCAGTTGCTCCTCGACCGTGAGGGATCCCTTGCCCCACAGGTGAGATGCGTCGCGAAGCTCCACCAGGTCGTCATCTATGAATAGGTAGACGGGCGATTGGGAGATTCCCTCCACAATGATGGCGTCGTAGCCAGCGTACTTCAGTTCGGCACAAAGCAAGCCGCCGACACTGGCACTGGCGTATCCCCCCGTCTCAGGCGACTTCGTGGTGATGTCCGTCTTCCCGGCCCCAGGCACCAGAGTACCCGAGAGGGGACCGGTGGAGACGATGACCTTGTTATCCGGGCCCAAGGGGTCAGCTCCCGTAGGCACCTCGGTATATAGGGTATAGGCAGAAAAGCCTCTGCCGCCCAGGAATCTGCGGGCGATTTCGGGGTCGTAGGGCTCGGTCGTGGTGACCCGACGCGTCAAGTCGATCCTGAGTACCCGTCCAGCATATCCGAACATGGTTCTGAACCTCCTCGTTCAAGCGCACGGCACAGCGGTCGCTGTGGCGCTATTCGATCCAGAGAACTCTCATGCCACAGACATCGACGCAGTCTCCGCATAGGTCACACTCAAAGGGAGCCGCGTGATCCGGGTGCATGAAGATGACATGTTCCGGGCAGACCTCCACGCACGCCTCGCAGGCGGTACACTCCTCCGAGTTGATGTAGTAGGCGCCGCGTTCGTTCTGGTGGATCGCGTCTGCCGGGCACACGTCCGCGCATTCGCCGCACTGGGTGCAGGTCGTGACTTCAAAGCTGCCGGGTTTGGGGAAGTGCGGAATGATGCCGAGCGCGGCCTTCTTGGGGTTGTTCTCTCCGAAGAGGTGGAGGGAGCAGGCCAACTGGCAGGCCCGACATCCGCTACACCTCGCACTGTCAGCGTGTAGCTGCATTCACGTGCCTCCTTCTTGTGGAGCGTGCGTCCTTGCACATGGTCTTGTGAGGCAATCACAAACGCCTTGCCAGGCCGGACTGTGTTCTCTCCATCGCACGCAGACGGCTTTGAGGTGTTGATCGGCGGCGTGTTGGTCGATGGAGGAGCAGCTCTCACCAGCCAAAGGATACAGCAGTTGAGGAGATAAGTCAAGCACCCGACTCTCCGTTCGATGAGCCAAGAGAAGCCTTCTCTTGGCTCATCGGCTCCCCCAGGGGGATCCTGTAGAAGAGAGCGAGACGTCCTCTCCGTGGCCTAATCAAAGGGCTGCGCTTCCTATGGCTACGCGCAATGGTAGAGGTCTTGTCACGGTGGAACGAACAGCGTCTGCGGCCACCCCTCGCGGCTTGAGTACGTTGAACCGGCGGCCAGCGGCAGGCGGGGCGCGGTTTGACTGCGCGTGGCCGGCCGGTGTGCTCCGGTAGGGGACGGAACCACGCAGGATGAGTGGGCTGCTTGCGAGGAGCTAGTCTCTCGGCTATAATCCGATCATCCTTCCCTTACGCAGTGCCAGAGAGCGGCGTTATAACGTCCTCTGGCCCGCCGCCTGGGCGTGAGCAACGGGAGCGGGAGCGGTGTCCTTCGCGTTGGCTCGGTGGGCAGGCCACGCTCGGAGGCGTTGGAGGGCGCAGGTGCTCTGTGGCCCCTGCGTGGAATGGAGGGTAGTGACGCGATGGCGGAGCAACGAGCTCTCGGATCCAAAGAGAAGACCACGGCGGCAGCCTGTATACGCAGCTCGTGCGAGGGCTGTTCGATTCGAGGTAAGCTACTGTGTGTCCACACGAAGGAGGATCTCGTCGGTTTCGGCGTGCTCTTCATTGGATGGTTGGTTCCTTTCCTTGCCGGGATGATCCGCGGGAAGCACTGGATTGGGCTCGGTGTGTGGGTGGGCCTAGCCGCGGTCTTCTTTGGCTATCTTGAGGCGCTCGTTCTGTGTCGCCATTGCCCTCAGTATGCCGAGGAAGGATCCACACTCAAGTGTCATGCGAACTGGGGACTTCCCAAGATACCTCGTCTCGATCCCCGTCCTCTGAGCGGAGCCGAGAAAGCCATCTGGCTGGCCTATGGAGTGGTGCTCTTCCTGTACCACGTTCCGTTCTTCATTGTCAGCCGACAGTGGCTGCTTCTTGCGCTGACCACGTGGTCAGCGCTCTCTGCGGTGTGGAGTGTCCAGAGGAACCAGTGTGTTCGTTGCTACAATCTGTCCTGTCCTGGCAACCGGGTGCGGGAGGATGTGCGGCGCGTGTTCTTTGCGAATTACCCTGCCTATGCGAAATCCTGGGGGCGGCAGAGCGGGACCGCCGCCGAGATGGAAGACGAGGAGTCTTGAAGGACTCCGCCATGCGCTGCGGCCAGCTCTTCGGAGCAGGCCAAGGTAGACTCAGCGAGCCTGCGCACCGGCAGCGCGAGCGAGGGAAGGCGACCTCCCCGGCTCAGGCCTAGAGAGGTGGCCGAGGAAGTGGCAGGGTCAAGGGTGGCTTGCATGAAGTACGTGTTCAAGGGGCTGCGCAGGTCGGTATTCGACTCGGAGCCGCTGCGCCTGACTCTGAGCCGCCAGCTCGACCTACCGGAGATCGACTCTGTGTACGTGGAGCGGGAGGCCCTCGATGCGCGCCGGAAGCCAAACGTAGTATACGTCTACAACCTCCGGTTCACGGTGTCCGGGAAGACGCCGCGACTCCAAACGCTTCTCTCCCGGGGGACGATCGCGGACTACTCGCCGAGGGTCCTTCCCGAACCCGACCCGCGCATCGAGCTTCCTGAACGGCCCATCATCGTGGGTTTCGGCCCGGCGGGGATGTTCCTCGGCCTGTATCTGGCTCGGAAAGGCTACAAACCCATCATCTACGAGCGGGGCCAGAAGGTGGAGGCCCGGGCGCGCTCGGTGGACAGGCTGTGGCGCGAGGGGATCCTCGACGCGGAGTCCAACCTGCAGTTTGGCGAGGGAGGAGCCGGGACCTTCTCTGATGGCAAACTGACCACCGGGAAGTCGTCGCCGCTGGACCGCCTGATCCTGGAGACCTTCGTCGAAGCCGGGGCGCCCGAGACGATACTCTTCAGCTACCGGCCCCACGTTGGTACCGACAACCTCCGCCGAGTGGTGACCTACTTCCGCGAGCGGGTCGTTGCCCTGGGAGGGGAGATTCACTTCGGACACAAGGTTACCGACCTGCATCTCGAGAATTCGGCCATCGGAGCGATCTCGGTGTCCGGTCAACGTGTGTCCACGCGCTGTGTGATCCTGGCTGTAGGGCACAGTGCCCGTGATACCATGCACATGCTGCACCGCAGGGGAGTGCGCATGGTCCCCAAGCCTTTTGCCATCGGGACACGGATCGAGCATTCGGCGCGGTTCATCAACGAAACGCAGTATGGCGATAAGGCCGCTAAGGTCCTGCTGGCTGCTGACTACAAACTGGCTCACCGGCACAGCGGAGTCGGGGTCTATTCCTTTTGCATGTGCCCTGGCGGTCGCGTGGTTTGCGCCTCGAGTGAGCCCAAAGGGTTGGTCACCAACGGCATGAGCCGGTACGCTCGAGATAGCGCTCGATCCAACAGCGCTCTCGTCGTCGGCGTCACTCCGGGCGCCCTGGGGCTCGACTCGCCACTCGATGCCATCCGGTTCCAGCGCCATCTGGAGCAGAAGGCCTACGAGGCCGGTGGGGGAGGATTCGTGTCCCCCGCCCAGAGCGCAGCAGACTTCTGTAGGGGTGAACTGACTCGTTCACTCGATAGCGGAGGCGCGACCTATCAACCAGGTATAGTGCCGGGGCGTTTGGACGTCCTGCTACCCACGTTTGTCACCGGGGCGCTCCGCGCAGGGCTTCGCAGTTTCGGCCGGAAGATGCCGGGCTTCATCGCCAAGGGTTTGCTGATCGGGGTGGAGACTCGCACGTCGAGTCCTATTCGCATCCTTCGCGATGAAGATTGCTGCTCGGTCTCCACCCCGGGACTCTACCTGTTGGGTGAGGGCTCGGGGTACGCGGGAGGCATCATGACCTGCGCGCGCGACGCGCTGCGTTTCGCACGCCTGGTGAAGCCGAGGGTTTGAAAGATGAAGACGCGAAGCGTTGGGATCGTGGGGGGCGGACCCGCCGGCATCATGGCTGCGCTGGAAGCAGCGCGCTGCGGGGCTCACGTCACGCTGTTCGACACCAATGCGATAGTCGGGCGGAAGCTTCTGGTCACAGGCAACGGACGCTGTAACATCAGTAACCAGCACGCAACCGCTGATAGGTATACTTGCGCCGAACCGGCCTTCCTTGAGGAGGCCTTCTCCCTCTGCGGGCACCGCGAGACGATGGCCCGTCTCCACGAACTGGGCATCCCCACCAGCTCCACGCCGGATGGTTGGTGCTATCCCCTCTCAAACTCGGCCGCTGCTGTGGCACAAACCCTGGGTGCGATGCTCAACCTGGCCGGTGTAGCCACGCGGCTCAAGACCAAGGTTGCGGACATTGGCAGGGCCGGTACTCGCTATGCGCTGACCGTCGGAGGGGGCGAGCAGAAGGTGATCGTGGATCGAGTCGTGATTGCCTGTGGGGGTAAGGCCTACCCTGCGCTGGGGTCCAAGGGCGCGCTATTCCCTGTGCTGGAGAGACTGGGACACAGCATCGTGCCCATCCGCCCGGCTCTTGTGCCGATAACGGCGGAAGTGAAGCAGTTCCACAAGCTGCAAGGAGTACGGTTGGACGTCGGGCTCGTCCTTTTCGAGGCAGAGCGCGTTCTCGGCCGGTCGGTGGGCAACATGATGTTCACTCAGTTTGGCTTCAGTGGGCCTGCACCCATGAATCTGAGTCATCTCGTCAGCGCGCGGCCCGGCAAACAGCTGAGTCTCTCTATAGATTTGCTGCCTCATCACCACGGTCAACTGACCGATCTCATCGCCCGGTGGCGTTCTCGGGAGGTGCCACTGGGCGTGGTTCTCGGGGCGGTGATGCCGCCCAAGGCCGGACCGGTCATCACGCTGCTCGCGGGGCTCCCGCACGATGTCCGTCTGGCGGATCTATCCGACGCGGACGTGTCCCATCTGCTCAATGTGCTCACCCATCTAGTTGTGCGGGTCACGGGCACTCGGGGATTCAGGTTTGCGCAGGTGTCGACCGGGGGCGTGCCGGTGACGGACGTTGACCCGCGGACGATGGAATCGCGCATCCTGCCCGGCCTGTACTTCGCCGGGGAGGTTCTCGATGTCGTGGGACCCTGCGGTGGGTTCAACCTTCAGTTCGCATGGACCTCTGGGGCGCTCGCCGGAACTGGTACAGCGACGTGAGGCGTAACTCGGGTCCGTGGCGGTAGCGAACGGGGCCTTTCCCCGGTGCCCCGACTGCGCCACTACGCTGGAGCACGGCCATTTGGGATCGCTCGGCCGAGGCGCTCCAGAGAGCGAGCAGGCGACTCTCGCGTTTCTGCGGGCCGCCCTCTTTTGCCTAACCACCCATTAGATGCTACAATACCGCTTATTGGAGGGCTTCCGTCGGCGCTCCTTTCGTTTCCTGTCGCGTCGCCTCGCGCCGGTCCCTACAACACCTTCTACGGGAAGAGAAGGCCCATGAAGCGAGTTCGTTTCTGGATAGGTATAGCTATCAGCCTCATCTGTCTGGCCCTGGCACTGCGAGGCGTGGATCTTGAAGGACTCGCACAGGCTCTCAAGTCCGTTCGCTGGACCTATCTTGTGCTTGCCTTTGGCTTCATCGTTGGTGCCGGCTGGCTGAGGGCTCTGCGTTGGCGCCAGCTCTTCTATCCCAACACCGATCTTCCCCTTCCCACGCTGTTCTCCATCATCAATATTGGGTATCTCTTCATCAACGTCTTGCCGATCCGCGCGGGAGAGGTGATTCGAGCCTACCTGGCCGGGGAGCTGTTGGGGACGGGAGCGCCGCGCGCTTTCTCCACCATCATACTCGAGAAGGTCTTGGACGTGTTGACGATGGTGCTTCTGTTGCTCGGGCTGGCGCCCTTCGTACCTTTGCCGCCGTGGGTCATGAGGGCAGGGCTGCTGGCCGGAGCTGGCGCCGCCGTTCTCACGGTAGTGATGTTCGTGGTGGCACTCAATCGTGAGAGGGGCGTCCGGGTGGGGGCGTGGTTGGGGCATTGGCTGCCGGAGCGGTTCCGGGGCAAGTTCTTGACCGCTTGGGCATCACTTATCGACGGTTTTTCCGTCCTGAGAGAACCGGGTCAAGTGGTGCGCGTGGGGCTGCTTTCTGTGGCTGTTTGGACCGGGTCGGCCATGGTTGGCTACTCAGTGCTGGTGGGTTTCGGATTGCCGGTTCCCGCGAGCGCCGCGCTTCTGGTGCTGTGCACCACAGCTTTGGGGATGGTTGTTCCATCCTCGCCCGGATACATTGGCGTGTATGAGTACCTGGTTGTGCTGGCCTTGTCACTCTTCGGGGTAGACAAGGAGGCAGCGTTCAGCTATGCGCTGGTTCTGCACGGGGTGAGCTACCTGGGGTTGAGTCTCCTGGGTGTGTGGGGGCTATCGAGGGAAAGCCTGTCCTTCGGCGATGTTCGGGGAAGGGCTCACGAGCTGTCCGGTGGCCAGGATCAGGAGAAGACGCCCTAGTCGAGGCGGCCACCTTCTTGTGGGGCGATGGCTGGGGCTCAGAGGTTCTTGCGGGGTGGAAATGAGGAGTCACGAGCGATGAGTCGGATACTCGTCACCGGCGGAGCCGGGTTCATTGGCTGCAACCTGGCCGATGCTCTCTTGGACCAGGATCACGAGGTGACTATCTTCGACAGCCTGGTGCGAGGCGGGGCAAAGCGTAACGTAGAGTGGCTGCGAGCAAGACACGGCGCGGCTCTGCGACTGGTCACCGGCGATGTCCGAGATCTTGCCGCACTGTCGAAGGCGGCGAATGGGGCCGAGATCATCTACCACTTCGCCTCGCAGGTGGCCGTTACCACATCGGTGACCGATCCCCGTACTGATTTCGAGACGAACGCGCTGGGTACCTTCAATGCCCTGGAGGTAGCGAGGCGGCTGGATACCGACCCGATCTTCGTCTTCACTTCCACCAACAAGGTCTACGGGGCAATGGAAGAAGTCGCTGTGATCGAGGGGGAGACCCGCTACCAGTATCGGGATTTTCCTCTGGGCATCGATGAGACGCGGCCGCTGGATTTCCATTCGCCCTACGGCTGCTCGAAGGGTGCCGGGGATCAGTACGTCAGGGACTATGCTCGCATCTATGGTTTGAGGAGCGTGGTGTTTCGGATGTCCTGCATCTACGGCACGAGGCAGTTTGGGGTGGAGGATCAGGGCTGGGTGGCACACTTCTTGATCTCCAGCGTGCTAGGCCGCCCCATCGTCATCTACGGCAATGGGAAGCAGGTGCGGGATATCCTTTACATCGATGACTTGGTGCGCGCCTTCCAACTGGCGGCCGAGAACATCGGCGTGACAGCCGGGCAAGTGTACAACATCGGCGGCGGTCCGGCCAACACCGTTTCGATCTGGGTGGAGTTCCGGGAGCACCTGGGCCGGCTTCTGGGCGAAGAGGTTGAAGCCACGGAGCACCGGGAGTGGCGGCCTGGCGATCAGCCCATCTATGTCAGTAACACGGCCAAGGCGCTACGGGATCTGGGCTGGAGTCCCCGGGTCGGGCTCGAAGAAGGCTTGGCCAGGCTGCTGCGCTGGGTGCAAGAGAATAGAGAGCTGATTCGGCGAGAGGTACTGTGAAGATCCTTCTGGCTTTGACCTACTACCGGCCACATGTGAGTGGGCTGACCATATACGTCGAGAGACTGGCCAAGGCCATGGCTCGGCGGGGCCACGATGTCACCGTGCTGACTTCACAGTACGACAAGAGTCTGCCCCGGGAGGAGCTCCGCGACGGCGTGAGGATAGTGCGCGTTCCCGTTCTGGCACGGATCAACAAGGGCGTCGTCATGCCAACCTTCTCCTGGTATGCGTACAGGCTCATCAAGCAGAGCGATGTGGTCAGCGTGCACCTTCCCCAACTCGAGGCCAGCCTCATGGCCCTTCTGTGCCGCCTCGTCGTTCGACGGCCGGTGGTCCTCACTTATCACTGCGATCTCCGACTGCCGGACGGCCTGTTCAATCGGCTGGTCGACGCGGTCGTCTTCGTGAGCAACTACATCGCCGGCTTGTTGGCCGATAGGATCGTGGCCTACACTGAGGACTTTGCCGTGCATTCTTCGTACCTGTCCAAGTTCGGGCGGAAGATCGAAGTTATCTATCCTCCTGTGGAGATATCTCCGCCCACAGAGGCAGGTTGCCGAGCACTGACAGAGAAGCTGGGTCTCGACGGGAGGGAAGTGGTCGGCTTCGCCGCTCGTTTCGCGTCGGAGAAGGGCGTGGAGTACCTATTGGGGGCACTTCCCACGATTCTGGACCGTTTCCCCGGCCTGCGAGTGCTCTATGCCGGGGAGTACGAGGACGTGATGGGAGAGAGGGCCTACATGGATAGGCTCAGGCCCATCATCCAGCGCTATCGGGATCACTGGACCTTCCTGGGAGTGGTTCCCCCCGAAGAGATGGCGGACTTCTTCTCGGTTTGCGATTGTCTGGTAGTAGCCAGCGTGAATTCGACGGAGTCGTTCGGCCTGGTGCAGGTGGAAGCCATGCTCAGCGGCACACCGGTGGTCGCCACCGATTTGCCAGGCGTGAGGGAACCCGTACGGGTCACGGGGATGGGTGAGGTCGTCCCCAAGGAGAACGCGCACGCATTGGGGGAGGCCATCGTGCGTGTGTTGCGCCGTGGCGAAGCCTACTTGGAGCCCCGGGAGGAGATCGAGCGCATCTTCAGCCTGCAGAAGACCGTGGAGGACTACGAACAGCTCTTTCGGCAGACCGCCACAACGGTGGGCGGGGGAGGTAGTGTCGACTGACCTCTCGGACGCAACGGCGTGCGCCCAGGTCGAAAGGCGGCCCGAGAGGGGCCCTCGGGTGGCGCCGAGACGTCCTAGTCCTACCACTGGCCTCGCCCAGGAAGGGCGCTCTTCGCCGGTTCGCAAGCGCGATACCACGACAATGAACCCGGAGGGGGCATGGGTCATGACGATCAAGACCAGACGAGTTGCCGCTCTGCTGTCCTGCTGCGCTCTAGCGTTTGCCGTGATGGGGCAGTACTACTTCGCGCGAAAGCGGGACTACATGTGGGATGGTATCCTGCTCTACGCCGCGGCAGCCTCGCTGTTCATGGTGGTCGTTCGTCTGGTCGAGGGCCGGGCGCGGGAGAAGGGAACCGGAGCCCTCTGGTTCTTGGATAGGGCCTGGTCCCTGGCGCAGTTGGAGCCCGGACGAACCGCTCTCCTGGTCGTGAGCCTGGTGGCGGGGTTCGTGGGTACGCGCGTGGTCAAGGACCGTCCCTGGACCGCCAGTTACTGGGATGCCTTTTGGCTGTGGATCGTCAGTTGCGTCGGCTTCCTCGGAGCTTTCGTACGTACGAACAGCGTGCGACGCTGGTACCGCCGGACCTGCGAGACTATCGCTGCCCACAAGCAGGAAGCGGTCTTCGTGGTGGGCATAACGGTGGTGGCGGGTCTGCTCCGCCTCATCAACCTCAAAGGGATCCCCTACGTCCTGACCGGCGACGAGAGCGAGATGGGGATGGAAGCGATCCGAGTGCTCGAAGGCCGGCTGCGTAACATGTTCGCCACCGGCTGGCTGTCGCACCCGACTTTCTTCTTCTTCTTGCAGGCCGCGTTCTTGAAAGCCTTCGGGATCAACGCGACCGCTCTGCGTCTGTTGTCCGCTGTGGCAGCAGTGGCGACGATACCGGTGTTCTATCTCTTCCTGCGGTTGTTTTGGGGGCGCCGGGTGTCGATGATCTCCACGGTGTTGCTGACCTTCTATCATTTCCACATCCACTATAGCCGCATCGGCCTCAACAACTCTTTCGATCCGCTCTTCTCTCTGGGCATACTGTATTTCCTGGTCCGCGGCTTTCGGTCCCGACGAGCCGTGCCCTTCGTCATCAGTGGCTGGTTGCTAGGCTTCAGCATGTACTTCTACATGGGAGCCCGGGTGCTCGTATTCATTCTGGCAGCCTACGTCCTGTTTCTGATGCTCAAGGAACGCGGCTTCTGGCGGCAGCACGGGCTTCATCTGGTCATGTTCGCAGTGGCTGCGCTCGTGGCCGGGATGCCCATCATCTCCTTCTTCATCCGGCACCCCGAGAACTTCATGGCTCGGGTCAATCTGCTGGGAATCTTCCAGTCCGGGTGGCTGGAGCGCGAAGTGCAGATCACCGGGCGGACACAGGCCAGCATCCTGTGGCAACAGGCCCTGAAGTCGGTACTTGGATTTCACTACTTCACCGATCCCACCTTCTGGTATCGTCCGGGGATCCCCTTGCTAACCTTCCCGGCGGCGGTGCTCTTCGTGTTCGGACTGGTGTACTCTCTCTGGCGGATCAAGGAGCAGCGCTTCGCGCTGGTGAGCCTGTGGCTGTGGATATCGCTCTTCTTCGGTGCGTTCTTGCTGGAGAACCCGCCCAGCAGCCAGCGCCTGCTGATCACCGCTCCTCCCGTGATGGTCCTGGTCGCAGTGGGCATCGATCGCTGGCTTCATTATGGTGAGAGGATAGCTCAATGGCGGCCATCCTCTGCCAACATAGTAGGGATAGCGCTGGTGGCGTCACTGGTCTTCATCAACTACAACTTCTACTTCAACAAGTATACCCACAGCCATATCTTCGGCGGGCTCAACACCGAAGTGGCCGATGGGATGGGCAAGTATCTCCGCTCCCTCGGCACAGGTTGGCACTGCTACTTTCACGGCGCACCGCGCATGTACTATGGATTCGCGACTATCCCCTTCATCGCCCGTGAGATGGAGGGTTCGGACGTGCTGGAGCCTCTGACCGGACCGGCTACGTTCGCTGATCCGGCCAAGAGGGCAGTGTTTGTGTTCTTGCCCGAAAGGCAGGGGGAGCTGAGCGCCGTGCGGCAGAGTTATCCCACCGGGCTCTTGCGTGAGTTCCGTCGAGATGACGGTACGCTCCTCTTCGTTTCGTATGAGGCAGATTGAGAGGCCGTGATGTCGGAAAGTGCTAGGCGCACTGAAGGCAATGGTGAGGGTGGCCGGACGCCTGAGCGGGCCTCGTCGGAAGTTCGGTCCGCTGGCGGCAAGCCCAACGAGCTCGTCCAGAACGGGTCGAAGGGATCACTGCTGAGACTGATGCTGCTGGTCATCACAGTGGCTCTCGCGCTGTGGGCGCAATGGGCCCTGGACCAGCGCAAGCACGCGCCTTGGTCCTTCGTAGCCTACGCCCTTGCGGCGCTGCTCTTCGCCTGGGTGTTCCGAGCCCAGTCCTGGGGACCGCGCGTTCGCCGGGCGGCGGGGGACGCGGCCGGTCAGGCACTCAAGTGGCACCTCTTGGTGCCGGCTCTGGTGCTGGGAGGGCTGTCCTTCCCGCTCTTCGAGGGCAATCGCTTCACCCCAGGGGGAACTCTGCTTTGGGGCTCTGGTCTCGTGCTGCTGTGGCTGGCGATGCGCGACAAAGCATACGGCGGTGCGGGCCTGCTCTTGCGCCTGCGGGCCGGTGCGTCACGCGAGGGGATCCGGGTCTCTTGGACTGCGTTGGCCGTGATGGGAAGCGTCCTGATAGGCGCCTTCTATCGCTTCCATCTGCTGAACGAGATACCCAGGGAGATGGGTTGCGATCTTCCTTTGATCTATGAGGACGTGAAGCTGGTCCTGGAAGGCAAGTACCTCGTCTTCTTCCCGATTCATCCCGGACGCGAGGGACTGTTCTTCTATCTGGCGGCGCCGTTTGGGCGTGCCATGGGACTCGACCACTACAGCGTCAAGTTCGCATCGGCCTGCATCGGAGTGGCTACTATCCCGGTGTTGTATCTCCTGGTGCGGGAGCTCTTCGGGCGAGAGGCAGGGGTCTACTCTGCCTTCTTCCTCGCAGTGTCCCGCTGGCACGTGATCCTGAGCCGCAGCGGTCTGCGGGGGATTCTCATGCCCGTGTTCGTGATGCTGGTGATGCACGGCCTGGTACGGGCCATGCGAACCGGTCGGCGCGCCTGGTTCTTCTGGACGGGGTGCGCACTGGGCTTGGGTATGTACACCTACAACGCCTTCATCATCATGCCGTTTGCCCTCATCGGGTTTCTGGCAGTCCATGCCCTGGTGGATCGGGGTCGCTTCTTGCGGCGGCATTGGATGGACCTCCTGCTGCTCTGTCTGGTGGCTCTGTTCGTCTTCATTCCACTGGGGCGCTATGCCTTCGACGAGCCCAAGATGTACATCTATAGGGTGGCGACACGGATTACCAGCTTGGAGAGCCAGCTTCCCACGCAGATGCCGAAGGTCTTGTTGGACAACTTCCGCAGGGCGTTCCTGATGTTCAACTACGTCGGCGACACCGTGTTCTACTCCAATGTGCCCTTCGAGCGACAGCTCGGGTACGTCAGCGGGGTTCTCTTCATCCTCGGGCTTGTCTACGCCATCGTGCGCTGGCGAAGGGAGGAGAACGCTCTGATCATCGCGATGCTGTTCTTCACGCTGCTTCCCACGGTGCTGTCGATAGCCTTCCCGCAAGAGGTGCCCAACGCCACGCGAGCGAGCGGCACGCTCGCGCCGGTCTACGTGCTGGTGGGGGGAGCACTGGCGTTGCTGAGACGCGGCTTCTTCGGCCTCTTGCCCGAAGGGAGGCACAGTCGGGTCGTGCTCGGCGTCCGGGTGTCGGACACGGTGGATCACCACTTCGCTCGCGACTTCAAGCTCGACGCGCGCTACTTGGTGCTGCTAGTCCTGGTGGTTCTGCTGGCTTCCGAAGCGCGCAGCGTTTACCCTATGTATTTCGACCGTTACGTGGAGCATCTCACCGCTCGTAACTACTCCATTACTTTGGACATGGCGCGGGCCATCGATGACTTCACCGACGATGGTGAGTCATACGTGGTCGTGCGTCCATACTGGTATGATGGCAACGCTGTGCGCGCGCAACTCCGGGTCGAGGAGCAGAACTGGCGCAACGAGTACGGAACTCTCCACCGGGGAACTCCACCACTCAACGACCTGGAGGGCAAGGCCATGTTCTTGCTGCATCCGGAGGACGGTCATTCAATGGATGTGTTGCGCGACGTCTTCCCACGGGGCGTGGCTCTCAGGCACACGAACTACGACGGGGACACGGCGTTTATCACCTTTTACGGAGAAAGATAGGGACGATGTCTCAAGCACAGAAGGAGGGGCGCCCCCTCCGTAGTCGGACCAGAACCATGCTGGCCTATGTCCGGGCCCAGTGCGAGGCTGTTCAGCACGATCCTCGGGCCCTGCGACTGGTGGTGATCGGCATACTGCTCTTGGGAGCCGCCTATCGCTTCGTGGGCTTGGACTGGGGGGAGAGTTCGCACCTGCATCCCGACGAACGCTTTCTGACGATGGTAACCACCAGTCTTGAATGGCCCAAGAACGTTGCGGAGTACTTCAACACGGCAACGTCACCCCTTAATCCGCACAACAAGGGGCACGGGTTCTACGTATACGGCACCTTCCCGGTCTTTCTGACCAAGTTCATTGGAGGACTGGTTGGAAAGACGGGGTATGATGGTGTCGATCTGGTGGGCCGGGCGCTGTCGTCGCTGTTCGATCTTGGGAGCGTGCTGCTGATCTACCTGATCGGGCGCCGACTGTACGGTCGTCGGCAAGGGCTTCTGGCGGCGCTGCTGTTGGCGCTGACGGCCCTGAACATCCAGAACTCACACTTCTATACCGTGGACAACTTCACCAGCTTCTTCGTCATCCTGGCCTTCTACTTCGCGGTGCAGATCGCTCAAGGTGAGGGGCTCGGTGCCTTCTTGGGATTGGGAGTGGCCTACGGCTTTGCCGTGGCAGGCAAGATCAACTCGGCTCTGTTCGGAGTGGTCATCGTTGCCGCCGGGCTGGTACGAGTGGCGCGCCTACTGAAAGAGCCTGCATCCGGGGTCTCCATGGCCCTGATGTCCATTCGCCAGAGCATCGGGGGGTTCTCGATCTCCGTGAGGGTGGAGCCCGTCGATGGAAGACCATCTCGAGAGACTCGCTGGATCACGGTGGCGACGCGGGTCGCTGTGGCCCTCTTCTGCGTGCTGCTGGTGTCGGTGTTGGTCTTCCGCGTAGTACAGCCCTATGCCTTCCAGGGGCCTAGCCCGCTCAGTTTCAAGTTGGCCGACAAGTACAAGGACAACATGAAGGAGATTTCCGGCCTGGCCAGTGGGGAGCGAGACTATCCGCCCAGTCACCAGTGGGCCGACCGCACGCCGTGGGTCTTCCCGTGGGTCAACATGGTGCAGTGGGGCATGGGGATTCCTTTGGGCCTGGTGGCCTGGATCGGCTGGCTTGTCGCGGGGTACTTCCTGATCTGGAAGCGCAGAAAGGAGCATCTTCTGCCCTGGTTGTGGACTACGGTCTTCTTCGCCTATCAGGGGCAGCAGTTCACCAAGAACACGCGCTACTTCCTGCTCATCACGCCCTACCTTGCTCTGTTCGCGGCCTGGCTCTTGGTTTGGCTTCGCGACCAGGCGAAGGCACTGCGGTGCCAACACGCCAGCAGGTGGACCCGGTATCTGCCCGCGGCGGCGACGTGTTTTGGAGTTCTGCTGGTACTCTCCACCTTGCTGTGGGCCACGGCCTACACCAGCATCTACACTCGGCCGCTTACCCGAGTGGCTGCCTCTCGCTGGGTGTACGCCAACGTCCCGCCCGGGTCGACGGTGGCGAATGAGATGTGGGATGATCCCATACCCCTCCGAATAGACGGCAAGGACGGCTTCGCGGCGGGGATGTATACGGGGATCGACATGCAGCCCTACTGGGAGGACACGCCGGAGAAGCTCGAAAACCTGCTTCAGTGGCTGGACCAAACCGACTACATCTTCTTGACCAGCAACCGGCTGTATGCATCCATTCCGCGTCTCCCCATGCGCTTCCCGCTGACTACGGAGTACTACCGTCTCCTCTTCGCCGAGGAGCTGGGCTTCGAGCGTGTTAGAACCTTCACCTCGTATCCTCAGTTGTTTGGCGTGGAATTCAACGATGACCAGGCCGAGGAGTCTCTCACCGTCTACGACCATCCCAAAGTCATCATCTTCAAGAAGACTCGCGACTACTCGTCCGAGCGGGTTCGCGACCTTCTCGACGACATTCCTCTGGACCGCGTGCTGCGTCTGAGGCCCAAACAGGTCACTGCTGCGAAAGACGGGCTCATGTTCAGCCAGGAAGACTGGGACGCGCAGCGCCAAGGGGGCACCTGGACGGAGATCTTCGGGCGAGAGAGCCTGGTGAACCGTATCCCGGTTCTGGTGTGGCTTCTGCTGGCACTGGTGCTGGGCTGGATTACCTTTCCTCTGGCGTTCGTCGCCTTCCGGGGTCTTTCGGATCGGGGCTACGCGCTTTCCAAGGTCTTGGCGCTTCTGCTCTTGACCTGGCTGACGTGGATGGCTGCCAGCCTGAGGCTGCTACCGTTCACCCGAGCGACCATCGCTGCCGCGGTGATCCTGATCGCCGGATTCAGCGGCGCCATCTTCTGGCGCTACAAGGACGAGATACGGGGCTTTGTCAAACGCCGCCGGTGGCTGATCGTCTTGAACGAGGCGCTCTTCCTTGGGTTCTTCCTGGTCTTTCTCATGATTCGCAACAGCAATCCCGATCTTTGGCACCCTGCCATGGGTGGCGAGAAACCGATGGACTTCGCCTACCTCAACGCGATCATCAAGAGTACCTACTTCCCGCCCTATGATCCATGGTTCGCCGGCGGTTGGATCAACTACTATTACTACGGCTGGGTCGTGGTGGCCACGTTGGTCAAACTCACGGGGATCGTGCCATCGGTGGCCTACAACCTGGCGCTGCCGCTGCTCTTCTCTCTGCTGGCCACGGGCGTCTTCTGCGTGACCTACAACCTGATAGATAGGGGAGACGAGGATGAGGATGACTCCCTCAGGGCGGTCTTGTCACGCCGGTCAGTGATCTTCGGCCTGCTGGGGGCGGTCTTCGTGGCCGTACTGGGGAATCTGGCCGAGTTGCAGTTGATCCTGCGGGGTCTGCAGGATCTGAGCGGGGCCAGTCTGAAAAGCTCCATTCCAGGGGTAGAGGCAGCATACAGAACGATCGTGGGTCTGTACAAGGCCTTACTCAAGGGCCAGCGGCTTCCCTTCAGGCCTGAGTGGTGGTACTGGAACGCCAGTCGGGTGATGCAGGCCGGGGAGATCAATGAGTTCCCCTACTTCACATTCCTGTATGCCGACTTGCATGCCCAGCTTCTGGCGCTCCCGTTCGCGACGTTGACGCTGGGCTTGATAGTGTCATACCTGAAACGGGCTCCCTGGCTCAGGAGGGTCGAGCGGTCGATGGAGGACGGAAGTCCGACCGGCCGGTGGCAGAGGCTCCGCGCGGGCCTGAGGCTTTGGATCAATCGAGTGGATTGGCACGATCTACTCTGGCTGATTCTGCTATCCCTGGCACTGGGAGAGTTATGGGCCAACAACACCTGGGACTATCCCACGTACCTCCTGCTGGCCTTGATGGGCATCCTGATCGTCTATCACGCGCGGGGACACGCGCTGGAGTGGAGCAGCTTCCGGTCCCTGGGCATCCGATGCGGGCTGGTCGTGGCACTGAGCATACTGCTCTACTGGCCCTTCCACGCCCACTTCGGCTCCGCGTATTCTAGTGTAGCTGCGTGGAAAGGGGAGCGGACAAGGCTCAATCACTACCTCATCATCCACGGCATGTTCCTATTCGCGTTGTTCTCCTTCCTCGTCAAGGAGGCATTCGGCCAAAGGGCACGCTTCGGGCCGGCCCGGCTGATACGGGTCGCGACGCGCCGCTGGTACGCAGTCGGTCGCGTCTCTCGGCTCTACCGGTCCCTGGTGCGGCAGCAAACGGCGGGGTATTCCCTGGCCTGGTGGGGGCTGGCCGCTCTTGGGATCCTGTTGCTTGCCTTGTGGGGCAAGAAACTGGCCATCGTTGCCCTCATGCTGCCTTGGCTTCTGCTGGCGATACTCCTCTTCCTCCGGCCCGGGCAATCCTCTCGGAAGCGCTTCGTTCTCCTCCTGATCGTTATGGGCATTCTTCTGACGGTAGGAGTGGATTTCGTCGTCGTCAAGGGCGACATCGGCCGCATGAACACCGTGTTCAAGTTCTACCTCCAGGTTTGGGTGATGTGGGGTATCGCGGCGGCCTATGGGCTATCGCGACTGACCGAGCGACGCACCCGCAGGATCAGCGGACGGTGGCGCCTGTGGAGTGTGGTGATGATGGTGCTGATTGCCTGTACCGCCCTCTATCCGATCTGTGCCACTCCTGCGAAGATGCGGGACCGTTGGACCGCTGAGCAGGAATCCGGCCTGGACGGGATGGAATACATGCTGGTGGCCCAGTACAGCGACGAGGGACGGTCCATGGAGTTGCACCGGGACTACGAGGCGATCAACTGGCTTCTGGACAACGTCGAGGGGTCCCCGGTCATTCTGGAGGGGAACACGCCCAACTATCGTTGGGGCTCGCGGGTTTCGATCTATACTGGCCTGCCAACGGTCATCGGTTGGGATTGGCACCAGAAGCAGCAGCGGATGGTCGTTGCCGGCGAACTGGTAGACTGGCGTATCAGTGATGTACGCACGATGTACAACACGCACGATGTCGATGAGGCGATGCGTCTGTTGCGCCAGTACCAGGTGACCTACGTCTACATAGGCGAGCTCGAGAAGGCCTACTACGATGCTGCGGGACTGGCCAAGTTCGACGGTATGGTCGGAGCTCAAGTCGATCTGGCCTTCTCCAACGAATCCGTGAGCATCTACCGCATGCGGGAGGAAGACGAAGTGAGCGCCTCATCGCCCGCACGACCGCTGGCGAGGAGTCTCTGGGAACGGGTCCAGGGCAGCCTTGGGCTGGTCGCTTACGCGGAAGAGAGCGATGGAGGAACACCTCCTACCGGGCGGGGACGATCAAGGGAGGAGGGGAAGAGTCCCGGGCCGGAATCCTCCGTGGGTGGCCTGGCCGCAACGAACGCCAGAGGCTGGAACCATCTGGCCAATGCCTCGCCGCTCCTGTCGATCCTCTTCTGGTGGGGCATCATGGAGGTCGTTGGACTGGCGGCCTGGCCCCTTACGCAGCGCATCTTCTCGCGCTTTCGCGATGGCGGCTTCGGATTGGCAAAGACCCTGGGTCTGCTGAGCGCTGCATACCTCCTGTGGATCGCCGCCAGTACCAGAGTGCTGTCCAATAGCCCTCCAGTGGCATTCGGGGCGCTGGTTGCGGTGGGTGCAAGCTCTTTTTTTGTCTGGCGCCGGCGACGTGAGGAGATGGTCACCCTCTGGCAGCGAAGCAGAGGGCTGATCCTCTTTGAAGAGGCCCTGTTCACGGTGGCCTTCCTCTCGTTCGTTGGCCTGCGCGTGCTCAATCCAGACCTCTGGCAGCCCTGGTTCGGGGGCGAGAAGATGATGGAGATCGCGTTCTTGAACGCGATTGTCAAGAGCGCCCATTTCCCTCCCTATGATCCGTATTTCTCCGGCGCGCACATCAACTACTACTACTATGGCCAGTATCTCGTGGCTTTCCTGGTCAAGCTTACCGGCATCATACCTGCCGTGGCGTTCAATCTGGCCATCCCCACTCTCTTCGCCCTGACGGTGTCGAATGCGTTCTCGGTCGGGCTCAATCTCGCGGGGCGAGACACGGACGGTGGGCGAAACCGTCGTCTCGGCATCGTCTGCGGGCTTGCGGCCGTGGTCTTCGTGGCCCTAATGGGCAACTTGAGCGCCCTGGCGCAGGTCATTGAGGGCTTTGCCCGCGTGGGGGGCGCGCGCTTCGAGGGCAATCTCCCAACGTTACCCGATTTGGGGAAGGTCGTTGCGGGAATCGGCAGGGTGCTCTTCGGGGGGCAGGCGCTCCCCCCGTTTGAGTACTGGTACCGTGCTACGCGGATTATCCCCTACACGATCAACGAGTTCCCCTTCTTCAGCTTCCTCTTCGCCGATCTGCATCCGCACATGATCGGCATCCCGGTGACGATTCTCGGTCTGGCGCTACTTCTCCAGGTGACCCTGGACCGGAGCTGGTCCTCTCGACCTCCACTGATGCTGGGCGTCGCGATCATGCTCTCGCTGGGTGCCATGGCGGCCATCAATACCTGGGATCTGCCCACCTATCTTGCGCTCCTGGCCGCCGCTCTGCTGCTTCGCGCGCACGTGATTGGTGGTTGGCGACGCGTGCCGGCAGGCCTGGCGGTGGCGGCCGTCCTGGGGTGCGGAGGTCTCCTGCTCTACTGGCCCTTCTTCGCCAACTACCAGGCCATGGACGTCGGCCTGGGATGGGTCACGACCCGCACCGCCATGTTGCCCTTTCTGGACATCTGGGGCTTCTTCCTGTTCTGTGGCGCGTCAGCCTTGACCGCACAGGCGGCTGTTGGTTCTCTTGGTTCCGGGACGATGCGCTGGCTGCGGGCGGCCTGGCGTCGACGGGACGCTTTGCCTCGCTTTCTGGCGCTGTCTCGGATGTTGACGGGTAGAAACGTATCGGTGCCCTTCCTGCTCTGGTCCGCGATCACGGTCCTGTTGGTGGTAGCATTCCTCTCCACGCTGGGAGAGTGGGTCGTGCTGTTGCTGGTTGTGTGGGCCGTGTCGGCGGGCGCGGTACTGATGGTCCGGCTCGGAGGATCTCCGCGAGAGCGATTCGCGCAGTTATCGATGGTGATGGGCTGTCTGGTGATGCTGGGGTGCGAGCTGGTCTACGTCCGAGATTTCCTCGGTGGTGGCGACTGGCAACGAATGAACACCGTGTTCAAGTTCTACATTCAGGCCTGGGTGCTCCTGAGTATCGCATCGGCAGGGGCCCTGCCTGCTGTTTGGCTTTGGCTACGCGAACACTGTTCCAGGCTCGGACGATGGCTGTGGGGCGCCACAGGCGCGGTCTTGTTGCTCGGCAGTCTGCTCTACCCGGTGATGGCCATCCCCGTGCGGGTGAACGAGCGCTTCCCCAACGCACAACCACCACGGGGCACGCTGGATGGCATGGCCTACATGACCGTGGGGGTCTTCACCTGGCCCGATCCTGACCATCGCATTGAACTGAGCTACGATTACGATGCCATCCGGTGGCTGATCGACAACGTTGAAGGCACGCCGGTCATCCTGGAGGCCAGCCTGGCGTACTATCGCGAGGGAGGCATGCGGGTATCCTCGTACACGGGACTCCCAACCCTGGCCGGGGCGCACGAGCGAGAGCAGCGCCCCATGGGTGAGGTCATCGGCCGGGAGGAGGACGTTAAGCTGCTCTACGAGACGGCCAGCGAAGAGCGGGCGCTGGAACTGATCGATAGGTACGACATCGAGTACATCTACCTCGGTCAATTGGAACGTATCGCCTACGATCCTCGTGGGCTGCCGAAGTTCGCGTGGATGAGGGACCACGGAGCTTTGGATATCGCGTACGAGAACGATAAGGTGACCATCTACCGGTTGAGTACCGCCGCTGAGTAGGGCGAGATGCTTCGCAGCGCGGGTGCTTCGCATCCGCCCGCTCCTCGGAGTGACGAGA
>Ga0180432_10002175_pt1 | contig 29703 bp, 27 predicted proteins | sample SS_ome_10_FD_132414 | JGI IMG/M metagenome (GOLD analysis project Ga0180432, IMG submission 132414) | Hypersaline lake sediment archaeal communities from the Salton Sea, California, USA - SS_1_MS_2 metaG | ecosystem: Environmental > Aquatic > Non-marine Saline and Alkaline > Hypersaline >...
CTCACACCGGCCTAAAGAGCCGGTGTTAGGGCGCTTTTCGGCCAATTTGTGGGCCTAGCGCCGCCTCTTCAGGGCGACGCGGCCGGCGCAAAGCGGAACGAATTTATGCATCGCTGCACTTAGGTGCATAGGAAAAACTAGCCAGCACCGTCTGTTTTACGGCGGTGCGGCTTCAAAACGGGAATTACTGCTTCCAGGTGCGCATCGCCGTCGTCGGCAGGCTGCCGGGCCAGCAAGAGATAGCCACGCTGCCTGCCGGATCGCCAGGCCCGGTGGGAGTGACCGAGTAGCTACTGATTTCTTTGCGCCTTGGAGCTGAGGTCGCCTTCTTTGATGCTGACGGTATACCGCGTGGCTCGCCCAAAGCCATCGCCGGCCGGCTCGATGGTAAAGGCGGCCTCCACCGTCTGCGCGTTCATCGGCTGGAATATCAGTTGGATGGGGGCCGCGATCTGCCACCTCCAATCTCTAGTTTCCAATTTCTATTATGACACGATTCCCCTCCGCCACATTCCCCTCCCCATCCACCCCCACCGCCGTGAAGGTGTGCGTGCCAACCGCCATCGGCCACAGCGCCTGGTAGGGTGGGGCGGTCAGGGTCGCCAGGGGGAGGCCGTCCACGAGCAGCGTCACCCGTTGCAGCGAGACGGTGTCGGCGGGACGGGCAGCCACGACGATCTGCTGCGCCGACGCGGGAAGCTCTGGCGAGATCCGGTAGCGGCTTCCCTGGTCGGGGCTGGTCAGAATTAGGGAGTAGGGAGTAGGGGGTAGGGAGTAGGGGGGCGTGTCACCTGTAGTTTGCGCGGCGGGGCATAGGGGCGAGTACGCCTGCGGCGGCTGGGGAATGTTCTGCCAGCGCACCCAGTCCTGGGCCTCGGCGGGGTAGAGGGTGTAACGCTCCTGGGTGGTGAATTCGGGCGGGCAATCTGGGCCGGCCAGCAACCCATTGCGCGTGTCGAGTGTGTACGTCCAGTGCCAGTCGTCGCTTCGCGCTGGCTCCGTCCCTGCGATGAAAAGCTCAGTGATCGTGTGAGGACAACGCACAGGCCATCTTCCCGCCCCCTGCTCGTCTGCCCCCCCACTCCTCTGCTCCTCCGCTGGTCTCAGCCCGCTATCGGCGCACACCTCCACCCGCGTCATCCCGTCCGGCTCCACAAACTCGCGCTGCGGCACGCCTTTGAGTAGTTCCTCCATCAGGTCGTGCCAGATGGGGGCGGCGCCGGTCACGCCGCTGACGTGGTTCATCGGCGAGTTGTCGGCGTTGCCGGCCCACACGCCGACGACCAGATCGGGCGTGTAGCCCACCGTCCAGTTGTCGCGCCAGTCGGTGGTGGTGCCGGTCTTGGCCGCGGCCGGACGGGAGAGGCGCAGCGCGCTCCCCTCCCCGAAGGAGGGAGCGCGGGCCAGGTTGTCGCTCAGGATGTCGGTGATGAGGTAGGCCACGCGCTCGTCCAGCACGCGCTCGCCCGGCGTGGTTTCCCAGACCTTGAGCACCCGCCCGCTGCTATCCTCCACACGGGTGATCGTGACCGGCTCGAGCCGGTAGCCGGTGTTGGCAAAGGCCCCGTAGGCGGCCGTCAGCTCCAGGAGCCGCACCTCGCCGCCGCCCAACGTCAGCGCCAGGCCGAAGCGGTCGGCGTCGTCGAAGGTGGTGACGCCCAGTGCGCGGGCCAATTTGGTCATCTCCTCCAACCCCACGTGATCCAGCACCTTGACGGCGACCAGGTTGTAGCTGGAGGCCAACGCCTCCCGCAGCAGCACCGGCCCGTGCCACTGGCGGTCATAGTTGCGGGGGACGTAGGGATCGCCCTCGCGGGTGACAAAGGCGGTGCGCACGTCCACCATCATCGTGGCGGCGGTGAGCGAGCCGTGCCCTGAGCCTGTCGAAGGGTCAGGGCGGGTGGGGTCGAAAGCGGCCGCGTAGGTGATGGGCTTGATGGAGGAGCCGGGCTGGCGGAGCGTGACCGTGCCGTTGACCGCGCCGTCAATCTGTGGGTCAAAGTAGTCGGGGCTGCCGACCATCGCCAACACCTCGCCGGTGTGGGGATTCATCACCACCACCGCCACATTGTTGACGTTGCGGGGCGGCTGGATGTCGGCCAGTTGCGTCATCCGATAGCGCATGATGCGCAGGGCCGCGTCCTGCGCGTCCAAATCCAGCGTGGTGTGAACCTGCAATCCCTGGATATAGATCGCTTCCAGCCCAAATTCCCTCTCCAGTTGGCTGCGCACGTACATCACAAAGTGGGGCGCTTCGATGGGGAAGGGGACTGAGGCAAAGCTCAAGTCCTCGTTGGCCGCCAGGTCGGCCTCCTGCTGGGAGACGTAGCCGTGTTCGACCATCAACCCCAGCACCACCCGCTGGCGCTCCCGGGCGGCGGCGGGATTCTCCAGCGGGTTGTAGGTGGCTGGCGACTGGGGCAGCCCTGCCAGCAACGCGCACTCGGCCAGGTCGAGCTCAGTTGCGTCCTTGGCAAAGTAGGTGCGGGCGGCCGCCTCCAGGCCATAGGCCAGGTTGCCGTAATTGGACTCGTTCAGGTACAGGGTTAGGATTTCGTCTTTGCTGTAGGTGCGCGCCAGGCGGTAGGCCAGGATCGCCTCGCGTAGCTTGCGCTCCAGGCTGATCTCGACTCGCTCCTCTGGCGAGAGCAGCAGGTTGCGGGCCAATTGCTGAGTGATGGTGCTGCCGCCGGAGAGAATCTCGCCTCCTTGGATGTTGATCCACAACGCGCGCAGAATGGCCCAGAAATCCACGCCGGGGTTCTCGTAAAAGCTGGCGTCCTCGGTGGCGATGGTGGCGTCCGCGCAGGTCTGGGGCACCTCGGCCAGAGAGATGGGGGTGTGCGCGCCAGAGTGTGGGTCGAGGATCTCGTACAGCAATCGCCCGCGGCGGTCGTAGATGCGGGTGGAGGGGGCAGCGACCCGTTCGTACAGCCGGTCGGGAGAGGGCAGGTCGACCGCGAGCCAGTGGAGCGCGCCCAGGGCGGTCAGCGCGAGCAGCAGAGCAAGGGGGATGAGAAGGCGTGAAGCGTGAGACGTAAAACGTGAGGGGTGTTTAGTGTTGCGTGTTGCGCGTCGCATCACGGTTTGTAGTCTCGCAAAATTGATCCGCCGATGTACTCACGCAGGATAGAGTTGTCGGGTACCATATCGGGGCCGCAAGGCTCGAACCATTGCAGAAAGCTCAGCAGTCGTTTGGCCTCCACGCGCCTGGGGCTGGCCGGCTCGACCTGCAACAGCAGCGGCTCGACCAGCGGCTTGAGCACCGCCAGCTCGTAGACCAGCGCCGAGTTGAACATCACGTCGGCGTGCTCCTGGTAAGGAAAGATGTGTCGCTTCTCCCCCCGGCGCACGCTTTCCCAGCGCTTTAGAGTCTCCTCGGCCGTGTATCCCCGGTAAGTGGCGTCCCGCAAGATGCGGCGGATGAGGCGGGTATCGGTCGTCGGCACCCGGTTGTGGCGGTCAATGTTGAGCTGCGTCAGCGCCGAGAGATAGATGCGAAAGATGCTCTCTTCTGGCAACGACGGCACCAGTTGGGGGTTCAGGCCGTGGATGCCCTCGACGATGATGATGTGATCGGGCCCAAGTTGGACGGTCTCGCCCTTCTCCCGACGGCCGGTCTTGAAGTTGAAATGAGGAATCTGTACCTCTTCTCCACCCACGAGGGCCAGGAGGTGCTGATTGAATAGCGGGATGTCCAGAGCCTCCAGAGCTTCAAAGTCGTATTCGCCGTGCTCGTCGCGGGGTGTCTTTTCCCGATCCACAAAGTAATTGTCCAGTTCCAGGGGGAAGGGACGGATGCCGTGAGCCAGCAACTGGACAGAGAGCCGCTTGGAGAAAGTGGTCTTGCCGGCGGCGGATGGGCCGGCGATGAGCACCAAGCGCACCTCATCCCGCCAGCGGGCGATCAGATCGGCAGTCTGCGCGATGCGTTGTTCGTGCAGCGCCTCCGAGACGAGGATGATCTCGCGGATGCGCTTGTTGGCGATGGCCTCGTTCAATCCGCTCACCGATTCCACGCCGAGCAGGTGCAGCCATTTGCCATACTCGTGAAAGATGGCCATAAGCTGGGGATAATCGCGCACCGGGCGGAGCTCGGTCGGCCAGTGGCGGCGAGGATACTGGAGCACAAACCCCGATGTCCACTGGTGCAGGGCAAAGTAGCGCAGGTACCCGGCGGAGGGTACCATGTAGCCGTGAAAGTAGTCGCGCAAGCCGCGTAGCGTGTAGAGCGAAAGATAACCTTTTCGTCGGCGGGCCAAAAGCTGAGCTTTTTCCTCCTCGCCACGGGCGCGAAACATCTGGGTGACCTCGTCGAGCGGCGCGTATCCTCGTGTGATCGGAGCATCCTCGGCGACGATCTGGCGCATGCGGCTCTCAATCTGCTGCAACTCCTCGCTGGTGAACGGCTCCCGCCCCCGCACCTGGCAGAAGAAGCCGCCAAAGGGCAGTGAGTGATCCACGAAAACCTGAGCCTCGGGGAACAGTTCGTGTACGGCGGTCACCAGCAGGAAGGAGAGGGAGCGGCGGTAGATGCGCACGCCGTCCGAGTCTGAGAGGAACACAGGATCCACCCTGGCGTCGGATTGCAGCGGATAGGTCAGCTCGCGCAAGTCATCGTTGACCAACGCAGCGATGACAGGTACCGGGCTTTCACCCAGCGCAGCCTCGATGTATTGCGCCACTGACGTCCCCACCGGGGCCTCGAATGTCCGCCCGCTAGGGAACCGCGCCTGGGCTGTCTGGCGGGGCTTGGCGCTCCGCACGAGTGTGCTTTGTTCGCTTTCCATTGCGCACCGCTGTCTATTGAGAGATAAAAACGGCCACTGAGGCCGTCAATGACATACGGGTGTGTTTCAAATGAGTTGGGTAAGACCTCGGAGGTCTAATGAGATGTGTTTTCAGGCTCAAAAACTGCCCGAATCGGCGGTTTTGGGCGAGCACAAGCTCGACAGAGACCTCCGAGGTCTTAGAATGGCAACATCACACGCCCGGCCATCACCAGCGCCATGCAGCCACACAGTCCCACATCCAGAAATACCAAGACGGCCAAGACGAACCGCTGCCACGGCTCCAGGCCCGAAAACAGACGAGTTAGAGAAGGTTTGTCCTCATCCTCAAACTCTTCCTCCACCTGGGCCATCTGCTCCCGCAATCCTTCCAGGATGTCCCCCTCGCCCACCTGTTCCAGTGGTTCCTGGAATGCCTCTTCGGGCAGAGCAACTTGCCTCTCTACGCCCGCCATCAGGCCCTCGACGCTCTCCTGCTCTGAACTTGTATCTCGTTCCACCGGCCCCAGTTGATCCCCTAGCTGTTGATCTCGCATCTCGACGAGCCAATCAGGTAGTTCGTCCGCCATACGCAGCCTCCCCGTTTGACCATGATCTCCGATTCAAGACCTGTTGATTCAATCCGATCTCCAATCCCCCCATAAGATACCGCCAAACTCGCCAAAAGTCAAATGGCCGAACTCTGCCCTAAACGGAAAAAGCCGGGGTTTCCCCCGGCTCTCACTCGCCATTGAGGCCCGATCAATCAATCTTATCCCCCACGCACTTTCTCCTCTTGCCCCAGCCAAAAGTGGTGCCGCAGCACAGAAGGCAACGGCGACACACGCACCTGGCCCACTTTCTGCCCCTCGCCATTACCATTGCCCCCCAAGGCCAGAGGATGGACGTAGCAGATGTCGGGAGCCGCGCCGAACTTTTGGCGGTAGCGCCGCGCCGCCCGCCCTATCTTTTCCGCCAGTCCGCGTCTTGGATCATCGTCGTACCACAAAAGACCTTCTTGCATCGCACTGCCTCCCCAACTAGTGTCAGACATCATCGCTAACGGCGGATATGCCAGGTATTGTACCGCGCGTCCTGATACAAATTGAACGTTCCCTCGGCGCAACGCACGCGGAAACAATGCCGCCCCACCCGGTTGCCCATATTGCGCCGCGCGACCGTCCAGCAACGCTCCACGGCCTCTACGTCGTACCGCTTACCACGCCACACGAATTGCTTGGGGAAATAACCGTGCCGCCGCTTCCGCATCTCTATAGATTCTACCCTGCGCCGACGACGCTCTTTCCCTCCTTGCCTCGCCCGAACCCCTCGTCTCAAACTAAGAACAGCGCTCATAGGACATTCCTCCCACATCTACCGGCGCTCCACCAACCACGGTGAAATTCCGCTGCATCGGCGCGGACACCGAGGGTGGAAGCACATTCCAGCCAGAGGGCTGCTGCCCTCCCGGCGGCGCGACCACGACTACTGGGGGGTACGCGTTTTGCGGCGGCGTAGAGAACCTTGCCTGCCCCTCGCGCTCACCATCCCGCTTGCGGCTGACGGCGACGATGAGCAAGCTGGTGGGGATGGCGGACCCCACGCCACACACCGCCCCCGCCAACACCGCCAACGACTCGTCGCTCAAGCGGTTGCCGACGATCACGGCCAGCGACACGGCAAAAGCCAGCAGCGCTAGCCCCCCGAACACCTTCAGACGCCCCCAGGCGCCGTTGTTATTCCTCGTCACCTCGTTCATCCGCTCTATTCCTCCCACAATGCTTCACTCAACTGGTTGACCGGCCAGGGCAAGGCGATAGAGTGCGCAGGAGCGGTCAAAGAAAGAATGTCGTGGGCGCTCTCCCCTTGTGCCAGGTGAGCGGCCAGTTCCCGGATCTCCTGCGGCGAAACGTGCGCCGCCTGGAAGCGGGTCACGCGCCCCTCGGCCACGGCCAAAAAGTCACCGCGCCCCATCAACCGCTCGGCCCCGGTGCCGCTCCAACCGGTGGCCGTGCGGGCGTCCCCGGCGCTGGTCACGCGCCCCACCAGCCGTACCGGAAAGTTCGCCTTGACCAGCGGGCCAAGCACGGCGGTGGTGGGCTTTTGCGTGGCGGCGATGACGTGGATACCGACCTCGCGCCCGCGCTGTGTCAGACGGGTCAGCGCCCGCTGCACTTCCTTCCCGCCCACCATCAGCAGATCCGCCAACTCGTCAATCACGACCACCACGTGCGGCTGCTGCCCCCTCGCCGGCGACGTACTCCCCGCCCCAGCGATAGGGCCTCGTCTCTCCATCAAGCGTACCAGACTGCGCAGGGCTTCCGTCGTCTCGCCCACCTCGCGGAGAACGTGGCGCGCCAGGTGGGGCAACTCCTCGAAGAGGGCAAATGCGTGTCCCTTGGGATCTATCAACACCATGCTCAGTTGAGAGCCAGCCGCGTTGGACATCGCCAGGCTGAGGATCATCGTTTGCAGGAGCACCGTCTTTCCAGAACCCGTCGTTCCGGCTACCAGAATGTGCGCGACGTCGGGGGAGGGCAAGCGGATGAGTAGGGGGGAGCCGTCCTCGGCCAGCCCCAAGATCGCGGTCACGGGTGGGACGGATCCATCGTCGTCGAGCTGGCGATAGAGAGGCAGCAAGCGCACCGCCTGAGGGTCGTCGCGAGGCACTTCGATGGCCACCGCTGCCCCACGCCGCGATACCCGGCAATTGGATGCGTCGAGCGCGGCCGCCAACTCTTCGCTCAAGTTCTTGATCTTGGAGATCTTGGCGCCCACCGCCGGCAGCACCTGAAAGCGCACCCAGCGCGGTGTCACCGTGCCGCCGGTGACCCGCGCGGGGATCTTGTGTAACGATAGCACCGACTCGATCCGGTCGGCCTGGAATTCTAGCTTTTTGCGCACCGTTGTTTGCCCTCCAGCCGCTATGCAATTATAGAACCTTTGTTCTATAGCGCAGTATAATCATACCAGAACATTTGTTCTGGGTCAAGTGAGATTATCCCAAAGAGGTTGGGAAAAGTTGGGATAACGAAATCGAAAGGCCCGGACTTGGGGTCGGGAACCTCACAGAAACCAGCACCGGCTCTTCAGGCCGGTGCTGGGCATAGTGTCTCCAACGCCGCCTGTTTACTGCGGCGCTGCTTGGCTACCGCTCACTGCAACTGCCGCACGACCATCACTACCTTGCCCTGCACCTCCACCAGGCGGGGATCGTCCACATAGATCGGCAGCATCGTGGGGTTGGCCGGTTGGAGGCGCACTCGGCCATCCATTTCTTGGTAAAAGCGCTTGAGCGTCATCTCGCCGCGCTCCTTCAGCCACACCGCCGCCATCTCGCCGTTCTCGACCCGTTGCTGGTGGCGCATGACGACGACGTCGCCATCGTGCACCAGGGCATCAATCATCGAGTTTCCCTCCACCTGCAAGGCATATAGCCCCGCCGGGTCTCCCAGGATGTCACGGGTCAATTCGATCGTCTCATCCCCCATGAGGGGAAAGTCGCTCTCAGGCACGGGGATGGGTGCGCCGGCCACGATGCGCCCCAGCAAAGGCACCTGTACCACGGCCCCCGGAATCGCCGCGTGGGCCATAGAGGTCAGCTTCAGGCCGCGCGAGACTTCCCGGTCTCGGCTGATGTAGCCTCTCTCCTCCAATCGTTCCAGGTTGTAGCTCACGACGGAGGTGGAGCTGATGTCGGCAGCGCTGCCAATCTCGCGGATAGAGGGAGGATAGCCGTTCTCCTCGACGTAATCGGCAAGAAACTCGAGAATCGCCCGTTGTCTCTCCGAAAGATGCTCGTCCATCGTCAACCTCCTCGTCAAACTTGTGGTAACAGCCAAGATCAATTTTATTATACACGAACATACGTTCTGTGTCAAGGGGGGGCGTTGGTGATTACCCACAAGTATGCAGGTTTCTATTCGAGGTGATCGTTTTTTCACCACAGAGGCGCTGAGGACGCTGAGACAGGACATTTTTGTGTTTTCTCTGTGCTCTCTGTGTCTCTGTGGTGAGATGTGGGCAATCACCAGGGGGGCGATTGTCGGTTTTAGCACCTTACCAGTGAAATTCTTGCACATTGGGCAAGAAAATTCACCACCACGAAGAACAAGGAGCACAAAGGGGGGTCTCTTCGTGTAATTGGTGTCCTTTGTGGTTCTGGTTTATCCAGGTCAGGGCTTTCGCAGTGCATACGCACCGCTTTGACATATCTCCGCCTCTGAGCTATACTCTGTCCACACCATCACTTGGCGCGGCAAGTGGAGCAGTTCTATAGCTTTTACAGGAGAAAGGGACATGGCTATCAAATTGACCTGGTACGGACACGCAGTATTTGCCCTAGAGATCGGCGACACGCGCATTCTGGTGGATCCATTCTTCACCGGCAACGATCTCGCCCCCGTCTCGGCCGACGCGGTCGAGGCCGACTATATCCTGATCACTCACGGTCACGGAGATCACGTCGGCGACGCGGTCGCTATCGCCAAACGCACCGGGGCGCAGTGTATCTCTAACTTTGAGATCTGTAACTGGCTCCAGGCCCAGGGGGTGAGCAACGTCCATCCCCAGCACATCGGCGGCGGGTTCCATCATCCCTTCGGCTACCTCAAGCTGACCATCGCTCATCACGGCTCCAGTATGCCCGATGGCTCCTACGGCGGTAATCCATGCGGTCTGTTGCTGACCGCCGAGGGCAAAAAGGTCTACCTGGCCGCCGACACCGGGCTTTTTGAGAGTATGCGCCTAATTGGGGAAGAGGGGATTGACCTGGCCGCCCTGCCCATCGGAGACAATTTCACCATGGGGCCAGATGATGCACTGCGGGCGGTAAAGCTGATCCAGCCCCGCGTCGTCATTCCCATCCACTACGATACCTTCGAGGTCATCCAGCAGGACCCTCGGGCGTGGGCCAAGCGGGTGCAGGCCGAAACGGACACTGAACCGGTTGTGCTCGAACCCGGTGAGAGCTACGAGGTGTAGCCAAGTATACGAGGAGGCTCGACTGTGGACGAGCGCACTATTACCCGCATAATCGAGATTCTGGAAACTGCCCCCGAATTTTTCGTGCCGGTCAAAAAGCTGTGGCTGATGTTACAAGGGGAGGGCCTGGCGACGGATGTCGAATTGCAGGACTTTTACCACACACTCCAGGGAAACGAGCAATTCGAGTTCACCCCAGGGGTGGATCACAGGGGGGGATTTGAAGATGATCCTCAACTCGCCGACGAGATGGAGCGGGAAATGGAGGCTTTGGGTTTCTACAGCGGCTCGCTCGTCAAGTTGGCCTCCCGTGAGATGACGGCGGAAGACGTTTTTTCTGCTATGGCGCGCGGTTTAGAGAAAATGAACGAGGCGATCCAGGGGGCCTGGGATACACGGCCTGAGAACGATCGGGAAATTGAGGATCAACTCCTCGACATTCTCGCTGCCGGGCAAAAGCTAGAGCGTGAGATACAAGAGCTCGTCGGTCAACGGGAATAGGCCAACCGGCGGCGGATTGAAAAAGGGTGTGTTTCAAACGAGTTGGGTAAGACCTCGGAGGTCTAGGGACTGAAATGAAACACACCCATTGGAAAGCACCCCCCTGGCATCTTTTAAAAAAGTTGAGGCGCAAGAATACCCAAGGCTCCTAGCCCCCATCCCGGGGGCTTGAGCGATTGCCCCAAGATATTGAGATGATGCGGGGCGCGCCCGCCGTCTCGGCCCGCCCCGCTAGGTGCATCCAGGCCGTCGAGGCGCCCCGATAGAAACCCTGCTCCGACGGCCGGCCGCTGTAGTGACCGTAACGCCAGTAGTCGAACAAAAACACCTGGAAGCCGGTCCGCACGAGGCGAGCCACGTTCTCCAGCCGGTGGCTGACGTTACCGGCGTTGCCGTGGCAAAAGAGGAGCGTCGCCAGAGATTCGGGGCGCAGAAAGAACCAGGCGTGGAGTTGCACTTCCGGTTCAGGCGACAGAAAGACGTCTTCCGCCTCCAGGCCCAGATTGGCCAGCGTCATCGCCCAGCGAGAGGCAGGAAAGTAAAGGAAGCGGTCATTGGCGGGTGAGCGTGGTGAAGAGGAAGCCACTCGCGTTTCTTGGAGCGTGGGGGATAGAAGCGTTTTGAGTCAATCTCAATTGTGTTGCGGATGTCCTGAGAGGGCCACCTAGCACCAATACGGTCTAGTTAAGGCTGTAGCATAGGGCCTTGTGCACGTGTGCCCCGCCCACGAGGGGCTATGCTATGCTTATCTAAACTGTATTGTACCCTAGCACCACCTGTCTACGGCGGTGCGGGGCTTGAGCACATACTTTGAGACTATGTCCAGATCTTTGCCACCTCAATGGCCTGACGCAGCAGCGCGATCATCTCGTCTATTTGCTCCTCGGTGATAATGAGAGGCGGCCCCAGCATCACCAAGTCGCCAGCGACACCGTCTGCACAACCTGAGCCTGGATAGACGATCAACCCACACTCGAAAGCAGCGTCCGCGACTCGTTGACCAAAGTGTATTTCCGGTGAAAAAGTGGCCTTACTGTCCAGATCGGCCACGAACTCGATGCCCCACATCAACCCGATGCCCCGCACATCGCCGACACAGGGAATGTCCGCCAGCTCAGCTCGCAGCTTTTGGCCCAATAGCTCCCCTTTCTGGGCAGCGACGGCTACCAGGTCGTGCTCCCGTATATAGCGCAACGTAGCCAGTCCGGCGGCCGCCCCCACTGTGTGATGGGAAAAAGTTCCACCGTGGACAAAGTTGCCGCTGCCACTCAAGATGACGTCCGCCCACTCACCGCGCACGGCGGTGATGGAAAGCGGGTAATAGCCGCCGGTCGTTCCCTTGCCCATCGTCACTACGTCGGGCACGGCATCCCAATGCTGGAAGCCGAACCAGCGGCCCGCGCGTCCGAAGCCGGCCATCACCTCGTCAACGATCATCAGCAAGCCGTACTCGTCGCAGATCTGACGGATGCGGGGCCAGTATTCCGGCGGCGGCACGACCGCGCCCAACGTCGCCCCGCTGACGGATTCGGCGATAAAGGCAGCCACGTTCTCCTCGCCGACCCGCTTGATCTCGGCCGCCAGGGCATCGGCGCAGCGAATTCCACAGCCGGGGTACGTCAGTCCATAAGGACAACGATAGCAGTAGGGCGGCGGAATATGGGGCGTCTGTGGCAACATCGGTTGGAACAAGCGGCGCATCTTGGGCTTGCCCGTCATCGCCAGTGCGCCCAGCGTTGCGCCGTGATAGGACTGCCAGCGGGCGATGGTCAGGTGACGACTCGCTTGGCCGCGTTCCACCTGCACCTGGCGGGCCAGTTTGATCGCCGTCTCTACCGCCTCGGAGCCGCTGCACATGGGGAAGAATCGCGCGTCGGGCAGGGGGGTTATCTCGGTCAGCGCCCTGGCGTATTCCTCCAGCGGATGACTGGTGAACATGGTGCCGTGCGCGTAGGCTACCTGGGCGGCCTGTTCGGCCATTGCCTCCGTCACCTCGCGCACGCCGTGGCCGATATTGACCACGATGGCCCCACCCGAACCGTCCAGATAGCGGCGGCCCTCGGTGTCGTACAGGTAGACCCCTTCGCCCCGCTCGATTACGGGGTGCGGGTGGGCAGCCCGCCGGTATAAAACGTGGCCTGTGTAATCTGCGCGGACCATCAGCTACTCCCTGCGTACCAGAAGCGACATCCCCAACCCCCCGCTGACGCACAGAGTCGCCAGGCCCAGTTCGGCGTCGCGCTGCTGCATGGCGTGGAGCAGCGTAACGACGATGCGCGCTCCAGTACAGCCGGTGGGGTGCCCCAGCGACACCGCTCCTCCGTGAACGTTGCGGCGACTCACGTCCCAGTCCAATTCCCGCTCCACGGCCAACACCTGAGCGGCGAACGCCTCGTTGAGCTCGATCAGATCCAGGTCATCCAAAGAGATCCCAGTCTGAGCCAGAACTTTGCGCGTGGCGGGGACCGGCCCCATACCCATGCGGTGTGGCTCGACCCCACCGCTGGCAAAGGCCTCGATACGGGCCAGCGGCTCGACGCCCAAGGCCTGGGCCTTGTCCGCCCGCATAACGACCACGGCCGCCGCCCCGTCGGTGATGCCGCTGGCGTTGCCGGCCGTGACAGTGCCATCTTTCTTAAAGACCGGACGCAGGCGGGCCAGCTTTTCCAGATCGGTGTCGGCCCGGGGACGCTCGTCCCGCTCGACCCGCACCGTGGCCCCTTTGCGACCTGGCGCGTCCACGGGTACGATCTCGGCGTCGAACCAGCCCTCTTCCCAGGTGCGCACGGCCTTCTGGTGGCTCTCCAGGGCAAAGCGGTCCTGCTCTCCCCGCCCAATGCCGTACTCTTCGACCAACACCTCTGCCGTGAGACCCATCATCATTTCCGCAAGCGGGCAATAGTAGCCGTCGCGGTGCATGGCGTCTACCAGTACATCGTCTCCTAACCGGTAGCCCCAACGGGCTTTTGTCAGCAAATACGGAATCTGCGACATCTGTTCCACGCCCCCGGCCAGGACGACCTCGTTCTCGCCAGTGACGACGGATTGGTAGGCCAATGTGATGGCCTTGAGACCGCTGGCGCAGGCTTTGTTGATGGTGAACGCCGGCCGGTCCACGGGCACGCCGGCCTGGTAGCCGATCTGACGGGCCAGGTTGGGGCCGTTTCCCGCCTGGCGGGCGTTGCCGATGATGACCTCATCCACGTCGGCCGGCGTCAATCCGGCTCGGTTCAGGGCCTCGTCGGCCACAATGCGGCCCAATTCGACGGCCGCTACGTCTTTGAGCGCCCCGTTAAATTTGGCAATCGGGGTGCGGACTGCGGACGCGATCACTATATCAGTCATATACTCTCCTTTTTCTTGCTCGTTGGTTTCTTTCGTGGCGGTCCAGGTGAGCCGGCTCCAGGACAGACACCTCGCCGCTAAAGAGACGCTCGAGGCCCACTTGAGGTTGGTCCAGGCCGCGCTGCTTTCGCTCCTTGCATATTTGACACTGCTCAGGGCAGCCGCTGGGGCCGGTATCCTCGGGCTCCAAGTAGCGGGCGATGGCACCTTCATAGTTTCTAAAAATTGTCATACGTTCGCTCCTGCTCACGATATAGCAGGGATCAATGGGGGTCTTTCCCACCCCGCCGCCGACGTCCTTGATGTATCGAGGCACTGCAAAGCCGGTGGTATGGCCCCATAGATGCTCAATGATCTCGATCCCTTTGCCAATCGAGGTGCGGAAATGACCAATGCCCTGCGACAGATCACATTGATAGATATAGTAGGGGCGAACCCGATTATGCACCAGGCGTTGAACCAGTTCCTTCATAATGTAGGGACAATCGTTGACACCTTTGAGCAGCACGCTCTGGTTGCCCAGAACGATGCCGTTATCTGCCAGTTTGGCCAGCGCCTGTCGAGATTCGGGCGTCACCTCCCGGGGATGGTTAAAGTGGGTGTTGAGCCAAACCGGCTGATATTTCTTCATCATGGTCACCAATTCGTCAGTGATCCGCTGAGGCATCACCACCGGCACGGCCGACCCGTAGCGCACAATCTCGACGTGCGGTATCTCGTGCAGTCGGGCCACGATGTATTCCAGCTTTTCGGTCGCAAAGGTCAATGGGTCGCCGCCACTCAACAAGACGTCACGAACGGGCCGGGTCTCCCGAACGTAAGCGATCATCTCGTCAATCCGAGATTGAGGGAGCGGTTGGTCTGTCTCGCCGGCCATCCGGCGTCGGGTACAGTGACGGCAGTACATCGAGCATTGGTCGGTGACCAGGAACAGCACACGATCGGGGTAGCGGTGGGTCAGTCCCGGCACAGGAGAGTCGACGTCCTCGGCCAAGGGGTCCACCAGGTCTTCGTCCCGGATCTGCGTCTCGAACATTGTCGGGACCGCCCGCATCCGGATGGGGCAGGCCGCGTCATCCGGGTCCATCAAACTGGCATAGTAGGGGGTGATGGACATGCGCAAGGTGTTCAGTGATTCTTCAACGACCTGTTTTTCCTGGTCTGTCAGGTTGATCACCTGGCTCAACTGATCAACGGTCGTGATCCGGTGGGCAATCTGCCAATGCCAATCGTTCCATTGGGCCTCATCCACGTCCTTCCACAGCGGGATGCTTTGATAGCGCCGTCTTTCGGTCATTCCCAAATCTCCTTAACGATATAATCCCTGCGGATCCAATATTTCCCGCAGCAAGTGTAGCTCCTCATCTGCCGGGACATCGGTTTCTCCCAGATTGGGGGATACTTGCAGGTCCCATCCCACATTTTCTAGCACCTCGGTCAGTTCGACGCCGGGGTGAAGGCTGTGCAATGTCATCTCGCCCGGGTGTGGTTTACCCGCTGTGGTCTGGTCAAATTTGAATACGCATTTATCGGTGACGACCAGCCGAGGACCGCTGCCGGGAATTCCCAGCGCGGCCCGCTCATTCCCGCCCCCCAAATGTCCGGGACTGGTGATAAAATCGAGTTGCTCGACAAAGGCCCGTCGCTTGAGCCGCATAATCACAAAGATTTGTTGGGCGTTGATAGCGATCTCGCACGCCCCGCCGCTGCCCGGCAGGCGGACCTTGGGGTGCGCCCAATCACCGATGACGGTGGTGTTCAAGTTGCCAAAGCGATCGATCTGTGCACCGCCCAGGAAGGCAACCTCCACGCGCCCGCCTTGCAAGTACAGTCCAAAAAGATCGGCCATCGAACAGACCGACGTCGCGCCGCTGATGAGGGTCGGGTCGCCGATGGAGAGAGGGAGACGAGCCGGGCGAGCGCCATACACGCCGCTCTCATAGATAAGCTCCATCTCTGGGGCCACCGTCCGTCGCGCCAGGTTGCAGGCGCTGTTGGGCAGCCCCACGCCGACGAACACAGTGCGCACACCGGCCAATGCGCGGGCCGCTGCTACAATCATCATTTCAGAGGGGGTATAATTAATCATAAATTCTCCATTTGACCACGAAGGACACCAAGTACACAAAGGTGTACACACGTTTTTTCCTTCGTGTCTTTTGTGGTCACTTGTACGCTCCATAATTCACTGTCATAGTCAGCGCTTCTCCAGAGGCCAACCGCTCCCACGTCTCTGGTCCCATCTTTTCGACGTACTCTGTCCGGCTCTGCACGCCGTACACCCACTCGTCCAGCCAGGCTTGTGTAGCCTGTTCGTCCCGGCTGACTTTGTCCCAGCGCAGATAGAACTCGTTATCGCGGTCATGGTAGCCTTGTACGTAAGAAGGATGCGTGCCATACGGCTCACAAACCACCGCATCTACGATCAAACTGGGGATGATGGCGCGGTTTGGGTCGGAGCGGATGACGGCTTCCTCCACGATCTCTTCCACGACGACGATGACGCGCTCGGCCGCAAAAGCGGCTTCCTTTTGCACCCCCAGCAGGCCCCACAGGTGAGTGTTCCCCTCCCGGTCGGCCCGTTGGGCGTGGATGATGGCGACGTCCGGGTTGAGGGGAGGCACAACGGCGATGGATTCGTCTCCGTAAGGGCTTTCGACAGAGCGGATGCGCGGGTTGACCTTGGACAGATCGCTCCCTGTGTAGGAACGCAGGGGGAAGAACGGCAAGCGATAGGCCCCCGCCAGGTACCGCCCCACCATCCCAAAGTGGGAATACTCTTCCAGTTCAATGGGATGGGGTATACCTTGCTCGACCGCCCGGCGGACGCAATGCAGAGAGCCGACGCCCGGATTGCCCAGGTAGGAGAAAACCATCTTGCGGGCACATCCGGCCGCGATCATCTGGTCATAGATCAAATCGGGCGTCATGCGGCACAGGGTCAGGTCGCGGCGGCCCTGGCGCATGATCTCGTGGGCGGCGGCAAAACAGATGCAGGCGGTAAAGCCCTCAATGGCTATCGTGTCGCCATCGTGAACGTGGGCGGCGATAGCCTCGCGCATACTCGTCAATTTATCAGCCATTCTCCACTCCTGCAATGGCGGCCTCGAAAACTCGAAGCGCCACGTCCGCCTCCTCCCGCGTGACCACCAGCGGCGGCGACAGACGAATGGCCTTGTCTCCGCACTCTAACGCGATGAGACCGCGTCGGAAGCAGTGTTCGGCCACACCTGCGGCCTGCTCGCCGGTCTGGAATTCAACGCCGATCATCAACCCCAGACCACGCACGTCGGCCACGATGGGGTGCTCGGCCTGTAGCGCGGCCAGACGTTCCAGCAGGTAGTCGCCGATCTTGACAGCGTTGTCCATCAGTCCTTCCTCCAGTAGAGCGATGGTCTCCAACGCTGCCGCGCAGGCCACCGGGTTGCCGCCGAACGTGCTCCCGTGCGCGCCCTTCGCCCAGGTCATCAGTTCCGCCCTGGCCATAAAGGCCCCCAGCGGCATACCGGAGGCGATGCCCTTGGCCACGGTGATAATGTCGGGCGTCACGCCAAAGTGCTCGAACGAGAACATTTTGCCCGTGCGCCCCATCCCGGCCTGTATCTCGTCGGCGATGAGCAGGATACCGTACCGGTCGCAGAGAGCGCGCAGGGCCGGCAGCCAGTCGGACGGCGGCACCACGTAGCCTCCCTCGCCCTGTACCGGCTCGACGATGATGGCCGCCACGTCCTCCGGCGGCGCGATACGGGCAAATATCTCCTGTTCAATATAGTCCACACAGGCCAGGCCGCACTCGGGATAGCTCTGGTTGTAATGGCAGTTGAAACAGTTACCATAGGGAACGTGAGTCACACCGGAAAGTAGTGGGCCAAAATGACGGCGATATTTGGGTTTGCTGGCCGTCAGCGAGATGGTGCCCAGCGTCCGGCCGTGGAACGCTCCCAGGAAGGCGATGAAGCGGTGCCGTCCGGTGGCGTAGCGGGCCAGTTTGAGCGCGCCCTCCACCGCCTCGGCCCCCGAGTTGGAAAGAAAAGCCTGCCAATCGTCCGCTCCTGGAGCAAGGGAAGTCAGTTTCTCTGCCAGTTGGGCATAGACGGGATAGTAAAAGTCGGCACCGCAGAGGTGGATAAGGCGAGCGGCTTGCTCCTGGATCGCCTTGACGACTCGAGGGTGGCAGTGCCCGGTGGAGCAGACGGCGATACCGGCCGCAAAATCGAGGAACCGGTTGCCGTCCACGTCGGTGACGAGGCAGCCTTGTGCGCTCTCGGCCACCAACGGGTAGGCGCGTGGCAGTGACGGCGAGACCACCTGTTGATCCGTTTCGATAAGCGCCCGAGCCTTGGGGCCGGGCAGATCGGTAATGATTTGTGGTGTGGCGTTTTTCAGGTTCAATTTTCTCTCCTTTGTGCTTTCAAAAAGTGATGCGGGTAGGGTGGAATGCCATTCCGACCGTCTCTTCTCAAAAAGTTGGGGGAAAAGTAGGGCGGAATGCCATTCCGCCTTACATTACCCCGGCCTACGTTGAGGCCCCAAGTACGCGCAAGACGACGTTATGAATCAATTCCGGAACCGTTTCAAAAGAATACGGCATATAGACGCGCTCCCCCTTCCCGTGGGCCTCTTTCCCCCACGGGCCTATGTTGGCTACATCGCAGTTCAATTCGTGAATCAGATCAAAGGGAACGGTGAAATACTCGCGTCGCGCCGGATGTCGTTGATCCGCTTCCTGGGGGACGCCATCGTCTCTGTCTCGCCACAGGGGAAAGTTCTCTTTGAGCGTCGGGAGGCTTTGGTATACTGCCTTGTCCACTTTCATATAACTGATGTCAGAGACATACGGGTAAAATCCCCTGAATTGGATATCCCCGTATCGCCCACTGCCTACCTCGGCGGCTATCGCCCTATTCAACTGAGATTCGCTATCCCCACGGATGGGTGGAAAGTACGGAGGCGCGAAATAGATCAGCACCGCCGGTTTTCCCAAATCAAAGACGCCCTCTCGACCGGCAATTTCCACCAACGTTTTGACGATGGACACACTGCGCTCCCGGCTGTCCAGCCCCGCCAACTGGCTGTTATCTATGAGAAAGTCGCGTTCTTCCTGCGACAATTGGCTCAATATGCGTTCGGCTCTCAGGATATAACCAAAGGCCCGCTCTTCCAGTTCTTGTTCCAGCGCAACGCGGCCCAGCTTTGCGGCGACAGCCTGGTAGAGTTGCTGATAGGTCCATACCCGCCCGCCCAGGTCGTCAATCGGCACACTGCTGTTCTGACGCTCGGCGTACTTGCTCCATTGAACGACCCGCCGGTGGTTGGCCTTGCTGAGCGCGCGTTGCGCCAGAGCGACCATTTTGACCAGGACATCGTGAGGGGTCCAACTGTGGACCAGGCAGCTACAATGAATGACCGTCGAGATGGGGGTCTGGGCGTCGTAGCGGGCTTTGAAATCTCGCTGTTTCTGGGTCAGCGGCGGAACCGTGATCTCTCCATCCGCCTCGTCGCACAGCGCCACGTTCAAGTTCGTTTCCTGGATCAGGTTAGCGGCGATGAGATTGGCATCCAGGCCGCGAAAGGCCTCGCCCACGTGGGTCTCGCACCCGCGGACGTAAAAGCAGCACAACATCTTGCCTATCGTTCCCCGGTAAATATAGCGCCTGTCGTCGCCCGGCTCGCGTGGCGCGGTATAATCCGAGTTGATGATGCCCACATAGTCCAGGTGGTGCGTCGCCCCAAGCTTGACCAGTCTCTCGACGGCGGCCATCGTCCCGGCCGACTCGACCTCTTCGTCGGGCGTGGCAATCATAATCACGTTGCCGCGGAGTGTATCCCTGGACTCGGCCAGCGCCCCCATCACGGCGATCTGAGCCGCGACGCCGCTCTTCATGTCGAAACTGCCCCGTCCAAACATCCACTGCCGGCTGCCGGCGTCGAGGAGGCACTCGTCCTCGGTATCCGGGTTCTTCTCGTACCGTTCCAGCAGGGCGTCTTGCAGGGCCTGGGGATCGAACGGGTCCACGTCAGCGCCATAGTCTTGGACGCCGGCGACGTCCAGGTGGCCCAGCAGAATCACGGTAGGGATTTTATCGGCATCCGGCGGAAAGGCGCGGCCCTCTACCATCGCCCAGACGATCTTGCGCCCATCGCCCGCTATCTCCCAGTAGGCGGGCGACAGTCCCCGTTCTGCCAGAGCGCCGTGGATCTCGGCAGCGCACGCGTTCTCGCCCGTCACGCTGGGGCTGATGCTGTTGATTTGGACCAGCCGGGCCGTGATGGCTTTGACCTCATCGTACCACTTTTTGTTGGGATTTTCTGACATTGGCAGCCCTAGTGCTTGATATCGCCGGACGTTTGAACGCCTTTAGCGTGCGATTTGCAGCTCTTTCAGCTTGGCATCGGTGGGCACGCCGTTCTTGTCCCAGCCACGCAGTTGATAAAACTCGGGCAGCATCACGTCCAGCTCGACCACGTGTCCTTTGGCCGGGCCGTCGGGCATCGGCTCCTCCAGCATGCGCCTGGGCAGGGTATCCTCCGCTCTGGTGAAACCCGCTTTGAGCAGGAACAAGCGCTCCAAATTATAGACGCGCTCCGCCGCCTGGAGCAAGGTCTCCTCGGTGTAGCCCGCGCCCGTGGCATAGTTCATCAGTTTGGTCAGCCGGGTAGGCCGCAAGTCCATGTTCTGCTCGAACAGGTAACGCACGCTCAAAAAGACGCACAGACCGGCGGCGTCAATCAAGGCAAAGATATCCTCAAAATACTTGATCAGGCGCGGCTTGTCCTTGATGGTCAGAGGGTCGAGTTTCTCAGGGACGCCAAACACCTCGGCGTAGGCGATATCGCCAGCCATGTGAGAAGCGCCGATGTTGGACGTGGCATAGAGCAGGCCCATCCCCTTGGCTCCACGCGGGTCATAGCCCGGAAATTCCTGTTTCTTGGCCGTGATAGAGAATTCGGGGTGGCCATACTTTTCAGCCAGGCGATAGCTGCCTTCGGCCAGCAAATCGCCAAAACCCTCTCGATAGGCCGTCTTTGTGACCAGGTCAATCACCGCGTCGGCGTCGCCGAAATTGAGGGGCCGGCCCACGTCACTCTCCGGCAAAATGCCCTTTTCGTACAATTCCATCGCGCAGGCAATCGTCATCCCGACGGAAATGGTGTCCATCCCCAGCTCGTTGCACAAGTAATTTGCCTTGGTAACCGCCGCCATGTTGCCGATTCCGCAACCGCTGCCAAACGCGGCAATGGTTTCGTACTCTGGGCCCTCTCCCTCGCCGCCATAGACCGGATCGTCCACCCGCGTGTCGCGCCCGCAGGCAATGGGACAGCCGTAGCATGGCTTGGCCCGGACCAGGTACTTTTCCGTGAGCACCTCGCCCGTGATGCCCTCTACCCCTTCGAACACGCCGCTCTGAAAGTTGCGGGTGGGCAGGATGCCGACCTCGTTGGTCACGATGGGCACATAGGCCGTGCCGTATTCCCGCAGCGATGCCCCCTTTTTTACGTCCGCGTTGACCTGGCTCCTCACCAGCTTGCACAGATCCTTCATTTGCTCGGGTTCCGCCAGGGGGACCTTTTGCGTCCCGCGCACGACCACGGCCTTGATGTTCTTGCTGCCCATCACGGCGCCCACGCCGGAGCGGCCCGCTGCCCGATGCTTGTCGTTCATGATGCTGGCGACCTTGACCAGGTTCTCGCCGGCCGGCCCGATACAGGCTATCTTGGCCTTGGCGTCGGTCTCTTCCAGCAGGGCATCCTCGGTCTCGTGGACCGTCTTGCCCCACAGGTGCTCCGCCGAACGGATCTTGACCTGGTCGTCGTTGACCCACAGGTAGACCGGCTCCTCAGCCCGCCCCTCAAAGATGAACATGTCAAAGCCCGTGCGTTTCATCTCGGTCGGGAACACACCGCCCGAGTTGGAGCAGGCCAGCGCGCCGGTGAGAGGCGCTTTGGTGACCACCATATAGCGGTTGCCGGTCGGGGCCGGCGTGCCCGTCAGCGGTCCGTTCGCAAAAAAGAGCTTGTTCTCCGGGGCCAGTGGGTCCACGGTCGGGTCCACCTCGTCGTAGAGGTACTTTATCGCCCACCCCCGGCCGCCGATGAAATATTGCGCCGTCTGGGGGTCTACGTCCTCCACAGAGACCTCTTGGTCGGTCAAATTTACTCTCAGGATTTTGCCGTGCCATCCAAACATAACGTTCTACCTCCTATTTGATTCCGTTCTACTCTCAATCTGTTGTTGTACCTCAGCCGCCAGCCATCGCTGGGAACGCGGCAATGACGTCGCCTTCTTCCAAAACCCGCTCCGGCTCGACGCTGCGACCGTTGATCAGAATGACGCTGGCTCCGTCGCCGGTCGGGACGCCGAAACGGGCCAGCAAGTCCGCGGCCCGGGTTCCGGCCGGGATTTCCAAATCGCAAGCGCTGCCCTGGCTACTCGGGGGAAGATGCTGGCGGTAAGAGGCGAAAAGCTTTAATCGGATGTTCACCACACTAACCGCTGTACACGATCTGTCCATCAAAGACAGTCATCAACACTTGTGTTTCAGCGATCTCTATCGGTTCGATAGCAAAAATGTCGCGGTCGAGCACGACCAGGTCGGCCAGTTTGCCGGGCGTGATGCTGCCCAGTTCCGCCTCTCGACCGGCGACCAGGGCCGCCCCCATCGTATAGCCCCACACCGCCTCGGCCACGGTCAGCCGCTGATCGGGGTACCATCCCCCCTGCGGTTCGCCGTCGCGCTGCTGGCGAGTGGCGGCGGCGTGGATGCCAAACATCGGGTTGGGGCTGGCGACCGGACAGTCGGAGCCAAAGGCCAGCGTCACGCCGGCGTCCAGCATGTCGCGGAAGGGATAAGCCAAGCGCCCGCGCGGGCCGACCGATTTTTCGACCATTGGGATATCGTCGGGGCAATGGATGGGCTGCACCGAGGCTACTACATCCAGTTTTCCCAGCCGAACTATGTCCTCGGGCTGAATCATCTGCACGTGCTCGATGCGGTGAGGGGGGCCAAGTTTGGGTTGCGAGTTTTGGGTTGCGAGTTGTTCAAAGACGGTAATCAGCTCGCGGTTGGCCCGGTCGCCGATGGCGTGGATGGCTACGGCCAGCCCGGCCTGGTCGGCTTTGTGGACCGCTTGGGCGATTTCGTCCATTGGCGTCAAAGGCATACCGCAGTCGCCGGTATCTTGATACGGTTCCAACATCCAGGCCGTGCGCGCGCCCTGCCCGCCGTCCGAAAACAGCTTGACGTGGCCCACGCGCAAATAGTCGCCGCCCATTCCGGTGCGCAGCCCCAGCGCGACAGCCTCGTCCAGCCGCTCGCCGGGGATGTGCATCCACATACGCAGGGCCAGTTCGCCCGCCGCCCGCAGGTGTTGGTAGGCGCGAAAGGCCGGCGGCCCGTCGGCGCCGCCCATGATGCGGTAATCGTGGACGCCGGTCAGGCCCAGCCGGTGCAGGATAGCAAAACCCTCCTGCATCGCCGCGACGGTCTCTTCTTCGGTGGGCGGGGGGATGACGTTGGACACCAGGTTGATGGCCAGCTCGCGCAGGATACCGTTCGGCCATCCCGACTCGTCCCGGTTGATGACGCCTTCGGGCGGGTTGGGGGTATCGGCCGTAATGCCTGCCTCCTGGAGCGCGCGTGTGTTGACCACCGCCAGGTGCAGGTCGTTGCGCCACAGAATCACGGAATGGTCAAGGGCCACGTCGTCCAGGTCGGCGCGGGTGGGCATACGCTGCTCGGGCCAACGGCTCTCGTTCCAGCCCTGGCCCAGGATCCACTGTCCGGGCGGCGTCTCGCTTACCCTTTGCGCCAACTGCGTTCTCAGGTCGGCCAGCGAGGTGACCTCGGCCAAAGCCAGCCGCCGTAGACCTAGCGACCAATCGTAATAGTGAAAGTGCGCGTCGGTCAAGCCGGGCAGCACGCGGCGCCCTCCCAGGTCAATCACCTGGGCGTCTGGAGCGGCCAGAGCGCGGATCTCGTCGTCGTCGCCCACGGCCCAGATGCGGCCACAGCGAATGGCGACGGCTGTAGCGTGTGGATACGCGGGGTCTTGCGTGTGAATTTTGCCGTTGATTAAGAATAGGTTGTTCATTTGCACCTCGGAGAACACGGATAGGGAGGATTTGCGGATCAACTCGTCCGATCCGTTACTCCTGCCCATCCGTGTTATAAAAGAAATCCTTTGGGGAACGGGTCTCGTGGATCCAGCACAAACTGGTTCACTCCGGTAATGTGCGCGCTTCCCCGCACCTCTGGCACGACGGCTGGCAGATCCCCCACCATCGTTTCGGCCACCAGCCGACCCTCGAAAGTGGTGCCCAGGATGCCGGCGTTGACGTATGGCTGGTCGAGGGCCAGTTTCCCCCAGTGATGAAGCAACGTCATCTTGGCGGATGTACCGGTGCCGCACGGGGAACGATCTATGTGAGACTCACCGTAAACCACGGCGCTCTTTCCATGCCCATGATCGGTGGAAGCGTAAAACTCGGTCACGTCCACCGTAGTTACCTCGGGGCGGGTCGGGTGTCGGACGGTCAACTGGTCGTTGGCTGCATCAATGATGGCCATGCCCAGCTCGATCAACCGGCCGGCGTTTTCCGGCCCCAGCTCCAGACCGATCTGTTCGGCCGAAACCATGGCAAAAAAGCCTCCCACGCAGACCGTATCCACCCGGATGCGGCCCAGCCCTGGCACATCCAGAGGTTGGTCCGTACTGTAGACGAACGAGGGGGACAGGTGGATGGTCACAGATTCGACCTCTTGCCCCTGCACGTGGGCGGTCGCCGCGGCCGGGCCGGAAGGGGTGTCTATCGTCACCAGAGTCTCCGGCTCGACGGCTTTCACCATCCCGGCCTCGACGAGCGTGGTAACAGCGCCGATGGTGGCGTGGCCGCACAGGTAAGGGTAGCGGCGGGCGTCCATATAGATCAGTCCGAAATCCGCTCCCTCGGTCGTAGGCTCTGTGAGCAGCGCGGCGATCATGTCGCGGTGGCCACGCGGCTCGCTGGTCAGTTGCAGCCGGATGTGGTCCCATTCTCGTATGAGGTACAGCCGCTTGTCGGCGACCGTCGCGCCGGGGATGGGGGGGACACCGCCGACGATCAGGCGCGTAGGTTCGCCGGCGGTGTGAGAGTCTATGGTAACGAGGCGGTCAGGGAAGCGCTCTAGCAGTTGTTGCGTTATATCTGTCATTCGTCACTCGCGTCTTTTCGTGCCCAAGTATGCCTCTTGGACCGATGGGTCTTGTAACAGTTCCAGCCCGCTGCCTTCGCGAAGTATCTTGCCGGTTTCCAGGACGTAGGCCCGGTCAGCCACGGCCAATGCTTTTTTGGCGTTCTGCTCCACCAGCAGGAGCGTGGTTCCCTCTGCGTTGATGTCGCGCACAATGCTAAAAATTTCCGCCACCAACATTGGGGCCAGGCCCAGCGACGGCTCGTCCAGCAACAGCACACCTGGACGGGCCATCAGCCCCCGGCCAATGACCAACATCTGTTGCTCGCCACCGCTCAAACTGCCGGCGAACTGTTGCCGGCGTTCCTTGAGACGCGGAAAGCGCGTGTACACGTGCTCCAAGTCTTCCTCAATGCCGGCCTTGTCGCGACGCAAGAACGCGCCGATGTGCAAGTTCTCCTCCACGTTGAGATTGGCGAAAACCTGCCGCCCCTCGGGCACCTGGATGATCCCTTGACCGACGACCTGGTGTGGTTTGTCTGGCAAACGCTGGCCCTGATAGACGACCTCGCCCCGATGATACGGGACCATCGCCGAGATCGCGTTCAACAAAGAGGATTTGCCGGCTCCGTTGGCGCCGATTATAGTCACGATCTCACCTTTGTCCACGTGAATCGAAACGCCCTGTAACGCCTGAATACCGCCATAAGCGACATAGATATCTTTGATTTCTAACAGCGCCATGCTATTCCTCCTCCTCTGTGCCCAGGTATGCCTCGATCACCACTGGGTTAGACTGCACCTGCTCCGGCGTGCCCTGGGCGATGGTGCGGCCAAAGTCTATCACGACGATGTTGTCGGCCAGGCCCATCACCACCTCCATGTGGTGCTCGATGAGCAGAATAGTCAGATCAAAGGTCTCGTGGATCTGCTCGATGAACTCCATCAACTGCACCGTCTCGTCAGGGTTCATGCCGGCCGCCGGTTCGTCCAGCAGCAACAGCTTGGGTTCCTGGGCCAGGGCGCGGGCGATCTCTAACCGCCGCTGATGCCCGTAGGGCAGATTTTTGGATAGTTCACTAGCACGGTCGTCGAGGTTCACCAGTTTCAGCAACCGCCAGGAGCGCTCGGCCAGGTCTTTTTCCTCACGACCGCGACGTGGCGTGGGAAGCAGCCCTTCCCATACGGAATAGCTGGCATAACGGTGGCAGGCCGTGCGCACATTGTCCAGCACGCTAAAATCGGAGAAAAGGCGGATGTTTTGAAAGGTGCGGGCGATGCCTTTTGCGGCGATTTGGTGGGTTCTCAAACTGGTGATCGTGTCGCCGTCGAAGGAGATTTCCCCCTCCGTCGGCTCGTAGATACCGGTGATGAGGTTAAAGATGGTGGTCTTTCCCGCGCCGTTGGGCCCGATGATGGCGTACAATCCTCCAGTCTCCAACTGGTGGGAAAAGTCATCCACCGCCGTTACCCCGCCAAAGTTCTTGGTGAGGTTTTGAATTTCTAGTAGAGGCATGTCGTCTATCCTCCCTGCTTATTGAACAAGGCTTTCAGGTTAGCGGGTGTGAATTCCCACGAACCCATCAGGCCCTCGGGGCGGACAACCATGATCACCACGACCAGGACGCCATAGGCGACCAACCGCCAAGCCTGCGCCGCCCGTAGCAGTTCCGGCATCGAAGTGAGCACGACGGCTGCAAAGACCGCGCCGGTGAGGCTGTGCATTCCGCCAAAGATGACCATCACTATTAACTCGGTTGATTTGATGATGCCGAACATTGAGGGCTGAATAAAACCAATGTAATGGGCCAGCAGCCCGCCCGATAGTCCGGCCAACGCAGCATTGATGGCGAACGAAATCTGCTTGTAGCGAAAAGAGTTGATGCCGATAGATTCGGCGGCCAACTCGTCCTCGCGGACGGCCACACAATTGCGTCCGTGACGCGAACGGACATAATTAGCCACCAACCACAAAGCAAGCACAGTCGCAACCAGGGCCACGGGGAGAGTGGTGTAGAGCGGGATGCGCGGGATACCGCGCGAGCCGCCGGTGAGCTTTTCCAGATTCTCCACCAGCAGCCGCACGACCTCGGAAAAGCCCAGGGTGGCGATGGCGAAATAGTCCCCCTTGAGCCGCAAGGTGGGATAACCGATCAGGAAACTGGTCAGCACAGAGACAAGCATACCGGCCAGCAAGGCGAGCGGAAATGGTACCGCGTATTTGGTGGTGAGGATAGTGGCCGTGTACGCGCCGACGGCCAGGAATCCGGCCTGTCCAAAGTTGAACAATCCGGTGAACCCCGTCATCAGCGATAGCCCCAGCACCGCGATCAGGTTGATACAGATCAAGACGAGAATACCGATGTAATACTGTGACATGTTTGCGCCTCCTTACGCCTTTTCCCCGGTGATCGTGCCCAACAAACCGCCAGGTCTGACGATGATGATGATGATCATCAGCGCGTACGAGAACAGATCGCGGAAAGCCGAGGAAACAAAGGCCGCCGCAAAGGTCTCGGTAACGCCCAGCACCATCGCGCCCAACACGGCCCCTGGCAGACTGCCCAGCCCGCCCACCACGGCGGCGATAAAGGCCTTGAGAGTCAGGATGCCCATCTGAGGCCAGACGGTATACTTGATGCCAAACAGCACCCCTCCCAACCCAGCCGACGCGCCGGCCAAAAAGAACACGAACGCCACGACCATATCGGGGTTGATGCCCATCAGGCTGGCTACCCGCATATTGTACGACGTGGCTCGAATGGCGTTACCCATCCGCGTGCCATAGATGATCCAGGTCAACAGCGCCACCGATATGGCTGCGATCACGAAAATGATAATATCCAGCCGCCCGATGCTCAAGTCCCCTATCATAAAGGGAGAGATAGCAAAGACTTCCGGGTAGGTGCGAAAGTTGGGGCCGATGGTGACGATGGTAAAGTTTTCCAGGAAAATGGATGCTCCCAGAGAAGAGATCATCAAGTACAGCAGCGGAGAGTTGCGTATCCGGATTGGCCGGTAGGCGAGACGCTCGTTGAGGACGCCCAGCAGTCCGGCCCCGATTATAGCCAGGGGCAAGGCCGCCCAAAAGGGCATTCCAAACAAGGTCAGTGCAAAGAATCCAAAGTACGAACCCAGCATTAGCACACCGCCGTGAGCAAAGTTGGAGAATTTCAAAATGCTATAGACCAACGAATAGCCCACGGCGATCAGCGCGTACACGCTGCCGATAGAGACGCCGTTGATTATTTGCTGCAAGACTGTGCTCATCTGAACCTCCCATCAGAAAGTAGACAAGTAGATGAGTAAACAAGTTAGCAAGTCTGGGAGGAGATAGCACTCTCCTCCCAGACGAATGCCTGATGAGCCTATTTCATCGGCTCAACTATTGTGTAGAACTCGAACTCGCCATCCTTGATCGTCATGATGACGGCCGATTTGCCGACGGGATTGTGCGTCTCCGGATCAATGGTGATGTTGCCGGTGAAACCCTCCACCGGGTCTAATTGCTCCAGAGCGTCGCGGATCGCCGTGGGGTCGGCCGAGCCGGCCTTTTCGATGGCGGCTGCCAGCACCATCATGGCGTCGTGCGTCATGATGGCGTTGACCTGGATGTCCTTCCCATATTCTTCCTCGTACGCTGCACGGTACTCTTGCACATTGTCGGCGTTCACGTTCGTGTGATCCACAAAGTAGCAGCCTTCCACCGCGGAGGCCGCCATCTCCAACAAGGTGGGCGAGGGCCAGCCGTCGCCGCCGATGAAGGGCACCGTGATGCCCAGGTCGCGGGCCTGCTTGGCCGCCAGGGCGACCTCTTTGGCCAGGAAGGGCATGATGATCACGTCTGGCTCGGCGTCCTTGATGGACGTAAGCTGCGCGCGGAACTCGACGTCGCCGGTCTTGAAGGCCTCGTCGGCGACCAACTCACCGCCCAGTTCATCCCAGCGCTGCACAAAGTAATCGCGCAGGCCAACCGAATAGTCAGAGCTAATCTCGTAGAGTATGGCCGCTTTGCGGGCCTCCAGGTTGCCGTAAGCAAAATCGGCGATCACAGAGCCCTGGTAGGGATCGGTGAAGCAGACGCGGAACGTGTACTCCATCAACACCCCTTCTTCAGGTTGAGTGACGCGCGGGTTGGTGGCGTAGGTGGCGATGACGGGCACCTTGTTCTCTTCGGCGATGGGGGCGACGGCGATGTTGGAACCGCTGCTGTTGGTGCCGATGACGGCCACGACCCCGTCCTCCGTGATCAGGCGTCGCACCACGTTGACCGACTCCAACTGGTCACTCTTGTTGTCGTAGGCGATCAACTCGAACTGCCGGCCGCCCAGAACGCCGCCGGCCTCGTTGATCATCTCCATCGTGAACTGGGTGCCGTTCCTGCTGGCCTCTCCCCAGAGCGCCCAGTCGCCCGTGAGCGCGCCAAACCAACCCACCTTGATCGGCTCCAGGTCGGCCGCCGGTTCCGCTGGCTCCGCTGGCGCTTGGGCCCCACCCATAGGCTCGAACACTTTGTAGTATTCGAACGCGCCATCCTTGATCGTCATGATGACGGCCGATTTGCCGAGGGGATTGTGCGTCTCTGGATCGATGGTGATGTTGCCGGTGAAACCCTCCACCGGGTCTATTTGTTCCAGAGCGTCGCGGATCGCCGTGGGGTCGGCCGAGCCGGCCTTTTCGATGGCTGCCACGAGCACCATCACGGCGTCGTGCGTCATGATGGCGTTGACCTGGATGTCCTTCCCATACTCCTCCTCGTACGCTGCACGGTAGTCTTGCACGTTCTCGGCGTTCACGTTCGTGTGATCCACAAAGGGTGTGTATCCCAAATTGTGAGTCTACGCCACCAGAGGCAGCGAATGGTAGTAGCCGGTGGCAGTTACGTTATTGTTGGTCCATACGGGGAGTGGTGCTTCCTGATGTTGTGTCAATGA
>Ga0180432_10002176_pt1 | contig 29702 bp, 41 predicted proteins | sample SS_ome_10_FD_132414 | JGI IMG/M metagenome (GOLD analysis project Ga0180432, IMG submission 132414) | Hypersaline lake sediment archaeal communities from the Salton Sea, California, USA - SS_1_MS_2 metaG | ecosystem: Environmental > Aquatic > Non-marine Saline and Alkaline > Hypersaline >...
AAAGACCACAAAGGCAGACCCCTGTTGAAGCGCGTCCAGGACGCCCTGAGGAACGTGTTGAACCGTTGGCGTAGGCAGAGCGTCAAGAACGACCAGAACGCGGTAGAAGAGGTGAGCAGGGCCGCTGTAGAGGCAGCACGCAACCTGCTGAAGATCCCCAAACAGAACGTGATCGACGAGTTCGATCCCACGCGTTTCGACCACAACAGGAAGAAGCTATCCACGGGCGCAGCCCGACACGTTCTCCGGATGAAGAACCGTGATGAGCGCAGCATGATCTTCCAGGTTCCGGTCAAGGCCCGGAACCAAGACTACATTAGCCTGCTTCGAGTGTTTGGTGTGAACGGGGAGGAGGTCGAGGCCTACTTCTGGTCCTTCGTGCCTTACGTCGACCAGGAGACGGGGGAGATGGGATACAGGCTCAAGGTCCCTCCGACCATGATATCGACCAGCAACCAGCTGCAGAGGTACGTGCTTCCCCAGTTGTGGGATGCAGAGATCCCGGTCACCGAGCGTCCGAAGATGACGTACAAGCAACTGGAGAGGGCGTACGAACGGTCCACCGATAAGGAAGAACGTCGCCAGCTCATGAAGCAGATCCTGGACTTCGGTAAGTCCGAGACCCCGAGGTCGGAGACGGATCTGTGGCGTGAGATCCAAAAAGAAACCAACCCCAAGAAACGAAAGCGTCTGGAGCAGAAGCTGCTCAAACGCGAGCTGGACAACACACTCGTCAGGGAAGACGATGACGAGTTTACGTTAGAAGATCTGGAGGAGTACATTCCCCCGGACGAGAGGTAAGTCATGGCCAAGAAGAAAGACGGACTGAAAACAGTACTACGCGGTCTGCAACTGGGCAAGTCTCTGACCGAGATCCAGAAGAAGACGGGCTTCACCATAGAGGAAATCAGGAAGATCCAAGCCGACACGCTACGAGACCGAGAGACCTTCCTCCAGGACTCTGTGTTGGAGATGAATGAGTTGGTGGAGATCGCCAAAGCCTCGTTCATGAAACGAGCCAATGGCGGTAGCGGGTCGGTCGTGTCTGACTTCATCCGTCTGAGGGCGAATCTGGTCGACATGTTCAATAACCTGGCTGACACCACGGAATACTACGAGGCCTTGGACCACAGCGTACTGATACCCTTCCAGCGGTCATTGCTGCGTGCGTTCGTAGATACCATGCGGAACTTCCTCGGGGATCTGGAGCGTGACGTTCCCAACGAAAAAGCGCAGCAACGTCTACGTACCAACATCGAAGAGATGATGCAGCGCTTCGCCGACACTGTTGAGGGCGTTTATGCCGACTCCCTGACCAAAACAGCGACTATTCTTGGTATTGAAGCACAGCCAAACGTCACCTCGGGATTGTCCCGGGATGTCGGGAAGGCCAAGAAGAAGAAACCGCTACTACAGGTGGTGGACGGAGGATTCTAATGGAAACGGCTCTAGCATTCATCAAGGAACAACTGGGCACCAACGGCATTCTGCTCGCGGTCGGCGTGGCGATCATACTCCAGGCGTCGAAGGTCTTGCTCGGCATCAACGACAAGATCAAGTCCTTCCTCAAGACGGACGCTGGTAAGCGGATTTTGTCCGTGGCTCCGTTGCTCTTGTGTGCGGCTCTGGCCTACGTACCTGGCGTATTCGGAGACAAGATCGGAGCCAAGTGGCTCTACGGTCTTTACGCGGGGGTCGGCTCCATCGGTGCCTACAAGTTCGTGGTGAACTTCTGGCCCAAGTTCGACAAGGTCGAGAAAAAGGATGAGGAAGATGGGTCTGGAGAAAAAGACGACGTGGTTGACGGTGGTTCCGGGGACGACGAGTCACACTCTGGAGACTCCGTGGGCTGACGACCCAAACACGATGTTTTTGGGCAGTCTTTTGACCAACACGGACGGCCCTACGGTTAGTGTGTCCGCCTCCCTGGATTTGGAGGACTCACCGGACAGCGAACAGGACACACTGATTACGTTTTCTTTAGCTGTGAACCAGGTTGAACGGTTTGATCCGACCGTGGATCCTGTAGTCGTGGAGTCAACACAGCCGTACGTACATCACACGTTCAGCATCACGAACCCGGGACCCGGCAACTCAAAGATCGGAATCACGACTTTCGCACTCGTCGTCGAACAGACATAAGGTCTTCAAAATCTTCTCCAAAGAAAGGATATGCACATGAGCAGCTTTCGAGTTATCAACGCAACCGACGGTGACGTCTTCTTGAGCGGGAGTTACAAGATTCCCCAGGGAAGTTACATCACAGTCAATGTCATCGAACTCCTCAACGACTCTCACTTCCAGTCCGTGTTGGACGAGTCCTTGGCTGAAGGCCATGTGACCGTTACCTACCGTGAGGTCTCGGTTACCAGTAGCGCACAGATTCTGTCCTACGAGGCGGAGATCGGAAGCGGTGAGGCAATCAGTCTGTGGGTCGACCCGACCTCCGGAGGGGACGGCCAGGCCGGTACCTTCGAGGCTCCCGTCCAGACCGTGGACCGCGCTCTCCAGATTCTGGAAGCTCGGACCCCTGTCGTGACAGGAGCAGTCACGATCTACATCGTTCGTGGCACGAACCCCGTACGTGAAGATATCCTCATGTCAGACTACAACCTGACCACAGAAGGCAAGGGCAGCATTACCTTCGAGGGCTACCTCGGAACAGCCGCCGTTGCCGGGGCCGTTACCGCGGTACCCAACACCCGCCAGATCACAGACGCTGGTACCAGCCCCTTCACCGCGGCAATGGAACGCGCTCTCCTAACCTTTGACGGTGCTGGGGACCCGGCTCTCGGTCACTGGCGTTGGATCCACACCCGCGTCGACACCGATACCGTGACCTTCAACCGAACCACGACCTCCGCGGCTCCTGTGGCCACTGATACGTTCTCCGTCTACCAGCCTGTCATCTGGACAGGTGCTGCGGCCGGGGCGCCTACGGTTGCGGTCCGTGACTACGGGTTCACCAACACCACGGGTCTGAACGTTGTGTTCAAGAAGATCCGGTTCGAGTACACCAAGCTCTCAGCAATCCTCCAGATCGGCGGTCGTCTGTGGTTGGAGAACGTTGGGGTCATGAACAGTGGCCTGACCGGTCCTACCGACGCGGTCTACGTCAATGACGCTGTGGTCGGCGGGTACAACTTCTGGGTCAATGAGTGTGACACCGGTTACAGCGCGGTCGGCGGTCGACACTTCTGGGTCGGGGACTTCTTGGGTGAGCATACCAGCCCCTCCAGTTCCTACGAGTGGTCGTTCACGGACTGCGTGGCCAAGGGCGTCAACTTCGTGGATGCTGAAATCGTCGGAGCCGGAGGCCTGTTCATCAACGACGACTGCGCCACGTCTGGCCTGACAGCAACCGGGACCAAGGGCATCAGTTTCGGTTCATACTGCGAGATCACTGACGTGGACGGGGATGGCGCTTACCTCGTCTCCAGTCCCAGTTCCTTCGTCGGAGCTACCATTCAGGCGAACGCGGTTGGTGCCTCAGGTTCCAACGTCTACGCTGAGCTGTCAGACCTCAAGTTCTCGGGTGCGGCTTCCGATCTTGGTGACAGCGCTGGCGACTACAACCTGGAGATGAATGGTGGGCATCTGCTCATCGAGAACGCATCGCTCTTCGACGCGGCCACAGCCGTCTCCAACCTACTCCTCCGTGACGTGCAGGCCAGCATCACAGGTGCTGCTGACGTCGGGGACGGTGGAGGCGATAACCTCACGGCCATCAATAGCACCGTACATATCACTTCAGCCGCGCTCTTCGACACAGCCACGCTGCGGGGAGCCAATCTCTTCAACACGGACATGTACATCACAGACGCCGCGGACTTCGGTGACTGTGCAGGTACCTACAACTACTCCCACATCGGGGGCAGCCTCAACGTGTCCGCGGCCGCGTTGTTCGACGCCAACACCGTTGGTGACGGGATGTATTTGGAGAACGTGGGCGCTTCCATCTCTGGGGACATCGACATCAGTGGTAACGCGGTCAACAACTTGGTTACCATCAACTCCGACCTCAACTTCGCAGGAGCCGTGGCTTGCGACGGGGCTGTTGCGGGCTACGGAGCCTTCATCAAGGGCGGTAACGTGATACTGTCCGGGGTCTGTGACTTCGGTGACTGCCAGCTCGACAACTTCCGCGCCTACGACGCCAAGGTCTTGGTCGAAGCTGCTTGTCGGTTCGACGCGTCGACCGCTGGTTACGGGTTCTACGGATCGAACACCTCCCTCGACGTGGCGGCAGCTGCCGTGTTCGACGGAAACCAGCTCTCGAACTGCATTCTGTATGGTGGGTCAGTCATCGTACAGGGCGCGGCCACATTCAACACATCGACCGCAGGAAGCGGTCTTGAGGTCTGGACAGGCAGCCTGCTCATTATCGGTGCTGCTACCACCGCAAACGGCAACGCGGTCGACGGTGTGGCTATCATGTCCGGGTCTGGACACATCGACGGATCGAGCGGCGCGGTGCAAGACAGCAATACCGGGTCCGGTATCCTGTTCAGTGGCTCGAATGGTCAAGTCACTGCCGTCGTACAGACCGTGAACAACGGAACGGGTATCACAATCGACGACATCTCCATGGTCCACGACGGTGGAGGCAACACGTTCAAGGATGCGGGTGCAGGCTTCATCAAGGGCGCCTCGTCCGTGTGGGCAACTGCATAAACAGCCTTTCGTTTACGGGGTGGCCTGGTTTAGCCCGGGTCACCCCGTTTCCCTATTACCCAGTTTGGAGACTATCATGGGCCGTAAATACAACCTCACGAACCTCAGTGGCGTAGACGTCACACTCCCTAGTGGTTTGGTGATTCCGGCAAAAGCCACCATCCCATTCGAGAAGGACCAGACAACGGATCGAGACATCCCCGCCATCAAAAACCACAACGATCTGAAGCTAGAGGCAATCAAGCCAGCGATTCCATCACCCAAGAATCCAACCATGTTCATACGGGACCGTGTTCGTCTGCCTTCTGGTCGAATCGTGACCATAACTCGTCCAAAATCAGAGGACAGCAAGACCGTGGGAAAGCCCAGGAAGGTCGGGAAGAAGCCGGGGAAGAAAGTCAGGAAAAAAGCCACCAAGTCCTCGTCCAAGTAGCCTCGAACTCAGGACAGGAGCGTATCATGTCCACCTGGTTGAAGAACTTCACAACAAGTCGATTCTGGACCTACACCAAGTACCTGCTTTCGGGCCTTGTGGTGGCTCTGGTGTTCGTCGTCTCCATCATGCTCTTCAGGAAGCGGGGTGGTGAGGTCTACTACGCGAGGAAGCGCAGTCGGCTCTACGACGACTATCTACAAGCTGTTATCAAAGAGCGGGTAAAACAGCATGCGGCCAAGGAACGAAGGCGCTTGGCACAACTCAAGCAGCAGGAAGCTGAGGACAAGATTCAGGAGCTTGCGGCCAACGTGAGCAAACGTCTCAAACTCCTCGACAACACGAAGGCCATACACGACGATCAGGAGCGCCGCAAGAAGCTCATCGAGCTGATGAAGCAGGTAGAGGAGAACAGCCATGCGCAAACTCCGTAGAATCCTGTTCTGGACCCTCCTGGCTGTGATCTTAGGTCCTCCGGTTTTGGCGCAAGAGCCCGACGCCGTTCCTCTGAACCAAGGACAGCCAGCACCCTTCGGCTGTATATGCACTACGGACCAGGCGTACGCCTCGTGTATTGAATGCAAGATCACGAGGAACGCCCTGGAGAAGAAGGAACAAGCGTACCTGGATCAAATCGACGCGCTGAAGGACGAAGTATGGGCTCTGGTCGACGAGAAGGATAGCCTGGAATCTGAGTTGGACGTAGTACGTGACGCCAAGGCCAAGATGGAGCTTCTCTACCAAGAGCAGGTCGCTGAGCTGGGATCCCGTACGTTCTTCGAGAAACACGGTCTTCTGGTCGGGATCGTGTCCGGTGTAGTCGTTACGGTAGGTGTGGGTCTCGGGGCCGCGCTGGCCTTCTGATTGTAGGGAGATGGTCCGTGGCCAAGTATCTATCACGAGTCTTCGACTACCTGAATCGTCTCCTGGCTTCACACAGCCAGTCCAAGACCGTTCCACGCAACCTGGTTTACATCCGCGACCGGTTCCTTACCGGTTCCGCTCGTTTTGCTCGGAAGTACAGCAACGATGTGGGGATCTTGGTGCCACACAATGTGGTAGAGACGGCTGAGAGGATACAGGCGTTCGAGCTGGCGTTCGAGCTGGATGAAGACCTGCCGTCATTAACAGCAGGTGACATTGTCGTGGTGAACAACAGGGAGCGCTTCTACGTCGCGTCCTTCGACCACTCCAGTCTCGAAGGCACGTTCACCACCCAATCTGGGGTAGAGCACGTGGCAGGTAGCCCCTTCACCCACCACGCCACGCCCGTGACATTCACTGGACTATCGGGCCCGGTTCCTGCGTGGGACGTGAACACGTCCATCACAATAGAGAGTCCGTACCCGATATACGCGGGTGACGTCCTGTGCCTCCCTGACCCAAACGACGGGACCAACCCTTATGCCTTGTCCGAGGTCAAGGTCCTCAGCCAGACGACAACAGGTCCGGTCCTAGGACTCTACACGATCAACGCGGAACTCGACCTCATATACAGGGATTGGCGTGACCGTCTGTACGAGACCGGACAGACGTTGTATCTCCGGTGTTACCCTGCCTACAAATCACCTCCCGTGGTTCTACCCACCTGGTACAACGGGGAGCACATCGGTCCCTGTGTTCTGGACTGGATGTCTGGTGATCTGACGGACACCGTGGTTTCGGACACGCAGTTCAACGTCGACGTGCTCGATCCCATCTTCTCGGTTATCCTCTCCGAGACCGACGTGGGTAAGAACTACGTGGTATGGGATGCACCCATCCACAACTCCATACCCGTGTTCTGGCGTAGTTGGCGGGCAGACGTGAATTACCGGCAAGGCTACACGGTCGTCAGGTCTCAGGGGGACGGTCACGCACAGCTATCCACTGAACTCGTACCCGAGATGCGACCAGGCTCCAACTGGCAACTGAACATCAAGACCTTCAGCGATACTGTTTTCCGGTACAAGTTCCACCCAAATGCCTGGGTCGAGACCACGATTCCGGCAGGCTCCGACGCTTACGTACCTATTGGGATAGGGGCAGGCGAAGACCCATCACCGCGGCTGCAGTTGTCGTTCGACATGGCAGACGACGTGGGCGAAGTGTGGTTGGGAGCATGGCGCGAAACCGTGCAGACGGTGGCTCTTGTGCAGTATGAGATCGTGGCCAAGGTGCTTGGGGGATTCAGCTGGGCGTCCACCGGGCTTCTGGTAAAGCCGTTCTTCAAGAACGCGCTTCAGCTCCATACCAGGCTGAATGCCGGGCACAGACTGAACTCTGGCTATTTCCTCGGAGGATGATCAGATGGGATACGTTTTTCCCGTAGATAAGCTACCTTACGTGAACTTCGATGGTCCCGTCAACTACGAGGACCTGGCGTGGTTCCAGGACGTCATGAACAAGGAACTCCTCCAACGCCTTCAGTTCGTTATGGGAAGTTACCGGACGGCTGGAGCGCAGTACGGAGTCGTGGACGAGACGGCCCCTTCGTCCGTGACATCAGGTGACGTTTCCCGATCACTGCAACCCCACACATCGTCCGCTGGTAACTTGACCATCGTGGTGAACCCAGGCTACGCAGTAACTCCGAACGGCATGATCATCTACATCGAGCAGGCTGTTGACAACATCCAACTGCTCTCGACTGACGCCTCGTGTGTGCACGTCGTGTACCTGGAGTGGGGTCTTCAAGGTCAAGACCTTGCTCAAGACGACTACGGTACTACTGCCTACAAGTATTGGACGGTGAACGACGACGCGGATGTGGTGAAGATCGCGCTCATCAACGACTTCAACTCCTTGTCTACAGCGGCCAGAATGAACATCGTGCCTCTTGCCGTGGTGACGGTGTCTCACGACGACTGTTCGGTGACGTCCGACTCCCTGGTCTTCGACTATGGTACAGACACCTACAGCTGGAACCGGCCTTGGTTCTCGGCTGTCGATCAGCAACACAGGTCAGAACTGGGAACAGGACCGTCCACGGTTCCCCACAGCTTGAGCCTGAACGATCTTGGTGCCACAGGTGACCTGACGATACTTGACCTGGAGCTGCCTCACGGTGTGGTCGTCAGCAAAGACGACAGCAATGCTACGGTACCGGGTTCTGTGTGTGAGGAAGCCATATCCACCATCGTCTTGGATACGGACGGTTCGGTAACAGGCATACCGGGAGCCGAGTACTGCGAACTCACCAAGTTCCCCGTGCGTTTGGGGCTGTGCTGGGACGACAACGACGGACAGGTCCACCCGAACCACGCGGCGTTCCCCGGAGCCCTGTTACCCGACACCAACATCGTGGTGTTCCCGCACTACCCTCTGGCGTCAGGAGCTGGACTCTTGACCGTGGCCTACTCCCGGGCCTACGCCCTCGAACCGCAGCTGACGTCCGTGGACAGCAGTAAGCTCACGGTTCTGGGCGCGGCGGACAACGAGGCGATTGTGGCGGGAGGCAAAGCCTTCTCCGAGATCACGAGCTTAGAATTGGACATGCGTGACGCGGAGCCCATGCCCTGCTATTTCAAGGCCTTCGCCCGGCCCGACGACAACGACAGCTCCAAGGTCACGATGTTCACCAGTCCCCACGTGCTTCTCACTCAAACGAAGCTGACGGACATCGTGGTGGCCGGGGGCTCCCAATCCTTGGCTTCGGACCCCATTGGCCCGGCTTACGTACGTGTGGGTCTGGTTCGGGGCTACGATGGGGCATCGACGCCCGCGGCCTTCGAGGTCAAGTTCAAGGTCACGGGCCTGGACGAGGGAGGCAACTCCATCAGCGAGTGGTTCAAGTTCGACAACCGGTACGTCAAGCCCGGGACCTGTAGCGACAGCCCGGAGCCTGCTTCGTTCTTGATCGGAAAGACGTTGTTCAGTTCCGAGATCACGGTCTCGGACATCACGACCGACGCCTCGGTCTCGACGTCAGCAGCGCTCATAGTCTACTGCGACTATCACCAGTTCGTGTCTCCGTTCCTTGACTCTGCGGTCCCCGTGGCAAACATGCTGTGGAACGGCAGCCGGATAGCCCAGCTCTACGACAAACGACCTGTTCACCAGTTCCTGAAGAAGGGAAGCCGAAACACCTCGATCTCGGAAGCAGCGTTCAGTAGCCAGTTGGCAGCTGACAGCCTGTGGCAAGACCGAGCGGTAAATCCACAACGTACCAAGGGTCTGGTTTTCGGCCTAGCTGAGGACCTGAACGACAGTCGCTACTCCGACCTCGTGACCTCGGACTACTTCCGTATGGATGATGGCCTAGACTTCTGGTCGCTGCCCAACGCACCGATTACCGAGACCGAGGACCCGGCTACAGACCCCGACGAGCCGATAATCCTGTCCTCGACCGTGGGTGTCGCGTACAACGCTTCGTACTTCGTGTGGGTGTCCAGGGCCGTGAACGTCATGGACTTCCACCCAACGACCTTCGCCACGCTACACGACATCGATACGATCATGGCCAAGATGTTCCACGAGGCGCCAAAGGTCGGGTGGCTGTGGGACGCCAACACTCTGCAGATCGGAAACACACCACTGTGGATCCGGCTCTGCTGGATCGACGGCGGAGCCACGACCACGTGGACGAGCTGGGAGCCGATGATTCCGGCCCTCAACCACTACGAGTTCAGCAAAGCTCTGTCGGCAGGTGAGTCCATCATCAGTTTCCAGTTGGCTGTTCCTATGATCGAACCAGGTATCTTGAGCAGCGTGGACGTGATCCGTAGGTTCCTGCGCACTACGGGTGTGGTAGCATACGCGACCCACCAAATGGAGGTGATCTGATGGCTCAGCGACGACTGTTCGACTTCTACGCCGACCTGACCGACAACGACTTCTACACGCTGCACGGAGCCCTACACAAACCGGGTAAGCTGTTTGGCTTCGAGCCCTCGGTCTCCGGAACCAGCATCGTACTGACTGCAGGTGGCGTCATTACACCAGAGGGCATCGTCATCGTTGACGACGAGACTCAAACACTGCCCGTGTCCGCGACTCCGGTTCCAGGACCCACGGCCCGGAAGTACACGATTGTCTTGCAGCACATCAACACCGAGATCGTGGGCGGTTCGGCCGCGACCTGGGTCGCAATCGACGACCCGACGTATTTCTACACCCAGAGCCCCGGAGCACATCAGGTGGCATCCGACCAGACCGTGGTATTTTGGCTGAACTACCCAGGCGGTAACGTCCCCCTGGCCGACAACATGATTATTCCTGCGGCGCCGATACGTGACGAGCAGCCTTATGTTCACCAAAATGCGCTTCAGCCAACTACCATCGCCTCTGACTGGTTGAACCAGTTGGATGTTGGTGTGAGTCAGGAAACGGCTCAATACAACGGGCTGGTGTCGAGCTACGTCTACACCCCTGTTCTTACCCCGGGGCCTTACCCGAAGACCAGTTACGTCACGCTGCCTATGTTCAATGGGTACTCCAGCAAAGGTCGTGCTCCCTATGCTTTCCGTATGTATGGGTTGGTTCAAGTGAATACCCGTGTACGTCTCACGGTGTTGAAGAACTTCATCACCTACACCAGCCCCTGGGTATCAGGTCCTCAGACTACGGACTTCGAGTTCGACATGTTGAGCGCAACACCGAATCCGATCACTGATGACAACTGGGCATCTGGCCCCTACTCGGCAACCGTGGAATGTGAACACAATGCCGCGGGGCAGGACATATACATCTCAGCTCTTCAACCTCTCAGTATTGGGTAGTAGCATGTACACCGTCGTCAAGTTCTTCGCCAACTACAACAAAGCCTCCGCTAATCCCCTCATCTCACACTCACTGCTCAAGGTCGCGTTCATCAAGAAGGATTTGGAGCACGAAGTACAACACGACGAGTTCTGGACTGTTGAGATCCTGGAGGAGAAGGCCCGAGGACAGTTCCGCGGCTGCTTCCTTCTGCGCCCAATCAGAAAGGTGGAGAAGGAGGACATACTGCGTCTACCTCCCAACACCTTCACCGTGCGAAAGCAGGACGGTCTTTTGGTACTCACGCCCATGAAGACTCGTGATGGTTTCTGGATCGTACCCCTGGCTCAACGCAAGGCCTTGGCCTCGGAGTATCAGGCGTACGGTGTGGTGGTAGATCTGGATCTAGGTCAGGCAGAGGACCCTGAAAAAGACTAGGTGCGGAATGTGATAGGATTCTGAAGGTTCTGGGTTTGACTTGGGTTTGATACAGGGTCCTCTGCCTACTTAGAACGGTAAGCCAGTTACTACTTGGTTGCGGCCTTCGTTCCTCGAACGGGTTCCTGTTGTTCAGCTACCTGAGTCCGGTCTTCGACCGGACGCGTGTCATCAAACAGGAAAGACTCTGACGCGCGGTGTTCGTCCCACTTTCGCATAGCGTCCTGAACACACAGGCTGTTGATGGGGTTGATGGACAGAAGCTCACTTATGGCCGCGCACATCCTGGTGACGATCAGGACCTCTTCTCGGTCCAGGTCCCGTTTCTTGACTTCGTGTTGAAGCATGTTGGCACCAGGGTTCGAGAAGACAACGCTACACGGTTTGTAGTTCGTGGTGTACCGTCGGAAGTTCAGACCGTTCCTCACTGCCTTTTGCAGGTCTTGGTACATGTCCTTCCCACTGTTTTCGTTGGAGACGAACATGTCGTAAGCAGGCTCCTCCAACTTGGTGCACAGGTAGCTGTTTTCATCGAAGGGAAAGGGTCCGTCAGTCACGTGCACGAACGCCCAGCCCGTTTCCCGGTCTAGGTCGTACATGTCCAAGAGAGGAGATGCCTGCTCTGTCCGGGCCTCAATCTTGACCTGACCTCGGACCACGGTCTCGGTTTTGATCTTTCTCGTGTAACCTTTGATCGCTCTCCTGAAGACCTTGGCCAGGAACTTCGTAGCCGCGGTCACGGTCGTACCCGTTACGCTGTCATCCACGACAACGACCAGGTTCAGACCGCAGAGAAACGCGAGCTTGGCCATGAGGACCAGATCAGCGTTTCCGCGAAACCCGGAATCCGAGAAGATGAAGCCCAGGTCTATGGTCTTTTCCCCTACGTCTGTGTCGGAACCGGCTTCGTGTTTGTCGGGCTGCTGTCCGCCTTTGACCAATGGGGGTTGCGGGATCAACATAGGACCGGGACCCGGTTTGGTGTTTTTCGACGTATCGGACGTCATTGTTTTGGTCTCCATGTTCTTGATACGAAAAGGGCGGGGCCCCGTGAAAGAGCCCCGCCCACATGCTCGCCGTTGTCGACAGGCTACGGATTAGACCCAATCATCGTCATCGGTATTGACGGGAGCAGGGGCCTCGGTCTCCGGCTCTTCGGCAGCCCAGTCGTCACCGTCGTCACCTTCGGGCTCGTCCTCGACCACGGGCTCGCTCTTCTTCTTCTTGGCATTGGCGGGCTTGGGCTCGTCCTCACCGTCCTCGGCCAGGGAGAGGGCCAGGAACTTCTTCTCGGAGAGATTGGACACCGTGAGGTTCACGCCCTTCTCCTCGAAGAACGTGATGAGCTTCTTCTTGGACATGTCGTCGGGGCTGATGTAGTAGCACTTCCAGTCTTCGTCGATGGGGGCTTCGAGGGCCTTCATCGCGGCCTTGATGGTCTTGCCACTGATCTCGTTGATGGCGAAGCAGAAGTACTTGTCGTCACCCTGCTTGACCAGGTAGGCGCTGAGCGTCGGTACCTTCTTGCCGGGCTTGGCCGCGTTTTTGCCCTTGCCCTTGCCTTTGGCGGCTTTGGTCCCGGGCGCGGGCTTGGGCTCGACCTTCTTGACGATGTTGGCCTTGACGACGTCCGTCAGGGTCTTGGCCTGCTCTTTCAGGAAACCGTGGGTCTTGATCTTCTTGACCAGACCGTCGAACGACTTGTCACTGATGGGCTTGAGTTCGGGCATAGGATCCTCCTAATGAAATGGTGTCTGGACGCCGACCTCGGCCTTCCAGAACATATGAATGAAAAATGAACCAAAGTCTTCCCGAGTGTAGCACGTGTTTCGGTCTTGTCAACCTAAAACCCAGTTACCAGGAAGTTCACGCTGTTTCTCCGCTTCCTTGCTTTTCTGTCTTGGGCTGGTGCTGTCGAATGAAGCGCTTGAGCTTCTTCTCGAACAGGGGGCTGCGCTTCGCCAACTCCTCTACCTCTTTTGTGGGTCCGGTGTTGTCCGAGTGCCAGACGAGCACATCACGTTCCGACACCAGCAGGATCTCGAAACCGTCCACCGACAGACCACGACCGGTCATCGTACGACGGATCCACTCCCGTGCCACGTCCTCGTCAGGCACGTTGACCCGTTCGACGAACAGCTGGTGCCGGTGTTTGTTCCTTTTGGTCGTAGTTCCTTTGGGGCTGACGCAAATCAGAAAGTCCATGGTCTCTCTCCTTTGTCACACGAGTTTGGGTCCGCGGGAACCTGGGTGTCCAGGGGGAGGGGGCAACTGCGTCGTGCTGTCCGCATGGATGATGCCGGACTTCATGGCCCGGATCTCGGTCATGACCTGGTTGTAGAGCGTACGCAGATCGTCCGAGATGTCGGCCACGAAGTTGATTCCACTCAGAGGAATGTGGAGGTCTTCGAGACCGCCAATCATAGGAACACAGACCGTGCCCGTGGACCCGTCTTGCGGATTCCGGGTCTCGGCCACACGCACGCAACTCGTCAACGTGATGCCGCTTATGGGTGTGGCTACGTTCAGCACCGGAGGCTTGGAGAACGCCTTTATCGTTCCGAGCACGAAGCCGATAGACGTGTGGGCGCAGATCATGCTGTCCACGCCGTAGGTCTGTCCACATACTCGGTGTCCTAGACGGATTTTCTTGCTCTTGGTCTCGACGGTCGAGTGCTCCGCCTGTTCTTCGACTGGGTTCTCAGTCAGGTCTTTTTGCTCACTCATTTGTATAGCTCCTTGGCTACAGGTTGAAGACGCTTTGATAGTTGTATGTTCCTGCTTTCAGTTCCTTGATCAACTGGTCTCGTGTTCGCACCACGTGCTTTCCACTATCAGTACGACACAAGCAGCTAGCTGTCAAGACCAAAACCCTGGATCCCGGCAGGTCTGCGTAGTCCAAGACCTGACCACGCTCATTAACCGCTACACTGTTCTTCGGTAACAGAAGTGTGGTGTAGCGCCGTCTACCGTTCATGAATCTACGGCTCTTTACCGCCTTTCTTGTGGTCGTAATCTGGTCAAGGTTCAGGGTCATGACTTCCAGTTCGTGGAAGGCCACGACCGTATCACGTTCGGACACACCGAAAGCCGTGCGCAGCCCGTTCTCGGTTTTCATCAGCTGGTAGCTGTCGGTTTTTTGCGGGTGGTCGACGGCCACGTACTTCAGGCTTCGGTTTTCGATCCCGATCAGCTTCCGACACTTTCCGGGAACCAGGCCCACGACCTTGTTTTTGATCCCTGACTTTCCGCGCTTGATCTCAGACACTCGGAAGACCTGGGCCCCACCCTTTTCGTCCACGACCGTCACGAAGTCTCGGGACGAGGTCAAGAAGTCGAAGCGTGCCTCGTTACGTGGAGGCTTCTTCCAGGTGCCAAATACCCCGCTACGTGTGATTCCAATCCAGCGCTCACCCAGCTCCAGGTCCTGTGAACTGGAGTTGCCATCACCTATCTCCGTTCGACGTTCGTCGAGGAATGGGCGTAGTCCGTCCATCCGATTCAGAAGCACGGACCAGATGTCGGACAGTTGCCTCGTCAGTTCCTTGATCCTGGACCTGAGGTCCTTGATCCTGGACCTAAGGTCCTCGACGTTGTACGAGGCCAAGCTGCCTACGGGTACCGTGAGTAGGTACTGGGCTTGATCCCTGTTCAGTTCCAGTTGATCGCACAATGCACTCAACATGCCGTCTTTGGACCGGGATCTGGACAGGATCTTGACGAAGACCTTCCAGTTCTTGACGGCTATCTGCTTCGCCCGCTCCTTGTCCAGCTGTTCTTCAAGGTGACTGGTTTCCAGCCTAAGCATCTTGGTCTCGGTATCTGCCTGGAAGTCTACGTAGTCCGTGATCAAATCCAACAGGTTACAGGAGTTAAGGTGTTTGTCGTGGAGAACGTTGAATCGGTAAGACACGGTGGGCGACAACAACTTCACCAGGTCGGGAACGGTCGCCGGGTCCTCGAAGCCGATCACCACCCGCAGGTTCTTAGCCGACTCGTTGGCCATAAACAGGACACGATTCTCGGCCACGAACTTCTTGTCCACGACCTCGGCAAACGACTTGTAGGAGAAGCCTGGGGCAAAACCCGTTATAACAAGCAGCCCGTGACCGGGGCCCTGCTCGAACTCGTACCGACATCGGTAGTGGAGCGTGCCCTTTCCACAGCGGTAGAGCTGCTCGACGTCCTTGCGGTCCGAGATCAGGAACCCTCCACACGCGTAGTCCGGTCCCTTGATCAGTTTGATGACGCGCTCGACGTCCGGATCCTGGTTCTTGGACCGACAACGTATCACGTAACGCAGGGCCTTTACCACTTCCCCAATGTTGTGAGGGGGCAACGAGGTAGACGTGCCGTACGCAATACCCGTCCCCCCGTTCAACAGCAGCAGAGGTAGGCGTGTGGGAATAACCGTGGGCTCCTGGTCGTCACCGTCGTAGTTGGGAACCAGGTCCGCGACGTCGATGCACTCGAAGAGCTTGGCAGCCAGCTTCGTCAGCCTGACCTCTGTGTAGCGTTCGGCAGCCACCTGGTCGTTGACCGGGGACCCGAAGTTGCCGTGACCCTGTATCAGAGGGTAGCGTACGTTGAACTCCTGACTCATCTTCGCCATGGCCATGTACACGGCTTGAGATCCGTGAGGGTGGTACTTGCCGATCACGTCTCCCACGACCCTCGCACTTTTCTTGAAGTTGGATTTGTGGTCGAACCGCTGTCTGTGCATCGACCACAGAACGCGTCGGGCTACGGGCTTCAGCCCGTCGCGTACGTCGGGAACCGCACGGTCCTCGATCACGTAGGTCCCGTACTCCCGCATCGCGGCCTCTACGTAGTCACGTGCCTGCTTCTTCTTGACTGGCATCCTACTCCTTAATCATCCAGTGCGGTGTTGGCCCGCCACGATATATCGTCCACGGTCTCGGATTCTGGTTTCTGGTCCTCTGGTTCCGGGTCCTCAACGTCTAGGGCTTGAGCCGCACGCCACGCCCTGTCGTCTATATTGAGGTCCACGGTTTTCGGCAGCTGGCAGATGTCAGTGGGCGAGCCTAGGTCCGGGTTCAAGATCTCCAGGGTCGTGGTCTTCGACACCGTGTACTTGTGCCTGTTCGCACACTCCGCACACACAGGTTCGCCGTCGGCGTTGAGCCCAATGGCCGTGGCCCGGTTGTCGCAGGTCCAACACAGAGCCACGAGGATGGTCGTGTGGAGGTCGGCGGACGGCACAAGACGGATACGGTCGTTCTGGATTTCGAAGGCCGTGTTTCGAGCCTTTCGGTTCTTATCGCCTATGTAGTACTTGAAGCACACGGCTCCCGTGACGTATGCACTCATGTACAGCTCCCCCAGTCGGGGATTTGTGCTGGATCCAGATCGACGACGATCTTGGTAGGTCTCGCAATACAACAGGACATCGATCTGTTCGGGTCGTACCGTACAGATTGTGCATTTGGCGTTTGGGTCCATAGAGACGTCACCCAGTGATGGATTCCTCATAACAGGCGGCAGCCTGTTCGAGGTAGTCTTTAGACAGGTGACTGGTCTCCACGTAGTTTGAGGGATCTGGGACTCCAGCCAGACGGAACACGGCTTTGCGTTCGTTGCACGTTCGGCATGAAGCCCGCCCGCAGTGGAGGACCTTCCGCTTCGGGACCTCAAGGTCTGTGTTTCGGCAACTGCACGTCAGGTCGAAGGGGGCTCCGAGCTTCGCTCCAAGAACCACGGCATTGACCTTGGTTAGGTGCATGAACAGGTCACAGTGGACGAACTGCGTGCGGTAGTGGTTGTTATACAGCGACATGACATCGCGCCGGAACCCGGTCGTCGTGTCTCCCACGTTACCGATCTCAGTTTTCAGGTCTTGAAGCGCGGTGTCTGTTTCCGACAGACCGAACACCGAGAACTCACACCCCGTTCCCAACACGGCCACGTTGTACTTCTCGGCAAACGCCAGGCACAGACTCATGATGATCATGAAGTGTCCACACTCATAATCCAGGCCGTTGATAACTCCCCGCTCATGGTCGTCGAAGTGGAGACGGGGAAAAATTGTTGACGCGTCGATCACGTGGTGTCGGTCTTCAAGTCCCAGCTTTCGGGCAACCAGCCGACCGGACTTCACGTGTTGAGGAAGGCCTTCGTCGACCTGAAACAGGTAGGGTCGAACACCCGAGGCCACGAGCATGGTGGCTGCTGCCGTGCTGTCCAGGCCTCCAGTGAACAGGAGACCGGTCCGAAGCAAGTTGGTCATTGGCTACTCCGTTTGAGTGCAGTTGGATTACGAGCGTAGAGCATTGGACGGGAGGCTGTCAATGGGTAATTGACAAGTCAACTAGTTTTGAGGGATGGGAGTCCACTTGATCTTTTTCTTGCCGTCGACGGTGATGAGGGGCGGGAGCGCGTCTTCGCCCTTCCACCGGATCTTGAAGTAGCGTTGCTGTTCCACGTCCTCGACGACGTTGCACATACGACTGGCTTCCTTCAGCGCGGCCCGGACAGTGGTGTAGGCGCCCATGCGTTCTTCGTCTTCGCCTTCTCCCCACGCGTGCCACATGATGTAGCGTGTCCAGCCCTGACCGGACTCGGTCTGGCCTTGGGCCGTTTGCCCCGAGCTTCCTCGATCCGCCGAACCCTCAAGTATCTCACCCAGGAAGACAGCAGCTTCTCTATCGCTCTGTTCCGTAAACCCGAACTTTTCATATTCGTTCCTGAACCCATAGAGGAAGATGTCGTGTGGCTCGATACTGGTCTTTATCCTCTCTTCCTTGTCTGTGATGGGGTTTCCCTCTTCGTCCAAGGTGATCATGCAGTGCCGAAGCTCGTGCCAGACCAAACGTCGTTTCTGCTCCGGTGTCGCCGTCTGCCAGGCTTCGGCAGCCATACAGATCTCGAAGTGGAACCCATACAGGTCGAACTCCTTCGACGGGATAGACCTTGCGGTTCCGGCCACGACCCCAAACCTGGAACTCGGGTCTTTCTGCGCAGGCTCCCTGAAAATGTAGTTGATCTTCACCTTCCCCAGGTAAGGAAAGTCGGTTTTGATGAGTGTGTCCGCTATGGACTTGATGTGGTTGCCTGTGTCCTGCCAGTACTTGACTCCCATGATGACGTCCTCCGTTCGTGATTGTTGTCAGTCTGGTCTTTAGGGGTTTGTGATGAACTCGTGAACGGAACGCAGGTCTTGGGCCGTGGCTCCACGTTCGTCAAGCCACTTCAGGATATGGTCCAGGTCTTGAACTCCGATGACTGACGACGCGGTAAATGGGGCCCCAAGGTCCAGGACCAGGGGTCGAGATTTTCCCGGTCGGTAGAAGCTGATCTGATGGCGGTCGAACGTGACCGACGGACGTAGGCACATCATTCGGAATCCTCCGACGAACTTGCTATGTGTTCGCGCCACCAACGAACCCCGTACTTTTCCCGCTCCTTGGCTCTCATCTCCTTGACTTGGTCTTCAGTCGATGTCAGACGCACGTCTCTCCACTCGACACACACGGCCATGAACTCCAGCTCTTTGGCCAGTTCGGCCTTGTCGATTTCGAAGTCTTCGATTTCTTGCTTGAGGTCCTTGATATCTTCTTCCGCGTTTCGGAGATCGGACGCGGTTTGGGTCTCGGTCTCGTCCAGGTACCGTAGGTGGTCTCCGATGGCGGTGAGGCAGCTGATCACCGCCTCACGGTCGAAGTACCCGGATAGGATTTGTTGGAGGAAGGCACGGGGATTGTCTAGGAGCGTGCGAAGTTCGAGCGATGCAGGCAACGTCATCTATCAGTCCTCGAAGAAACGGCGGTAGAGCAGGTGTTGGTGATACTTTAACTCACCGTCCACCACCGTACATCCGTCTTCCGGGGCCTTGTACTCTTCGTTCATGGTCACGAGGTTGCCGAAGTACAGCATGTTGCAGCTGTCGACTGCGTTTCGGATCTGGTCCCTGGTCTCCGTGTCGTTGAGACCTCCTCCATACGTGTTGTGGGTGTGGAACAGGTCTCGGTTCTTGACCCCTGTCACCACGTACCACACGCTCCAGGCTTCGTGCCAGCAGTCCCCTACCTGGGGGTCTTGGCGTGGGTCCCGTTCCTCGTTCCGTTGCTGATCGTTGTTCATGATCCGTTCCTTTCCTTTCGGGTGTGTAATGTATCGTCGTTGAGGGGTCATGGTCTTGCTCCTAGGGGTTTTGTAGTTTGGCCTCTCCGGACACAGCCTCTTCCACGCTGTGGTAGATGGGAAGGTCCAGCTTCTCCCCCAGCTTCAGCTCGTCCCCGGTTCCCTGGCTGTTCTCGAAGCCCTGGACCGTAAGCAGGTAGTCCATTCTCCGTACGACAGCCAGGTAGCCATCGAGGTAGTGTCGGTCCGGGATATCGGGCTCCAGGTCATCGAACCGGCAGGTGTTGGTGTGAGGACAGATCACGACCAGGCCCGCGGCCCAGGCTTTACGTGCCAGGTTTCGGGCCCGTCGGATGTGGGCGTCACGTTCGTGCTTGGTTGCTGCTCGGTAGGGACCGACCACCATCCCTATCCTTTGACTACTGTCTGTCATAGGTTTTCCTTCCCAATAGCGTTAACCAGGTCTGCAACAACAGACCTGGTGTCCTTCAACGTAGGTGGGTCATCCACGTCGTTGACCAGATTCACCAGCTCATTTAGAGCAGAGCCTGCGGGATCGACTCCATCGCCTTTGCACCGGGGACAGACCGCGTCAAACCACGGGTCACCTACACCGTAGCCGCACTCAGGGACCGTCCCACAACCACCACACCTGAGACACTTCAACTTCATTTCGTTACCAGCCTTTTGTCGCGATCAAGAGCAGAGACAACACGGACAGGGCTTCGGCCTGAAGCTCGTTGATTTCGGCCAGCAGCGCGTCGATCTCCCTGTCTTTCTCATCGCTGGGTTCGGTGCCCCGGTTCGTAAGCTCCTCGAATCTCTGCTCCCAACTCGAACGCCGTACGTCGAGAGCCTCTTTCTTGGCCTTGAGTTGCGCCCACTGTGCGTCCATGTGTATCTCCTGAGGTGTTTGGTTAGTCGCTCTTCTGCTCAACGCTACAACCGAATGCCCTGGCCTTGCTGTTTGCGGCGCCCAGGGCGTTGGCCAGCCACGGGTAGACCACGACGTCGATACACAAACCCAGGTTCCACGTCTCAACGTCCCAGCATCCAGAGCGTTCGTTAAATCTTACCACTATCCTGTATGGGCTCATGCCGCCCTCCCTCTCTGCTACCCCCAACTCCGCAGAGTATATATTCCACCCACAGTGTGAGTCTATAGCCCTGCAGCGTGTACCTCATCAATCGTTGGCGCCCTTGAGATTGGCGCCGGGCTTGATTTGGTATCTTCGGGTAATTTCCATGTCGTCCTCCTTTGGGGGCGATTGCCCCACCCCGTGTGGTGCCCGTGCTCGTGTTACTTGGGCGTCCCCATGACAGCAAGCATGACCTCGCCGTCAATCTTTACGTTGCACTTGTTCCACATGCCGCGCGCATCCTCAACTACCTTATCGTCAGGTAGTGCGCTCCCTGCTGCGGCGTACCACCACAGAGGCGGTGCTCCGTCGTAGAGCGGCCTGTCTGTGGCTCTCCGTGACGCATTGCGAATTGCCTTATAAGCGTCGCTTGAAACGCTGCCCCACGATTCACGTTCTCCCCCCACCCACTTGCGTCCGCTGTCGTGGACGCGCATGGCATATGCCACCTCTGTGGGCGGAAGAGTCAGCCCGAGTCCGTGTTGCTGATAGAACTCAATATGTTCTACCATCCCATCGAGTGCGACGGCGAGCAAATACTCGCGGGCCTTTTGGGGCGTGTCAATGCTTTCTCTGGAACCGAAATCTGCTGTGCTCTTGGGCTTCATGTCGTCCTCCTTATGGGGCGGTTGCCCGCCCCGTGCTCGGTTGTTAGCTCCATGGCTGCCATGTCGGCGATCTCGTCTATGACTGCCTGTGGGATGTGCGGTATTAGCCGCTGCAGTACTGTGTGACCACGGAGAAATGGAGCCTGACCTAGCGCCTTCCTCCATTCTTCATAGACGTATTCGCGGGCTGCGCACTCACGCATACGGTCATAGTCTGACCAATCCTTGCGGGTTGGTCTCGGCCGGTTGTAGCCCAGCCAGTCCCAAGATGTGTTGGGGACCACCGCCACTAGATTGTTCATGACCTTTGGGTCGGTCCGTGCCACATGGCACATTTCGTCGAGACACTCTTGCAGCGCGTGTCTCGGCGCCCAACTGGGCGCCTCTTCGAGGATTGTTTGCATCATCGCCTCTGCCCCGTACCCGTCTAGATGCTTCCACAGCCTGCCATACCCTAGCACGTGCTTTTTTCTGGCCCACTCTTTCGTCGCTATCATGTCGTTCTCCTTGGGCGGTTGCCCGCACCGTGCTCGTGTTACTTGACCTCAAGGCGGGCGTCCCTACATCAGGACATCAACTGCCGTATGATTTCCCTCTGCCGGGCAATCAGGCCATCGTGGAATATGCTCGCACAACCACTAGAACGGTCGGCTTGCAGGTCTTCGAGCCGCTGCTGAGCTATTGAGCCCAGCACCGACCGGATTCGACTATCATAGCGCCCATCGTCGAAATCCGAAAGCGATGTATTGGCGAGGTAGTAGAGGCGCACCCATGGATCTGAATATGTGGTGTTGACGTGTTTAATTAGTTTGCGCATTGCCTGATCAGCCTGCTCCCTGTAGAGCTTTTTTAACCGGGATTGCAGTTTCTCTATTGCCTTCATGGTGTGATCTCCTTGGGGGCGCTGGTCCAGGTATGGGTGACCACGGGCTTATCTTCGTCGTCGAAAGTCAGGAAGTCGTAGTCGTCGCTGTTATAGATGAGGTGGTCATAGAGGTCATCGAGCGTGTCTTGGGTTACGGCGGACCCCTGCTCGTATCCGAACATGTTGATCATGTTGTCGACAGACAGGTATCGACGTAGGTCCTGCTCAGAGTTGAACGTCTCGCCGTTCGCTACGCCCGTGGTCTCGATCATCTGGTGAAAGGTCTTCATCTTGTGTCTCCGTTGTCCGTGTTACCGTGTCCACTGCAATACACTGTACCACACCGAATAAAAGCGTCAAGTACCTGTCACGACAAACCCAACAGTTTTCTCCGGAACTTCACGTCCTTGCCCAGAAGATCCATAATGAAATCACGCCCCTGTCTCTTGATCTGGATCTGGTAGATTTTTCTGGTCTGGGGGCTCATTGCGTACTCCCGGATCTCTGCGGCCGATGCCTCACCGTGTCCCTTGAACCGAGATACTTGAGGCCGGACGTTTCGGCCAAACGGCTTCAACACCGCGTCCAGTGAATCGCCGAAGACGTGACGGTCCTTGTGGCTGGCTTTGAACAGAGGGCTGTGCACGACGAAGATCTTGCCCGCGCTGATCATGGGCCTCATGTACTTGGCCAAGAAGGCAAGGGCCAGACTCGTGATATGCTGTCCGTCGGGGTCCGCGTCCATGAGCAACAACACCTTACCCACACGGCTCTTGGACGGGTCACAGACCTCGTGGGGCTTGTGGTCGATACCGCAACCCAAAGACGCGATCAGGTCCCGGATCTCTGTGTTGGCCAAAAGCCGGGCGGCCGGCATCTGCACCGCGTTCGGGATCTTGCCCTTCAGCGACAGCACCTCCTGGCAGCTGGCGTCACGGGCCTTCTCCGCGCTTCCTCCTGCCGAGAGCCCCTCGACGATGAAAATCTCCCTCTGAGCCGGGTCACAGAACGGGCTCTCCACCAACTTGCTGGGGAGCAGACCTCTACGCTTCGAGGCCTTGCCCAGGTTCCGGAGTTGGGAAGCCACCTTCTTGTAGTTGGATCGAGCCTTTAACAGGTGTACAGCCTTGTCCACGATCATCGACGCCACGGACTTGTGCTCTTCTACCCACTTCCGGAGAACCGGCGTCAACTTCTCCACGACCATCGAGTCGATCTCCCGGTTCAGGAGCTTGGTTTTGGTCTGGCCTTTGAACTGCGGCTCCGAGACCGTTACGTGTATGGCACACAGCAGACCGTCCCTCAGGTCATCGGTGTTAAACTTGTCCTTGGTAAGGGCGCCAAGGACCTTGGTCAGAACCCGGCGAAGTCCCGTGACGTGGGTTCCGCCCTCGGGGATCGGAGTCGCGTTGACGAAGGAGTGAATGCGCTCGCCCTCTTTCTTCGTCCAGACCAGGGCCACAGCCAGGTCAGGGTCCCGGTAGCTGATGATGTCGTGGAGAAACTCCGCTCCAGTCAGCATCGCCCTGTCTTTCAGCATTTGACGGAGCCCACCTTTCTTGGAGATCGTGTTTCGGGTCTCAACGCCGTCCACAATCGTCTTGTAACGAATGACGAGGTCCGGACACAGGTAGCAGGTGTTTGTCAACAGCTTTCGAACCCATTCCAGGTCCGGGACCATCTGGCCGAAGATCGCGGCATCGGGCCGGAACTCGACCCGGGTACCTGACGCGTGGCCTGCTCGGACCGGCAACTTAGTCAGCTTGGTTACGGGCGCGCCTCGTTCAAACCGCTGTCTGTGCGACACGTGCTTCCGTGTGCTAGTGACCTCCATGTAGGTGGAGAGCGCGTTTGTAGCGGTTGCTCCTACGCCATGTAGTCCCACGGCTTTGTCGTATGCTGATCGGTGGAACTTGCCTCCAGCGTGCAACATCGTGAACAGCATGGTGAGGGCAGGGATCTTGGCCTTTGGGTGAATACCTATAGGCACGCCCCGTCCACGGTCCTGGACCATGAACGTCTTTCGATCACGGTCGACCACGACCAGGATACTGTTCCCGTTTCCTCCACGGTGCTCGTCTATCGCGTTGTCGAAGACCTCCTTGAGCAGTTGGTGGTATCCCCGGTGTCCGGTGTCCGCGATGTACATCCCGGGACGCAGACGCACGTGCTCCATGTCCTCCAGAACCTGGGTATCTTCCGCTTCGTAGCTCGTGCCTTTTACTGCCATGCTTTTGATGCCTCCACTGGGATTCAGCGTTCTTTAGGGTGGAAGCTGAGGGTGTCCCGGGGACCGTTTTCACGGACCCATTCTAGTAACGTCATGTCGTTCATGATCCGTTCTCCGCCTCCTCCCCCTCATCAACATGTTCCTCGTCAATCCGGTCTTCAACAGCTTCTAGAAAGTCGTCGACCAGATCCTTAACGTGGATGCAGCCCGTGAGCCCAGCGAACTTGGAACCGGAATCTAGCCGGAATTTTTGAGCGCTGATTCTGTCTGCCTTTCCGTTCGAGATGCTGATCGTGATCGTCAACTGGGGCATGGTCTGTCCTTTACTTGATTCTGATCGCTGTTCATCTTTCTACTTCGTTCGCGTAGTAATTCCAGTCGTTGCTGGCCTGGACTTCGTAGATCTTGACCGGCTGGCCTTGGCCTTCGACCACGGCCACGAACACCGTGTCGTTGTCATCGAGGCTGCGCTCCTCGGCCTCACTCTGCTCCACGGCCTCTTCCGCCGCGTCACCCGCGTCCAGGGGCGCGTCCACGTAGACCGGGTCGTAGTTGTTGAAGTTCGACAGGTCCTCATCACCCACCGTTTCCAAGCTGTCTTCTCCGTGAAGTATGTACGTGTAGAAGGTCTTCATGCTCCGTCCTTTCTCTTGTATACCTTCTTCATGTCTACCATGGCCGGGGGAAAGTCCTTGACGCAGGACATAAACTCATGGTCGTGATCGGGAAGCGCCTGGTAGATCGTGTGGTAGGGACTCGGTGACACGTCAACGCCGTGTATGTGTCGTTCGTGGATGAAGTACTGGGGAGGATTGTGATAAGGCCAGCCGATTTCCTGCAGGTACTTGACGTCGACCACGACCCAGATTCCGGTCCGAAACCCGGAGCCCTCTGCCGTCTTGATGATCTCGACCTCGACCGGCTCCACGTAATGTCTGTCGATGTGAAGCCTGTCAGGTATCCACCTTATGGCCTTGACGGCAACGCAACCGGTCTCCACCTGATCGTCGTACAGGGTCTCGGTTCTTGGTCTTCCGTGTGAGCAGTATCCGGTTCCCACGTCACGACTCCTTACTTCACCACGGTCCACTGATCGGACGAAAGTTTCACGGTGCTGGCTTTACGTCGATAAGCGTAGTGGCTGAACTTGACCCAAAGTACGAGTTCGGCTTCCGGGTCGTAGCTGCCGTTTCGATCACCGACCCAGTCCTCGGTTATAGCTTGGTGTGTGCGGTGTACGATGCACGTGGTACCGTTTGGTATAATGTCGTTCCCGTTGACCAAAACCTTGGTCCCCCGTTTCACGTTCTTGGTCTTGGGCGAGAACGTGAGTCCTCGTGCCTCGTACCTGACTCTCCTGTGTTGTATCCACGTCGCACGACGGTGATCGCTTGCCTCGATAGCAGCTTTGTGCGCCCTCGACGCTTCGGCCACCGCCTCGGCCAAAGCCTCCTCAGCCTCGGTTATGGCGACCAGGGCTTCGGCTTCGGACATTTTGTTTTTGATTCCAGTACGCAGCTTACGCACGCGCTCCAGCTCGTCTTGGGTGTGGGGCGTGCCCCCGGCGTTGAGACGAAGGTACCAGTCCAGGACCTCGTCGTAGGTCTCCAGCTCCGCGATCTTGATCGTTATGCGGATGCGGTTGTAGGACGCACGGAGGATATCCTCGTGGCCTACGGTACCGTCTAGGAGCCGGATCCTGCCGTCGAAGAACGCCCGTATGGCTTCCAGTCGTTGCTTGCCGTCAACAAGCGACAGCGTTCCACGCTCGAAGTTCTTCGGATCTCGATACCCACTGTAGCACGGGTTGTTGAAGTACAGGGTCCGGGCTCCAGGTCCTTCGGACAGGGCCCATTCCATGTACGCCACCTGCTGGGCCTCGGTCCAGACGTGTGACCTTTGGAATTCGGGATCCAGATCCATGTGGTCTTCCTCGGCAATGCCGTCGATGTACCCCACCACTCGGTTTATGGAAACCTGGAACTCGATGTGTGCGCAGTCCAGGGACGGGAAGACTTCCGTTATCAGCTTGGGAACGGTCATGGTCTTGTCCTTATTTACGGAGTGGCGATCTCGGCAGCAGCTGCGTCCAAAGCCGTCTGAACTTCCATTCGGGAACCCTTGCCGTACACGGTACGACGCCCGGACACCTCGTGGAAGACAGCCCACTTCCATGAGAAGCCTTCCCTCCACACCCGAGCCTTGAGGCCCTTGTTTTCGGCATCGTACACCCGGTTACTTCGCGGTCCGGACCCTGTCCACTCGACTTTCGCGCATTCGAATTTCACAGCATTCATGTTGGTTCTCCGTGTTACCGTATATTACCATACACTGTAGCGTACTGTAACACACTGGACGCCGGAGTCAAGACCTATTTGGGGCTGTCTTCGATCATTTTCTTACGGATAGGACAATTTGAGCATTTGGGGTTGCGAAGCACGTCCAACGTGTCTATCCATGCACACCCATGTTCTTGGCAGGCTTTTCTCAAAAGGATGGGGTCGGGGCAGGTTTTGGCCTTGGGGATTTTGGCCCCGGGATTGGCGGCCAAATACTCTTCGAGTGTAGGAAGCTGACGTCCGCGGGTACGACGCTCGTACGTGGTCTCCGAGGTCATCGCGTATTCGGTTGATCGTTGAAAATAGAAGGAACTACCGCTCACATGCTTCGTGGAGTTTCTTCCTGATCTGGCGGCGTAACCACTGTTGTCCATCCGTACCTCCGAAATAAAAAGAAGGGAGCAGAAGGGACGAGGGTGTCATTCCTTCTACTCCCCAAGTAGCACCTGATCGTACACGAGGCACTTGAGGCACTAAGCCGAGTCACGGGGCGGTTTAAGGGCTTCCCGACTGGGCAACGTACGCAGTCCCGTTGTCGGTGTACCCTATGGAGGTTCCCAGAAGATCCACGACCCTAGGATCCCAGCGCTTCATCCCGGGACCTTTGGCTTCACCCTCGTAGCCAAGCAACCAGTCGCCCTCCTAGCAACATCGTATTTAGCTCGTCCGGTGAAGGTACATCACTTCCTGTGACTCTGTTTCCGACTTTAGGTCAGGACCCGGTTTCCCGTCAAGGAAAAAGTTCAACGCCGTGAGAAATATGTGTTGAGAACGGATCTAAGCTCCGAAAACTCTTCGAGTTTGTGGGACCGTCCGAGCAGCTTCAGGTCTTTGTCGTACACGGCCCAAAAGCAGGGATCTCGGTCGGTCTTTCGGGCCAAGGCCTCGACCACGTCGTTGATGGTGGACGCACTGTCCAACGACGACCCGACCACGCTGCCAATGACGTCCTTCTCGTTCTTGAACGGACCTTTGACTCCCCAGTTCCCGCAATGGTAGTACACGTTCCCGTAGCGCAACAACGCCACGCAGTGACCATAGAACTTCGTGGTTCCTTGATCCTGGTAAGTGGCGTTTACGAACAGCAACACCGGACGCCAGGTATCGTGCAACGACGTAGCCAACCAGACAGCAAAATCGTCGCAGTCCAGGGCACCGGACAGCTGACCCATGCTTCTCTGTACTCGTTGTCTGTTGACCTCGACCCAACCCGGATCCCGAACCACGTCCCCCAGCTCCCTCGTTCCGTCCGCTACCCACTTCAATCTGTTCACGTCCTCTGTCGCGGCCTTGAAGTCCGTGTGCTTCTCGACAGGCATCTTGCGAAACTGTCGATCAAACAAAAACCGGTAGACGCGGCTCCAGACGCTCAGAAGCCGTAAAGTGTGTGCGAACCGCAGGAACAGGATATAGAGCTTTCGTTTCATTGTCTTCTTCCTCTGGTAGTAGACCCATTCAAAATTAAGGAGATTTGGGCCATGGGTTTTGGTGACTTGGTTGTCTTCCTTTTGGCTGTGTACGGACTCACGTTCGTCATACTGGCCAAACACAGCTTCCTTCGACCGCTCAAAGAGCAACTAGAGAAGGTGCAGCCGTTCAGAAGCATGTTCAAGTGCTTCTTCTGCACGTCGTTCTGGCCTTCTTTAGCCTTAACGCTATGTATGCTGTTTATGACCGAGCCTGGGTCGTCCGAGCTGGACACATCCACGTTGCTGATGTTGCCGTTTGCCGGAGCCACGTTCGCCTATTCTCTACATCGAATACTACCGAAGGAGTGACGGTCATGGTCAGCAAAAAACGAGCGGCGGCTCTACTCACGTTCCTTGTGTCGGCTGCCGTCTACGGCTTCGTTTCAGGGCACGTGGACGGCGTTGCAGCGGCTTTAATTGGTCTTGCCACGGGTGTGGTGATTCCTCACATTGACTTCTAGGAGAAACACATGGTGAAGAAAAAAGGAAAGACCAAGGCCAGCGCGAAACCCGTGGTCAAGGCCAAAGACGTCAAGGTCCAGCCTGTGGCATCGGCTCCAGAACCACACAGGTCAGAAGCCGAATCCCGACCAATGGGTATCACTAACCCCGAGGAAGCGAGGTCCGTGGTGTCAGACATCAAGGTCGTTGGTGATCCAGACTTTATGTCTGTGCTGTCCAAGGCCAGCTCCGAGACCCAGGGCTGGATGAAATCGACTAAGGCCCGTGAAGTCCCGGGCCTGGGTGTGTTGGTTCAGTTCACGAACCGGGAACGAAACCCTGACGGATCGGTGTCGCTTACGGATTCGGGCGTGTGGATTCCTGGTGCCTTTATCCAGGAGACGAAGGACGGGCACAAGACAATCTCCAAGATCGGATCCTAAGCCCCACGATTCCATTACCTTTCGACTAGGTCACTCTCCGTCGAAAGGTTCCCATGGACACACCCAGACCACAGGACTTCGGGTACTCCCGGCGAGAGCCAGCTCGATCTCTGGCCGAAGCCATCTCCAAGAACCCTACGGGACAGGAGCGTCTGATAGGCAAGGCCGCGCTACAGCAGTACATTGCCTCGTTTTTGGACGATAATGGTGCGAACAGAAGTCTCACGGAAGCCGTGTGTCCTTCGGTCTCGAACTTCGTCACCAAGTACTCCTACGACTCGGAGGAGCAGGACAAACGACGGGTGCAACTACGTCGTATCTACGAGGACGAAGCTCGCGAGGTGCCCGCCATTATCCTGATCGACGGTGGATCGACTACCGTGTCTCCGGGTCTAGGTGCTTTTTCCCGAACCCGTGGTCATGTCGATTCTCAATACACTGAGGCTCAGATCACGCGCATTGACCAGGTGTCTGTGGACATCCACGTCATAGCGGATGATGAGAACACGACCACGAACCTAAGTGGGGTGTTGACGCTGATCTTCAACAGCGCTATGCGGTTTTTGGGTGGGGGCAACCTGATCTCCAGCTCGGACCCGAGCCACAGGTGGGTCATGACCCTGCCTCTTGTCGAGCCGTCCTTCGGACCGACCTCAAGGCAGAACATCGGGGACGACCAGCAGAATGCAGTCTACACGACCATGGCGTCTTTGGAGCTTACGGTCGAGACATTCGGCATCGTGGCCTACAAGATCCGCAACCCTCTCCAAGATTCGGACCTTATAGCGGGTGTTGATCACTTGGTGTCGACTTCCTACCCGCCTGTTATCAATATCGCGACCGA
>Ga0180432_10002179_pt1 | contig 29686 bp, 27 predicted proteins | sample SS_ome_10_FD_132414 | JGI IMG/M metagenome (GOLD analysis project Ga0180432, IMG submission 132414) | Hypersaline lake sediment archaeal communities from the Salton Sea, California, USA - SS_1_MS_2 metaG | ecosystem: Environmental > Aquatic > Non-marine Saline and Alkaline > Hypersaline >...
CCCACCGCCGCAGCCCACCGCCGCAGCCCACCGCCGCAGCCCACCGCCGCAGCCCACCGCCGCAGCCCACCGCCGCAGCCCACCGCCGCAGCAGGGCGGCGGCGTACGTGTCCCCGGGCGGCGCGGCGGGGCGTTGGTCAGGCCCGAGCAGTTCCCCGAACCGGGGACATTGAGAGATAGCCTTGAGAGATAGCCTTGAGAGATAGCCTTGAGAGAGCTGGGGTTGTACTCGGCCGTGCATCGACGACGTCGACAGTGGCATCTATGAGGGGTGACCCACCCCCCATGGGGTCGACCCTGACGCTGCACAGCGGCCGCACGTAGCGCCCCTCCCGAACAGCACCACGGTCCCGCCGCCGGCGGCGCAGAGACAACACACCGCCGCCGCAGAGACAACACACCGCCGGGAAGTGACGCGCCGCGACCCAGGAGGAGGGGGGGGCGTCGAGAGGCGCCTCCCCCCATACAGTAGGATCTCCGGGCAAGGACATGTACAAAGGCCCGTTCGGATCTCGGCACGCGCGCCGCGCTGTATCACGCATATCGGCAGAGTCGCTGAGCTTGTCAGTGGTGTCTCTCGCTCTCTCGCGCCACGACAGCCATCCAAGCCAAGCACCCAAGGTACGAGACAGGCACCCTCGAACCAGTCCAGCGGCTACCTCTACTTCGGCAGTTTGACGATAGCTCTACCGTTAGGGAGAGACGCCACGAACTCCCAGCCCGAGGCCAGGTACTCCTCCACCTCCCCCACATCCACAGTCTTCTGTGTGGCACCGTTGTTAACCATATCACCCAGCAGACGCTGCTTCACTATCGACTGGAACTCCTCATCCCCCAAACCGTCCAGACCCCTCTCATCGATCTCCCTCTCATCGAAACCAGCGACCAGGAGCAGCTCCCGCCGGAACTGATCCCTCACACTACCCACACCACGACCCGGCTCGGTCTCAAGAAACTCCAAACCCCTGGCATAACTGGTACGCATATCCCGAACCACATCCTCCGGCAGGCGGCACTTATTCGTCGTGTACCGGTTCTCGATATCCCCCGTATGCCCCATCCAGAACTTACGGTAATCCCGGAGAACATAACCCCTCGACTCAGCCAACATCAACTGTGTATCGAAGTAAGACCTCAACACATAGGGACGCCAACCGAAACCCGCGCCCCTGATAGCCCCCCGGATAGCGTCACCGATATTCACAGTGCTGATCAACTCCCCGCCACCAGTCTTGGGCGTGACCACAGCCGAACCAGGGCCAACATCCTCACCCAGCCTCACCCGCTCCTCCAGATAAGACGCCAGATAGCCACAACCCTCCTCACCCAGAAACGAGAAGTACTGGTGACCGGCCTTAGACAACTCCCTCCTCACAACAAGCATAGTCGGAACCACCTCGAACTCCACCGCCCCATCAACAACACTCAGCTCAGGGAAATCCCCAACCCTCAAACCATCCCCACCCCGGTAGCTACCCAGCACACCAGTACGCAGACCACTATGCGCAACCAGGACACACGCCACACGAGCCTTCTTATCCCCCGACAACAGGATCTTCCTCAACTCACCCTGACTCGGCACCCGCTCATCCCTCAAAGTCGGAGCATCACCAGAACCACGAACCCTCACCCGACCCTTAACCTCCAAACCGTTATGGCCAAGCCACGACTTCACAGCCTTAACAGTAGAACGAATATAACCACCGGCATAACCCTCACCCTCAGCCCAGGTAACATAATCCAGGACAACATCACGAACCCCATCACCACCCAGACCAAGCAAACCACGAGGAGAGACACCACGATTACGACAAAACCACCCCAAACGCCTCAGATAAACATCGGCCGTGACCCGGCTACCCCTCCCAGTATTATCATACCAACGCCTAACATCATCATCCTCCAACAAAACCGCATACTTACCCCTAGACAAAACCGAAAAACCAACCCCCCCAAAAACACCCAACACATAAAAATATTAACTAGACCCAAACCCAAACACAAGCGGGCCCGGCGGGATTCGAACCCGCGATATCCAGGTCCGAAGCCTGGCGCCCTGTCCTGGCTAGGCCACGAGCCCATTGATGATCGGTCGCAGCAACTTAAAATATGATCCCCCCGGGGCTCCCATTTATCTTTGCGGTTCCGGAATAGCTGGAAGATCGAATCGGCGAGACCGATAACATGAAGGGCGAGACTGCGAACGGTATGTCCGGACGGGAGCTGGTCAGTAGGGCGGTGTTGTTCCAGGGGCCCGAGCGTGTCCCCAGGGATCTTCCGGACCCATGGGGAAGCGATTTCTTCGGCGTCGGCATCGACAAGGACCCGCGCTGGAAGCCGAGCGTCGAGGGCGAGGACGAGTGGAGCTGCGTCTGGAAGAAGGTCTCGATCGACGACAGGACCATGGGACAGGTGAAGGTCCACCCCTTGAAGGACTACTCCCAGCTCGATGATTTCCCATTCCCGGACTACGACAACCCAGAGAGGTACGAGAAGATCCCGGACAAGATCAGGGAGAACGATGAGGACAAGTTCGTCCTCTGCGGGATCCCGCTGTCGCTGATCCATCGCCTAGACTACCTCCGGGGAAACGCCAACGCGATGACCGACCCATACAGGCATCCGGAAGAGCTCAAATCCCTCCTGGAGAAAATGACCGAGATAGCGATCACCTCAATAGAACACATCGGCCCGATGGGCGTGGACGGGGTGGTGTCATGCGATGACTGGGGACTCCAGGACCGGGCGCTGATGCCCCCTTCCACCTTCGAGAGGTTCTTCAAGCCCTTCTACAAGAGGATCTACCACAGGTGCCACGAGCACGGGATGCTCACCTTCCTCCACAGCTGCGGGCACATAAGCGAGCTGCTGGACCACATGATAGAGGCGGAGGTCGATGTTATACAGATGGACCAGCAGCAGAACATGGGCGTCCAGCACCTCGCCGATAACTTCGGGGGACGGCTCTGCTTCTGGTGCCCCGTTGACATCCAGAACACCATGGTCAAGGGCACCGTCGAGGAGGTCAGGGAGTACGCCAGGAAGCTGATCGAAACCCTGGGCGCGTTCAACGGCGGATTCATATCGAAGTGGTATCCCTCCCCGGAGGCCGTGAAGCACTCATGGGATAAGATCAGGGCCATGTCCGAGGCCTTCGTCCAGTACGGGGATTACAGGTAGGTGTCCGAGTGGCCGAGAAGCCTAACATAGTCCTGGTAGTCTCCGACACCCTGCGACTCGATCACCTCGGCTGCTATGGAAACCCGGATATCAGGACCCCCAACATCGACAGACTCGCGCGCGAATCGGCGGTATTCACCAACGCATTCCCCGAGTCCCTCCCCACGATACCGGTGAGGCGCGCGCTGCACACAGGGAGGAGGGCCTACCCGTTCCGGGACTACAGGCCGGTGAAGTGGGATATCGTCTACCTCCCCGGGTGGCAGCCTATAGACGATTCCGAGGACACCCTCGCCGAGAACCTGGCAGGCGGCGGCTACCAGACCGGGTTCGTCACCGACACCCTCCCGTACTTCGCGCCGGGCTTCAACTTCACCCGGGGATTCTACCAGTGGGACTTCATAAGGGGCCAGCAGCAGGACAGGTGGCGGTCCCCATACACGATAAGCGAGGAGATGCTGGGCAGATACGGGGATCCGGAGGAGATCGGCAGGGATATGCACTCCATCATCCCCATGCACCTGGCCAACACCGCACACGTCTCGAACGAGGGGGAAACGACAACAGCCCTCACCTTCAAGTCCGGCATAAGGTTCCTGGAGGAGAACCGGCGGGGCCAGCCCTTCTACCTGCTCGTGGACTGCTTCGATCCCCACGAACCCTGGGATCCCCCCGAGGATTACCTCGAGATGTATCTCGACCGGGGGTATCAAGGCCCGGATCTCCTATACCTTCACTACGGACCCGCCGGGGACTCCGGGTACACCGACCGGGAGATCGAGTACGTCAGAGCCAAGTACTGCGCCCACGTATCCCTGGTGGACAACTGGCTGGGGCTGTTCCTGGAGAAGATGGATGACCTGGGCCTGACGGGCAACACGGCGGTGTTCCTCACCAGCGACCATGGCACCAACTTCGGCGAGAACCCGCTATCCGTGGTCGGGAAGCCCTCTTACTCGATGTACCCGGCCGTGATGCGGCTGCCGCTGATCGCCAGGATACCCTGGCTCGGGTACCGGGGTGAGAGATTCGACCAGCTGGTTTACGACCACGACATAACCGCCACCATCTACGATCTGGCTGGCTTGACACCTGGGCAATCCATAGACGGGCATAGCCTGATTCCCATTCTGAAGCGGGACGGGAACTGGAAGAACAGGGGGTACATGACCTGTCGCTACGGTCATGACTTCGCCTATATCGATCGCAGAAACTGGGTCCTCTGCGACATAGACGGGAACGCCAGCGGGATCTTCGACCTCGAAAACGACCCCGAATGCAGGGTGGACCTGGGCGATGAAGCCGACCCGGCGATCACGGATTTGGCATGGAAACGGCTTAAGCTGGACGCAGGCGGGGAGCTTCCCGACTATCGGGAGAAAAAGCGCACCGATGCCATCGGCATCGACGATTGAGTCAGCCCGTATAGAATCGCAGGCCCGTCATCGGTTCGCCGTCCGGCCCCTTGAACCTTAGGAAGAAGCCCCACATGCCCTTCCTGTTGCACACCTTTACCAGGAGCCTGTTCTGACCCGATGGGATGATGACCGGGACAAGGTCATCGTCCCTCCTGACGCCCCTGGTCCCCTCGTGACTGAATATCGACTCGCCATTCATCCACAGCTCTATATCGTCGTCGCTGCCCAGGCCGATGACGGCCTCCCTCTCAGTATCGACCTCCACCGAGCAGGTCGCGTAGGCGATCGAATCCGAGGTTATGTCCTGCGCGCCGTAGATCTCCCCCAGGCCGACCCAACCCGCCTGGGTCTCCCTCTCGATCCAGCGAACGGGCCCGTACTTGCCATCGTGGATCGACTCGAGGTCTATCCGGTTCTCGGGTGGATGAATCGTGCCCAGACTATTTCTCTCCGGGTCATCGAAGGGGCCGATCACGTGCCAGGCGGGCACCAGCCCTGGGATCTCCCTAGGCCTCTCCCAGTAGCCGGTGGGCTGAACCCTCTCCTCCATCATCCTCTCCGGCTGAGGAGGTAACTCCAGCCCGCCACCGTCCCGTATCTCCCGGTGTATGCGTCGCAACTCGGCCTGTACCGGGGGGCTGTCAGACCACCCGCCGTAGCTGGCTCCAACCCTGCAGGCGAAGGCGATGAGTCCGGACGCCCCCTCCCTGATGAAGTCCTCTGCCTGTTCCCTGACCTGAGCCGGCGTGGGTTCTTTCGCCCCATTGCCCCAGAAGGCCTGGTACACTCCGACGAATGGTATCCCTGGCACCCTGGACCTGGCGGTGGTCAGCATCCACTGAACCTGGCGGCTGATGAGGTACCGGTCGTAGGCGTCCTCGTTCACAGGGTACCAGTAGATCAGCATCAGGTCGCAGATGCCGGGCCCGAAGTTGCAGAGGGATCCCGGGCTCCCGTAACCGGCGCATACCATGTGACGCTCATCCCGCTCGACATCCCCGATTATCTCGTACATCGCCCTGAGCGAGGATATAACATCGCCGGGGCTATCGTCCAGCACGTAGTATCCCAGCAGGTTGGGTGAGCCCCTAACCGACTCGATCTCGGCCTCGAACTCCCTGGGGTAGAAGAGGAAGATACCCTCCCTGTGGGGGGCGGGGTCCGTTCCATCGGCTCCCCTCTCGCACTCGAGGAGGGAGCCGCCCGTCGCCCCGCCATAGGCTATAAGCTCGTCCTCTATCCTTATCAGGCCCCGGTCCGGTATGTCCCGCTTGAGGTGGATCAGCGGTATCTCGGTCTGATCCGGCGATATCCGCGCCCCGAGCCTCGGCAGACCGTAGATGAACTTGGTGAGGTGATAGAGAACCCCTATCCCGTTATCCCGGATGTATCCCCCGACCTCCGTGTCGGTGTCGAGCATCTCCCTTCCACCTATCACCGTGTTCATCCCCAGGTCCTTGGCAAGTCCCACGTCCTCGATGCTGGACGCGGTGTAGGTTCCCAGAATCGGCTCGCCATTGACCTTGTACTCTGCCTCGATCTTCATCCCGCAACGACCTCCTGGATCCAGCGCCCCCGGTGCTGAAAAACCTTGCTGAACCGCCCGGTCGGCAGGTGTGGAACCGTACTAGATTGAGATGTCGATGCCGTACGTATCCTCCACGTTGGCCTTGTGTATCAGCCAGCCGACCTCCTCGCTCATCCTGCCCCCTTCTATCAGCCTTCGCGTTATTCTTGGCACCGTGCGCGGGCCCAGGACCGCCCCCGGCCGGGACCGGTCATCCATGTAGTCGGTCTCCATCAGGAAACGACTCCCCTGTCCCAGAGCCGCGGTCACGTCGTCCTCCCTGGCCAGGATGGATGGCACAACTCCCGTCTCCTCCCCAGCCCTGACGAGCGGCGGCGAGTGGTGCTTGACCACCTTGCCCGGATCGAGGCCCTGACCACGGGCCATCTCGCCCAGCTCCTCGAACTGCCGCGCCGTGCCGGTCTCGGTGTGAAGCTGGACGGCGCAGCCGAGATCCGCTGCCAGTTTGAAGGTATACTCCATCAGTTCGTTGGACGCCCGCCATATCTCCGGCGATACTTCGAAGTGAGGCCTTCCCACCTCCCCCAAAGCCGTGGCCTTCCCGCTCTCGACCAGCTCAGCCGATAACTCGATCGCCTCCCTCATCAGCGAGACTGCTCGCTCACCCCCGAGCTCCTCCCAGAGAACGACGAGCTGTGCCGGATGGGGTCCAACTACCGGGTACGCGGCAACTACCTCCTCCGCTACATCCCGTACTGTGTCGAGGAACCCGCCCATAGCGAGCCGGAAGTCGCCCCGCGATCTCAGGACGACGCTCCCATCATCCAGTAGCTTGTTGACCACGATCAGATGAGTGCCGCCCGATCTCGAGAACTGCTTGGCGACCTCCCTGGGCCCGATGCCTCTAACCGGGTCCAGGTGCATATGGTTGTCGGTGATCGGCATCGATGGCTCCATTCCAGGGCTGAAGGTTTATCCCACCGCTCTTAGATTTAGCCCTTTCGCCTGATCTGATAACGGAATTGCAGATTTGGAGCGGCAAGATTTTACTTCCTTTTCACGGAAGCTGTATCGCTTGCCCCGTCAATTCGAATCGAGAAAAGCTTTTTCAGATCCAGCCCCCGGTGAAATTCAAAGGACCCTAGTCCATAGAAGGCTTTCCAGCATGGAGGAATTCGAGGAGCCCACGGGCGATGAGGAAGAGGAATGGGACGAGGAAGAGCTCGACAGCCTCGAGGAGCTCGAGGAGATGGACCTCGTGGGCGAGGTCGGAACCGGGTCTGAGGAGGAAAGGACCCCCTCGGCCGCAACACCCGAGGAGCCGCCCGAGATACTCGAATATGCCGCAAAGGTCTACGCCATGGAGCTGGTTAGCGGCGAGTTTATCAAGGGCTCGGGCTCCGGCCGCAGCTGGCTAAGGATGTGGAACGGGGACGACCTGGACAAGGCCCGCGTGATGGGCACCATCGTCCAGAGCTTCCTATCCAACGACGGCACCTACTGCGCCCTCACGGTCGACGACGGAACCGAGACGGTGCGGGTGAAGGGTTGGAGGGATGACGCGAAGCGCATGTCGGCCTTCCAGCCCGGGGAGATAGTGGATGTCATCGGACAGGTCCGCGAGTACAACGGCGAAGTATACCTCTCCCCGATGTCCATTACCGCTATCGAGGACCCGAATTGGGAAGCCTTAAGGGAGCTGGAGATATACAGGCTACGTAAGGTGAAGAAGAATGACCTACAACTATGACAACCTTCTGAACAGGGCCAGATCACAACTGCCGAAGGAGGTATTCGAGGAGAAGCGCTTCGATGTACCGAATCCGGATATCATCACCGTCGGCAAGCGGACAATAGTCCGCAACTTCGGTGATATATCCAACGCCCTGAACAGGAGTCCCGATCACGTGATGAAGTACCTGACGCGGGAACTCGCCACCGCCGGAGACGTGGAGGGCCCGAGGGCGGTCTTCCAGGGAAGATTCCCGGACAGGAAGATAGAGGGCAGGCTGAACGAGTACACCAAGGAGTACGTCTTCTGTCACGAATGCGGAAAGCCCGACACCCACATAATGAAACAGGGCAGGGTAAGCATGCTTAAGTGCGAGGCCTGCGGCGCCAGGAGCAGTATAAGGAACCTGTAGGTTGATCCAGTGCCCGGCGAGATGCGCGGCAAAGTCTTCATGAAGATCCACAGGACCCAGGGAGAGACCATGATCGCGATCTGCGACCAGCGCCTCCTGGGCAAGACCTTCAGGCAGGGAAAGCTGAAGATGACTGTCAACAAGCGCTTCTACGGGGGCAGGCTCGTCGACGTGGACGACTGCGATCCCTACCTGGAGGAGGCGACGATCGCGAACTTGGTTGGGGAGCACTCCGTCGCCAAGGGCGTCAAGCTGGGCCTGATCGACGACAGCAACGTAATCAAGGTGGGAGGAATACCCCACGCCCAGATGATCAGGGTCTTCCTGTAGGGGTGAAGATGACTCGGCCGAATACCTCCGAGGAACACAGGGTGAGATGTCCCAGGTGCGGAAGACCGGTTGCGCATCTAGTGCGCGGCAGGTGCCCGGACTGTCTCATCGAAGAGGAGGAGATGGTCGAGGTGCCCGAGATCGAGATCAAGATCTGCAGGAGTTGCCTGAGATACAGGTACGCGAACGAGTGGAGGGAGGGCGGAACCACCCTCCTCTCGACCGCGTACGCGGCGGCCAGGGACCTTCTCCCCGGCAAGGTCAAGGCGAAACGCCCGGCGGAGAAGGTCGACGTCCGTCTGAGCAACCCTTCGATATCCGACCGGCACCTGGAGCTGGACCTCAACGTCAAGCTTGTTGGCATTCGCCCCGACAACGAGCCGTCGGTCGTTAACGCTCACGCCTCCCTTCCCATAGCCTTCTCCTTCTGCAGGGTGTGTGACCTTCGTAACTCCCCCTACTACGCCTGTGTGCTCCAGCTGAGGGCAACCGACCGGGAGCTTGAGGACGAGGAGATCGAAGCCGTGACCGAGATGGTAATCAGCAGGTCTGAGAAGTCCCGAGAGACCTCGATGAACTACCTGGCACGCATAACGGACAGGAGGGAAGGCAGGGACTTCTTCTTCGGATCGGCCTCCCTCGGCCGTGAGGTGGCCAGGGAGATCGCGGGTCGTTGGGGCGGGAGGCTGAAGGAGACACGTAAGCTGATCGGCGTGGAGAAGGGCTCCGGCAAGAAGAGGTACAGGTTCACGGTTCTAGTCAGGCTGCCCCAGCTGCGGCCCGGGGATGTCGCGGACTACAATGACTCCCTCTACAGGGTCACTGGCCACTCGGGGTCCAAGACCTATCTGTTCGGATCCGAGGGAAGGATCACCGTTGACAGGCGCAAGAACGACCTCGAGCTCGTGGCCCCGGGCGAAAAGGTTGGAAAAGCGATGGTGCTGGAGGTCAGGCCTGACGGCATCCAGATCCTGAACCCCCGTGATAACTCCACATTCGACTTCGACGAGGTGCCCCCGGGGGCGGCCGTGGGGAGCAAGGTAGAGGTGTTCTGGAAGGAGGACGGCCCCCACCTGGCACCGCAGAACCGCGAGGTGACTGATAATTGAACCGGGAACTCACCATAGCCGTGACGGCGGACTCCCATCTGGGCAGGAAGTATCCGACGATGGAGTTCCGCGAGGATGACATAAACCGCGGATTCGACCTCTTTCTCGACTCCATCATATCCGACAGGCCGGATATCCTGATCCACGGCGGTGACCTGTTCGACACGGTATTTCCGCCGGGGTGGATCTTCGAGAGGGGCCTATCCGGGATGCAGTCGCTGCCCGAACCCGAGACCGACCTCACGGTGACCGAGGAGGCCCGGGGTGAGGAGGTGGCGCCGAACATCTTCATAGTCCACGGTAACCACGACGGGACCGCCGACCCGAGGTGCGAGAGCGGGTGCTTCAGCGTCCTCAAGTACTTCGACTCGATGTCGCTCGCCAACTACCTCGATGTCAGGAGGGCGGACGAGGATATCTACTTCCCCAGGTTCGTTTGCCGGTCGCCCGAGGTCTCGCTCGCCATCCAGGGGCTCGGCCACAGATCGACCTCCCAGTTCCAGAATCTCCTCGGCGATATGAAGCCCGTGGACGGGGTGGACCACAACATCCTGGTCGTACACCAGGCGATATCCGACCTCACGACCCCGTACACCAGGGGAGACGTGCTTCCGATGGATCTATTCCTGGACAGGGGTTTCGACCTGGTGATCGCGGGGCACACCCACAGACCCGTCGACGACCGGGCCCAGGGCACCCGGTTCATCATACCCGGGAGCTCGGAGAGGATGGACTCCGGCGAGTTCGGGGAGAGGAGGGGCTACTACCTGGTCAGGATGACGCCGGACGAGATAGAGTGCGCGTTCCGAATGGTCGACCTGGATGTGGTCAGGAAGATAAGGAAGTACGAGGTCGACGTAGACGCGCTCTCGGGAACGGAGATAACACGGCGCTGCATGGAGTCGGTGACGGATCCAGACCTCTCGGACGCCCTGGTATACTTCCTGCTCAGGGGCCAGACGCCACACGGACACCGGGACGTGGACCGGGAGGGAATCGAGGAGAGGCTGGTGGGGATGGGCGCAAGATCGGTCAAGATAAACACCCAGAAGATCATCATGAAGGAGATCGGCGAACTGGTCACCGACGCCGAGTGGAGGAACGTTCGGATCACGGCTGAAACCTTCAACAGGCTCTTCAGCGAGCGGAACATCAGGGATCTGTCCGGGAACCCGATCAGGGACCAGAGCCTGATCTCGCGGCTCTCGGACGCCGCCTACGGCATGTTCTCCGCCTACGAGAGGGATCGCAAGGAGGAGATACCCGAGATCCTCGACAGGAAGCTGATGGGGATAGCCGAGGAGCTCCACCGGGAGCGGGAGGAGGAGACGGTTGAGGATCGATAGGGTCAAGCTGCGCAACTACAGGTCCTACGGCAACGATCCGACGACCATAGAGTTCAGGCCAGGCCTCAATGTCCTCCTGGGCAGGATCGGCAGCGGCAAATCCTCGATACTGGAATCGATACTGATCTCCCTCTTCGGGTTCACCCGTTCAGGCATCCGGAAGAACGACGTGCTGAGGACCGATGCGACGTCCGAGGATTTCCAGATCGAGCTCACCTTCTTCTTCGACAACACCCACTTCAAGGTACTCAGGGGGAACGAGAACCGGCTGGAGAGCTCGCCCGACGGGCAGTCTTGGACCCTGATATCCGAGAACTCTCGCGATATCGACGAGTTCATAGAAACCACTCTCGAGGTCTCGGCCAAGAAGTTCAGGGACCTCTTCTACTCGGCCCAGGGCGAGCTCACCAAGGTGATTATCGGGAGCCCAGAGGAGCGGCAGAAGAGCATAGACAAGCTGCTGGGGGCGGAGAGCCTCAGGGAGACCTACGAGGCCCTGAGCGAGTTCGTGAAATATTTCGACAACGATATCGGGAAGGCCGAGGGCGAGCTTTCGAGTATCGAATCCTACCTCGAGAGACACGACCTGGACGAGCTCCGGGACAGCAAGAGAAAGGAGGAGCGGGAGATCATACAGATCAGCTCCTCGATCCAGGAGCTCAAGTCCGATATCGCCTCCAAATCCCTGACCCTGGAATCGAGGAAGAGCGACCTCAAGCCGATGGAGGCGGCGATGGAGAGGATCCAGTCGCTTTCAAGCCAGATCGCGACCAGGAAGTCTAACCTGGAGGCCAAGCGGAGCCGAATCAAGGAGATAAGGGATGAGATCGCTGAAACCGAGTCACGCCTATCCTCCAACTCAGAGAAGCTGTCCGAGCTCCGGCCAGTTGCAGAGGAACTGGAGGCGGCCACCCCGGAGAAGGAATCCGAGTACGCGGACTCGATCGAACACAAGAACCGGGCATCGAGCCTCCGGGAGAGGGAATCAAGAACCAGGACCGCCATCGAGAGGCTCGGGCGGGAGCTCGCCTCGGAGCGGCAGAGGGAAGAGAAACTGAAGGCCCACATCGGCGAGCTGGAGAAGACCCTATCCGAATCCACCTCCAGAAGGGAGGAGACGGCCCGCAAGATCGAGGAGCGAAACCGACAGCTCTCCCAGCTCAGGGATGCCGCCGAGAAGCGGGAGAAGGAACTCAACGAATCCCAGATCAGAGCCGGAACCCTCCGCGACAGAAGGGCCGAGATAGAGGCAAGGATGGAGAACCTGGAGTCGCTGCCCGCCGCCGCGAGGTGCCCCTTCTGCGAGCAGAAGGTGACCGCGGACCACAGGAAGAAGGTGTTGATCAAGCTAACTGCCCAGCTGCGGGAGACCGAGAAAGAGGAGGAGAAGTCCAGGGCCGCGGTACGGGAACTCAAATCCGAGATCGACGAACTGAACCGCGAGGTCGAATCGACCGATGAAGCGATACGCAGACTCGAGAGGTCCAAGACCGAGATGGTGAGCAAGATCGCCAGAACGGATCAGGACAGGGCCAACTCGGAGGGGAATCTGGCCGAACTCGGGGATAGAAGGCGAAAGCTGGCAGAGGACCTCGAACAGGAAGAGGCGTCGCTGACCGAGATACGGGGGGAGGTGGACGCTATAAGGAGTGAACTCGGCCTCAAGGGCGCCGACTGGATCAGCGAACTTTCGCGCCACACGGATGAGCTGAAGGATGAGGTGAATTCCCTGAGGGAGAGGCTTTCCGACGTCAGATCCAGCATCCGAACCCGGAAAGGGATGATTGAACAGGACGAGAATAGGAAGACCACGCTCGAGAGGCTTCTGCGCGAAACCTCCCAGGAGGCCTCTGAGCTGGAGTCCTCCCTCGAAAGCGCACAAGAGGAGCTGCGGGCCGCGTACGAGCCGCTCATCGGCGAGGCCGATGATCCGAAATCGGTGCTCGGGGAGAGGATAAGCTCCCTGAAGGCCGAGATAGAGACGATCAGCGAGGAGCTCGGTGGGCTGCAGGTGAGAAAGGCGGAGCATTCGTCCGAGTTCAGGAGAAAGGAGGACCTGATATCGAAGCTCGCCGAGAGGATCGAGGAATACCTGGAGGAGAGGAGGAAGGGGGAGAAGGCCAGGGAGAGGATGACGGTCTTCAGCGAGGCCAAGAATCTCCTGCAGCAGATCAGGGACAAGTACAAGGACGCCAGGGAGATGATCAGGACCAATCTCATAAACGTCCTCAGGGAGACCATGAGGGTGGAGTTCGTCCGCCTCTACTCCTACGAGGACTTCCACGACGTGGAGGTATCGGATGACTACGAGGTCTCGCTCCTCAGCCCATCCCTGGGCCAGATCAGCGCCCACAACCTCTCCGCCGGCCAGAAGGCGATCGTGGCAATAGCGTTCCGCCTCGCCGTGGCCAAGGCGATGGATATGAAGATAGGCTGCTGGATAGTGGATGAGCCGACGCAGAACATAGGCAAGTCCGAGGTGGAGGCGCTGGCGAATGTCCTGGCCGACACCAAGGAGATACCCCAGATAGTGGTGGCCACTCACCACGAATCGCTGGGCCGACACGGAAACGTCATCAGCCTCGAGCTGAACAGGGGACTGACGGTCCAGGGCGACGTGGGGTCGGAACGCTTCCACGAGTAGAGGCTCACTTCACCTCGACCGGGCGGTTTTCGTCCGAGCTCCGGTAGACCGCCTCCAGCATCTTCACGACGGTCCAGCCCTGCCTGCCGTCCGAGATGGGCGTCTTGTCCCTCAACACGCAATCAACGAAGTGATCGATCTCGGCCTGGAAGCTGTCGACATCCTTGGTCTCCGGCGTCATGGTTGTCGGGACCCCCCGGATGTCCTTGTATATCTCCAGAGGGTACCTGGACGCACCCCCCTTGTCGCCGATAAGTATGCTCATCAACTCGTTCTTCCAGCCCGACACCCAGCTGGCACCGAGGTGTATGATCTGCCCGGTGTCGAACGTGATCGCCGCCATCGCCATATCCTCCACGGCGTCCTCCGCCTCGGACCCGAAGGAACGACCGAGGCAGTAGATCGGCTCCGGGGATCCCATGAGCCACCAAGTGAGGTCCAGCAGGTGGACGCCGATGTCCAGCATGGGCCCTCCCCCGGAGAGGCTCTTCTTGTCGAACCACCTTCCGGGATTGCCCCTGTGCCTCAGCCACGCGCAGCGGCCGAACCTGATCTCGCCGAGGTACCCCGACTCCACCAGCTTCTTCAGATACCTGCTCGCGGTCTGGTACCTCCTGCACACCGCCACCATGAGCTTGGTTCCGGCCTTCTCGGCGGCCTCGACCATCGCCCTGCCCTCCTCCGAGGTGGTACACATCGGCTTCTCGGTGATGGCGCTTACCCCCCTCTTCGCGGCGGATACGGCTATCGGCGCGTGGAATATGTTGGGGGTGCACACCGAGATCGCGTCCAGATCCTCTCCCTCCAGCATCTCGTCCGCATCGTAGTATGCCTTCAGGCCGTACAGATCGGCGACCTTGTCCGCGACGGCCTCAAGCGGATCCGCGACCGCGACCGCCTTTACCGAGGGATTTGCCACGTACTTCTTCAGGTGTTCCTTGCCGGCCCAGCCGAGGCCGACCACTCCGATCTTCAGTTTCCTCTTTGCCAAGAAAAACGCCTCAGTTCTTCGGTTCGTCGGTCCCCGACAGCTGTTTCAGCCTCTCCACGCCGCCGATCTCCTCTATATACCTGGCGACGCTGGCCGGAACCGCGTCCCTCCAATCTCCATCATCTATGATCTGCTGCCTTATCGTGGTCCCCCAGAACCTCTCCCTCTCGAATTCCTGGTGCTCGCGGACCTCGTACCCCGCCTGCTCGAAGAGCGTCTTCACCAGCGGGTTCCGGCTGTAGACTATCTCGAACTTGGGGCAGTAGGTCTTGACCTGTGACACGTAGATCGAGTGATGGTTCGGCGGCAGGGTGTCGGGCACCGCCACTATGGTGACCCTCGACATCGGAATATCGGCCTCCAGAAGCGCCCTCCGCAGCATCTCGATCCTCTCGCCCGCGGTGAACGGGTTTCGCACCGAGAAGGACTTGAGTGCACTGCCAACCACGAGTATCAGCTCGTCGACCTCCTCAAGCATGCTCCCTATGCTCAGGACGTGGCCACTGTGGATGGGCTGAAACCTCCCCAGGTAGAGCGCGGTGCTCATTCTCGCACCTCCACCAGCTCCACCCCGTCGCCCTCGGAGGCCCCGGTCAGGGAGGACGCGCTACCGAGATTCACGCCGAGTTCGTACGTACCCTGGCTTCCCACGAGCAAGATGAGTTTCCCCTGTTCTGCTTCGGAATAGCAGGAGGCCGATTGGCACGGAAAAGTCTTTCCTCCCACCCTGGCCCACAGGTCCTTCCCGGCTTCGGCCTCGAGTGTACCCTCGGGGATATTGGTTACAACGTTCCCGAATCCGTCGACGTAGAGTACGGTCCCCGCGGCGCCGGAATCCGTCCCTCTCGGTTCTTGGAGCTCGAATGTCTCGATCGATTCCACGCGGGTTCCGCACTCCTCCGGGCTTCCCCCGGAGTCGAGGAAGGCCGCGACCGGGGCGAATATGTCCCGCCCGTGGAAGGTGGGAGAGATATGCCTGCCGCTAATCCCCCTCGCCCACGGGGCATCGATCGAGTATGCGTCGTATCCCTCGAACAGCGACACCGGCAATGTGAACACCCCGTTATCGGGACCAACCAGGTAACCGTACTCCGAATCAACGATGATCGCTCTCCTCTGGCCCCCAACGCCGGGGTCCACGACGCAGACGTGAACGGTTCCCCTCGGAAATATCCTGACGCCGCACATGAGCACGAAGCTCGCCCGACGTATAGCGAACCGGCCCACCTCGTGGCTGAGGTCGAATATCCTCGAATCCGGATTGATGGACAGTATCGAGCCCTTGACCTGGGCAACATAGAACTGGTCGATATCAGTTGTCAGGGTGATCAAGCATCTCTCCTCCCATGATCCGCTCCTTCATGACGTCCCTTTCGTATAGCAGATCGCTGGAGCTTCCAGTTCCCTTGGGCTCGAATCCCCTCAGGACGACCGCCGGGATGCCCTCGTCCGCCTCCCCCATCACGAGGGCCGCCGAGCTGCAGAGCATATCCGCCACGCAGACCTCGGTGGTCTCCAGCTCCCGTCCCGTGAGGTCCCTTCGGCCCGCCATTGACTCTACCGGATCCATGCCGTGGACCCCCACCGCGACTCCGATAGCACCCCTCCTGAAGGGCCTGCCCTCCGAGTCGCAGATGAGGACCGGCACCGGGTGGCCAAATATCGATTCCAGAGATTCCGAGATCCGGCGCGCAGATCCGTCAGGGTCCGGGGGCAGGGTGGTCACGCGGCCGGATCCCACGTTCGACTGGTCCACGCCGGCATTTGCACACACGAATCCATGCCTCGTCTCACAGAGTATGAAGCCCCGGTAGGCCCCGAGCACCGCCTTCGACTCGTCGAGCACGACCTGGACCAGCCGCGGCTCCTTGCCTGTTATCCGCGCGTAGTGCCGTGCGTCTTCCGTGGGTTTCACCCGGGAAAGGTCTACCACGCAGCCCTCCGACTTCGATACGATGGCCTGGGCAACCACCACCACGTCTCCTGTCTCGACATGAACGCCCATCGCCCTCACACGGCCTGCTATCATGGCCCCGATATCATCCCCGGAGGAGATCACGGGGAGGCCGGTGATGCCGAACGCCCTCAGCAAGTGCCTACGCCCCTCTGCCGAAACATCGCGCTACTCCTCGCGCTTCCTCCGGACCAGAAGCAGTGAGCATGGAATCACGTCGACGAGCTTCGATAACCATCCTCCCCTCTTCACCAGCCGGCCCAGGGCCCCCGGGTTGGGCCTCTCCAGGATGAGTAGCTGGCTCCGGTTCTTCCCTATGGCCTCTTCTATCGATTCCAAATCGAGCTCCTTCACGATCGCTCCCCCCGGGGAGAGACCCGCGTCCGCGGCCCGCTGCAGCAGGTTCCTTAGAAGCATCTCCGCCTCCGCCTCCTTGTCCTTACCCACAATGATATCAAGCTGTGAGTCGAAGACCCCCGAGATCCTCATGACGGGACCCATAACCGGTGAATCCTCCTTTGTCACGTACGCAGACACGCTCCCGAATCCGGCCTCGCGCTTGACCAGGAGGACCGAGGTCATGGCATTCTTCACCACCTCGTGGGCCACCGAGCCGGCGGTGTCGAGCTCCCAGTGATCATCCCCGCCGTTTCCCAGTACCAGGAGGTCGTACCATCCCTCCTCGGCGAGATCAAGTATCGCCCTACCCGGCTCCCTGTACCTGACGATGTCTGACCGCACCTCGACCCCCTCTCTGTCGAAGATAGCCTTAGCATCCGATATTATGGCCTCGGCCCTCCGATCGAGATCCCTGGACATCTCCCTCTCGGTTTCGCTCGCATCACCTCCAGGCGTGGGAACGGCTATGTTGCGCTCCTGGGTGGGGGAGAAATCCATGCCGGATGTCCCCTCCGGCACCTCGGCCGAGGGCGGTATGACGTGAACCAGCGTAACCTGCGATTTCGCCTCTCTCGCCAGGGCGGCAGCCAGATCCGCGGCCTGCAGCGAGGAACTGTGCTGGTCTATAGCGACCAGGATCTTTCTAAACGCCAAGTGATTACCGGCTCCAGATCTCGATCTACAGTTTATCTTTGTTTTTGAGGCCGGGACTTTCTGCTACATCGAAACATATATCGACTCCGGTCGAGCAGACAGACCGGTGGATAGCTATGATCGTCGAGAACAGGATCAAGGAACTCGGAATCGAACTGCCGGAACCCCCCGAGCCCCTTGGCGCCTACGTGCCGGCTGTGGTTGCAGACCCTCTCGTTTTCATCTCCGGCGAGAAGGCCTCCGTGGGCGGTAAGCTGAAGTTCAAGGGCAAGGTGGGCGGGGAGCTCTCCGTGGAGGACGGCTACGAGGCCGCGAGGATATGCGGCATCAACTGTCTCGCCTGCCTCAAGTGGGCGATCGGCGACCTTGACAGGGTCGACAGAATAGTGAAGGTGGTGGGCTACGTGAACAGCGCTCCTGGTTTCAACCAGCAGCCAAAGGTGGTTAACGGCGCCTCCGAGCTTCTCCTCAAGGCCTTCGGCGAACAGGGCCAGCACGCCAGGGTCGCAGTCGGGGTGAACGAACTGCCCGACGACAGCCCGGTTGAGGTGGCCATGATAGCCAGGCTCAAGTGAACCCGGGAGGACCATTTGATGGGAAAGGCCAAGATCAAGCCGAGCATACACAGGATCAAGCCCTACTCGCCCGGCGTATCCACCCACGACACCGGTACCCCCCTGGTGAAGATGTCCTCGAACGAGAACCCCTACGGCCCTTCCCCTCAGGCGGTGGAGGCGGTGAAGCGCGGGTCGGACTCGATAAACCTATACCCGGACAAGGAAGCGAGGCGCCTCAGGGAATCACTCTCCCAACTCCTGGGGATCCCCAGGGAGGCCATATGGGTGGGCAACGGCTCCGATGACGTGCTCCAGAACCTGGCGAAGCTCTACCTCTCCGAGGGGGACAACCTCGTCACCCATTCACCGTTCTCGACCTACAATACAGTCGCTGCGAGCATGGGGGCGGAGAGGAAACTGGTTAGAATGCCTCCGGACGCGGGCATAGATGTCGAGGCCCTAGAGCGTGCCTGCGACGATCGCACACGGATCGTGGTGGTCTGCACCCCCAACAACCCCACGGGCGCGATACTGGAGCCCGGGAGCATGCAGGATATCTTGGGTTTCACAGAGGCCCACGGCATATGTCTGGTGGTCGACGAGGCCTACGCGGACTTCTCCGATCGCTACGAATCCCCGATCCGGATGCTCGTGGAAGATGACCTGGACGTGGTGGTAACCCGGACCTTCTCGAAGGCCTACGGGCTGGCCGGGCTCCGCATAGGCTTCGGGGTGGCTCGGCCCGAGGTAGTGCGGTATCTCGACCTGGTGGGAATGCCGTTCAACGCCAGCTCCATAGCCCAGGAGGCGGCGATAGCAGCTATCCGGGATACGGATCACCTGAACCTGATCCTCGAGAGGATCAAACGGGACAGGGAGGCCCTCGCAAACAGGCTATCCGGGCTCGGCCTCCAACCCCTGCCGTCGGAGGCGAATTTCATCATGGCATCTGTGGCGAGATCCGGAATGAACGCATCGGAGTTCACCGCCAGGCTCTTGGAGAACGGTTACGCGATCAGGGATTGCACAAGCTTCGGCTTCCCCGACCACGTGAGGATCACCGTCGGCACCCCGGAGATGAACGCCGGCCTCCTGGAGGTCATCAGAAGCATCGTAGGCTAGTCTGTCAGGAACCCGTTCAGGTCGCTCTGGGTCCGCTTCCTGCTGAGTTTCAGTGGATGTATCCTCCTCAGCTCGAGGCCGTACCTCACCAGGAGGCGCCTGGCCTTGCTCGATGAGGACGGCGCGACCAGTATGCCCCTCACCCTCTTCTCCGTCTTCTTGCTCAGGGTCTCGACGTAGCGCTTGAGCTGTTCCGCGTCGTGGGGCGTGGCCTTGGACCTCTTGACCTCGACCACGACCGGGTTCCCCTCGGAGTCGACGCCACTTATGTCGATGCTTCCGGCCACTGTCACCCTCTCGTTCTTGCTCAGCCTGAACCCCTTCTCTATGAGTGATGGGTTGCGGATCAGGTCATTGACGAAATCCCGTTCGGTACCGTGGAGCTCGATCGTCTCATAGTCCTCCAGGTCGAAGTGGTCGATGGTCTTCACCGAGTGGATCTTGATCTCCATCCTCTCCCTCTGTCTGTGCTTGGTCGTCACCAGCTCCAGGAAACCGTCCTTGGCCTTGATCTGGGTCCTCGACTTTGGAGGCATCCAGTTCACAGGGTTTCTTCCCGTCTTCTGATGGACTATCAGTGTACCGTCCTGCTTCAAGATCAGCATCCTCTCCCCCCTACCCAGCGTGGATCTTGCGCGGCCGTGGTAGTCTATCTCGCACTCGCAGACCAGAAAGAGGGCCCGCCCGGACCTCATCGACTCGATGAGAGCCCGTTTGGCCTCCTCGAGACCTATTCCCTGCCTCGTATCATCTTCCGCGGGGCCCTCCGGCATTTCTCCAGCCACCATCCGTACTGACCTCTCCGGGACCCGCCTACAGATCTGCCCTCCAGGGCATCGAGTCCTCCCTCATGAGCCAGACCTCACATGCGCCGGTCACCGGTAGGCCTTCCACCCTGGGCAGCAGGGATATCTTCAGATCCCCCTTCCCGGTGAGTTCTCGGGGGATCCGGAACTCGCGCATCCCGATCTCGCCCACCGGAACCTCGAAGCCGTCGTCTATGACCCTCCCGTTGGCCGCGAGCGCCTCCCTGAGGTCGCCGGGCCGTATCGGTATCTCCGTCCCCATTACGTGCACCCCGACCGATATCCTCACCATATACGAGGTATCGGGTTCAAGGTCTCTGTATCTTAGGGTCACTCCGGTCCTCTCGTCCCCCCAGGAGAACGCCAGGCTGTAGTGGGATAGCAGAGCCGGGCCCGGAAAGGGCATGAAGCCCCAGAGCGTCTCGCCGTGGGTGATGTGGTCGGATTCGTGGGGCCAGCCGAGGTTGTCGTAGTATCCGCCAGGACCGGGGTCATCGTAGTCCAGTATCATCCGGGATGCGTTGCGCATCCGGGACTCGCTACCGGTTCCCAGGGCGTCCTCGATGGTCCTCCTCCACCACTCCACCTCGGTGACGTCGTAGTCATCGACTATGAACGGCGTCGGAACCCTGTATCCGATTACGCGATTTGACTCCTCGCCGAGCTTCATCGCCTCGTCCTTTATAGAGCCCATCTCGTCGGTGACCAGAGGGCTCCTCAGGATCTCCAGGGCCGTCTCCAGGTGTTCGGCCGGGGAGTCGCCCCCGACCGCCATCTCGAGCTCGGCCGAAGCCCTGCGCTTGACCCCTTCCCCTCTCTCGACCTTCATCTTGATGTAGAGGTCCATCAGGGCCTTCTGGGTCATGACCCTCCACCGGTGATCGTCCTTGAGAAGGTTCTCGGGTATCCTCTCCCCGACCTTCCTCAGGAGATCGACCGCCCTGGGGATATTGTCGTTGCCGATCACCGGCCTGCTCAGGGTCTCCTCCATCAGGTATATGGCCTCGGAGGCATCCTCCGCCGCCTCGGGGCCGAACCAGTAGCGGCAGTACTCAGCCGTGATCTCCTCCGCGGTCAGGTGGGGATCCCAGAGCATCCTGTACCAGAACCACTTGTTGAAGTCGTCGTGCATCCCCTCACTGTAGTGCATATCCCCGACCGCGTAGTGGAGGATCTCCCTGGCGACCCTGTGGAATTTGCGGGGCCTGGCGTTCCAGGAACGCCTGCCGTAGATCGCCGCCAGCACCACGTCCGGCCTCTGAACCGCGAACTGCGACTGCATCCAGTGCGTGATGTCGGTGTACAGTGCGATATTCGTCTCCCTCGGGAGCTCGTGATGCATGTGCTTCAGGAAGTTTCCCATCGATCCGAAGCCCTCGTACTCGAACCACCTGGGGTTGACCGGTCCCCTTATGTAGGTCTGCATCTCGTCCGCTCCGGGCCCGTAACGGATCGCGTAGAGCCAGGACGAGTCAACCTGGTCCAGGTAGTCGAACAGCAGCTGGTTCCCCTCGTTTGTCAGGTCCTGGTTGGTGGCCAGCACCCTGCACTCGGGGTGGTACCTGTGGAGCCTCTCGGCGATCTCCTCGACCAGCTCGATGTAGGTCCTTCCCCAAGGCATGCATCTCTCGCATCTGCAGCCGCCCGTGTCCCCCGAGTTCGTTGTGAAGAAGTCGTAGTCGGCCGCTTCCCTGAACATCTCCTCGAAGGAATCGAGAAGGGCTACCCGGGCCTCCGGTATCGACGGGCAGACATATCTCCCTGACATGTCCCCGGGGGATCTCCACTCCTGCGGTATCGGCGAACCGGTGTCCGTTTCGCGCAGGGAGTTTGCGGTCCGCCCGAACCGGGTCATCATCCCGTATGAGCGAACCAGTTCCGGATCGCCGCCGAAGATGTTCGTTCCCAGCAGCATGATGTCCTCCATCGCCTCGCGATGTTCCTCCTCCGTCCGGGGCCTGAGGTTCCCGAATCTTCTGGCCCTGCTCCCGGGGCCGCTGGGGTTGCCGCCCCGCATCCAGAATGCCGGTCTGGATTTCACGCGCATCATCGGCACGACCACGTCGCCACTCCGATATGTCAAGCCCCTCAGGAACTCGCCTGCACCGTAGATGCAGCCGCGTTCATCGGTCCCCGCGATCAGGACCCGGCGCTCGCCGTCGGGCCCTCCGGTCCAAACGGTGAAGCCCTCCGGGTGTTCCTTACCGTTGTCGGGCAGCCTGGGAAGGTCGGTCCCGAACTCCTCCATCAGACGGGATAGGCTATCGTGATTGCCCGGGACCCCGATGAGCACCGCGGTGCCTCCCTCGAACTCACTTTCGGTCCGGGTTATCACATCTATCCCGCTTCGCTTCTCGATCCTGCTCCGGAGGATCTCGGCCGCCCTCGTCTCAACCTCGGTGGCACGTTTTCCCGTCACCACCGCCAGCCGCCTCAGTTCCTCGATAAACGCGCTCGCCTCGCTTTCACAACCCGGACTCACTTCGACACCACCACCGTATTCTCGGGGTGACTGAAGTGTTTTCCCACCCTCGGCACTGTGGAGACCGCACCACAACCCGCTCGGGGCCATGAAAGCCTTATAACCCCGAAAATGAACCCCGTTGGCATGCTCCGGTCCGGGGATTCCGCCCTGTTGATCATCGATGTCCAGACCAAACTGGCCCCCCTCATGCATGGAAAGGAGAGCCTTATCGAGAACATCCGCAGGATGATACTCAGCTGTAGGGCGCTCGAGATACCCATGATATGGGCGGAACAGAACCCCAAGGGGTTGGGACCCACGATCCCGGAGGTCTCCGGCATCATGGATGATCTGGAGCCGATAGAGAAGATGACGTTCAGCTGCTGCGGCAGCCGGGAGTTCATGCGGAAGCTGGAATCGGTCGGAAGGAAGCAGATCCTGGTCTGCGGGATAGAGACCCATGTCTGCATATATCAGACCGCCATGGATCTGCTTCGCCTGGGCTACGACGTTCACGTGGTGGCGGATGCCGTTTCCTCCAGGACGGCGACCAACAGGGAGGTGGCCCTGAACAAGATCAGGGACCTGGGGGCAAGTATCACCTCAACCGAGACCGCCCTTTTCGAGATTGTGAGGGTGGCTCGAGGGCCCAAGTTCAAGGAGATCCTGAGGATAGTCAAGTAGACCCAGTACCGCGGGTTGACCTCCAACCGAGCATGGCCAGCAAGACGGGTATCAACCAGAGGTATATCTCGCCTACATCCTCGACCAGACGGAGGGGGTACTCCGTGAACTGCCTGGCGGAGCCGTAGTTGCCCTTCTCGTATTGGGCCCGGGCCTGGCCCAGGAATATCTCGTGCCGGGAGGTGTCCATACCCTGGTTCTTGGCCCTCTCGATGACCTCCGCTGCAAGCTCTATCAGACTCCAAACCACCTCACGCTCCAGTTCGGCTGAGAGCTCCCTGGCGTCGTTCAGAATGGACTCCATCTCGGCCTCTTCCGTGGCGGTCCCCAGACTGGAACGTATACCCGCGATCGCGGAGGCGACCCCCTCCAGGTCGAGGCCCATCCCATCCGCCTCATAAACCCGGTCATCGATCTCCTCCATCAGGGAGTATATCTCGGCCAGGATCCCCAGCGGGGCGGCGGTGAGGTTCCAGTGCCCGTCCTCGTCCTCGCAGACTATGTAGGCTTCGTAAATCGAGTTTGCGATCTCCTCCGTGTACCCTATCAGGGCGGAGTGTACCCCGTCCGCTGCCGTCCTGTCCCCCCTGGAGCTGTCATCAAGCATGCTGAACTCCATTCCCTCCACCCATGGGTTGACCCGGAGGATCACCTGGTCTATTCCGAGCCCGGCGGGGTGGGCCACCTCCACCTCGACGAGCAACGACTCCCCGCTCAGGTTCAGTCTTACGGAGGGGAACCGGGGAACGTCGGGGGGCGTGATGTTGAGGTCCCGGTAGTCCAGATAGCTGAGTATCCTGTCCATGTTGCGGTTGAACTCCTTCGAATAGATCCAGCCGTCGCTCACCCATCTACCCCCCTCGTCCATCGAAGTCAGGAGCGAGACCACCGTTGGCTCCAGCGATTCGGCCTTGTCGGCCCTCTCCTGCGGGGTCAGCTGACGGTTTCGGTCGGCGAGATACTCCTCCCTACCCTTCTCCATCACCCGTTCGTACATCCTGATGGCGCTGCTGCCGTAGCTTCCCTGCCAGCCGTAGCCGGTTTGCCGCTCCTCGCTGATCTCCTCCAGTGTGTAGTGGATCTCACCGTCCCTGTCGCCGTAGATCGGCCTGTTCGTCCCCAGCTCGTAGAACCTGGCCCTCATGTTCTCCCCTATAGTCGAGTTGTTCAGCCAGTCCACGGCCGCAGGTATGGGATCGAGATACGTCTCGTTCCCGGTGAAGAGGTAGAGCTCGAGCAGCGTCTCTATATTCCTCCCGGTCACCGCGCTGCATACCGCCGGGGGCTCGAACGACCTCGCCCACGCGGGCTCGAGGTCCCATGTGTACTGCTGGGCCCACCCCGCCTGGGGTTCCTCGATCTGGGAGATGATGATGAAGCTTCCGCCCCTCTCCGCGCTGCGCAGGTACCTCTCGTCCCCGTATGCCCGGTAGGCCTCTAGCATCAGGTCTATGCAGTCGTTTATCACCGCGTCGTTGAAGGTATAGAAATCCGAATAGGTGTTGGGGTAATTGCCCGAGAGAGGGTAGACCTGGGGCCATGCGCCGTTCGGGAACTGACTCTCAATCATGAAATCCAAAGCGTACATCGTCGCGTCGGTGTAGGGGTCGCGGTCCAATATGGCGTCCACGGCCATGAGCATGCGTATCGCGCTCTGGGTAACATCGTCATCGAAGGTGACACGGTTGTCATCATCAGGATCCCCATTCTCCTCGTGACGATATCTGTACTTGTCCTCACCCAGGAAATCAACCACGTACCGCCATCCGCCGCACTCCATCTGCCCGAATATCAGCGCATCGGCAACGGCTATTGCGGCTTCGAGATATCGCTGGTCACCGGTTACCTCGTATGCCCTGAGATAGGTCTGGCCCACGCTCGGGGTCCCAGGGGGTTGTATCCAGATCCTGCTCGGGGCCTCTGTCCCCTCGCCTATCCAGGTTTCCAGGTCCTCGCTATACTCGCCGAGGTAGCCTCCCTGACAGGAGAGCTCGGTCCGGAAGAATCGCACCGCTCTCTCAACTCCCCGCAGCGCCATCTCGTCGGTGTCGCTGCTCGCCCCGTTCACCGCTACCGCAGCCACCACCAAGATTGAGACTGAGATCATCGCCAGTTTATGTGAACACCTCGACGCCATCCACACTCTCGAGCCCATCGTCAATACCTCTCTACTCTCCGAGGAGCTCGCTATTCACTCTTATCTCGTTAGTCTGCCCTACCGGTATCTTCCTTATCAGTTCCTTCCGTTGGAGCTCGTCGGTGATCCGTGAGAGGGACGACTTCGGTATCTCCGAAAGGTGTCTCAGCTTCCTCTGGGAAACCCTGCCGCCCTCGTCTATGACTATCCGGAGGACCTTCCTCTCCCTCTCCGTCAGGGTGGGAACGATAGCATCGTACTTGGACTGATCGATCCTGACCTCCTCATCTCCTCCCGCCTTCCCAAATCTTGGCCAGAGAACCTTCGCGCCCGCCGCGGCCACGGCCACCGCGATCAGCGCGACTGGGACAGCCGCCCAGGCATCGATCCCGGATGTGAACGAGCCCTCCAGATGGTACTCGATGGTGATCCCCACCTCGGGCCCGATTGGTCCGAGGAAGGTAATCAAAAGGCCATCCTCCTCCACCGATATCAGTGACCAGTTCCCCCCCTCGGCATCGGCGATCTCCGCACCCTCGGGCAGATATACCCTGATCCACCCCTCCGCGTAGTGTTCCCGAATATCGAAATCGAACGTCCAGTTGCGGCCGATCTTGCTGGTGAGGCTGTCGGTTGTGTTGGAGAAGTGCCCATCCTCGAAGATCAAGTTCCCGAGGTCGGGATCCAGACCGGTCTCGATGCTGGTCTGTCCGTAGAAGAAGACGCTCCCTGTGGGAGACACGAATAGGTCCATCTCAAGATATGAATCATCAGCTCCCAACCCGGCGTTGCATGCCAGGATTGAGACCGCGACTACCAAGGCGAAGCTCGGCCAGCTGGATCCAGGCACGTGAGTAGCACTGCACGGAGGACAAATATCTCTTTCCCGCCAGATGTGTTACTCAATACCCATTCGCGACCTGCCGTAGCTGCACAGGTCCACGATGACGCACTCCTGGCACCGGGGATTCCTCGGCCTGCAGACCCTGCGTCCGTGCTCTATCAGGTTCAGGTGTAGCTCGTACCTGATCTCAGGTGGCACGAATTCCTCGAGCTTCCTGTCCGCCCTGTTGATGGGCACGGATTCCTCCAGGAGGCCTATTCTCTTCGACAGCCTGTAGACGTGGGTGTCGACGGGAAGAACCTCCCTCCCCAGAGCGAAGAGCAGGACGCAGGATGCGGTCTTGGGGCCCACGCCCTCCATCGATTCGAGATACTCCCTCGCCTCACTATCGGTCATGGATTCGAGGTCCAGGCCCTCCTCCACCGCCCGGGTGGCCAGGTTCTTGATCACCCTCGCTTTTCCCTTGTGCAACCCCCCGGGCCTGATGGCGTCCTCGATATCCTCCGTCTCCGCCCCGGCGATATCCTCCATACCGGGAAACCTGGACTTGAGCCGTTCGAATGCCCGGCGGGAGTTGACGTCGCTGGTATTCTGGGAGAGCACTGTCCGGATTAGAACGTCACCGGGGTCCCCCCTGCTCCTCTCCCTGGGGACGTACTCCTCCCGGAGACGTCGGTGTATCCGCTCCGATAGCTCCTTCTTCCCCATCGGGATACCTCAGGGAACCAGGATCAGGATCACGTCGCAGACGTTGGTCCCGGTGTATCCGGTGAAGAGATGGGACCCCAACTTCTTGAGAATCTCGTACTCGGCGTTATCGGCTATAGCCTTCTCGGGGCTCATGCCCAGTGTCTCGACGCCGGGGCAAGTCCTCCTGTCCACGAGGGCCCCCGCAGAATCCGTGGGGCCGTCCCTTCCGTCGGTCGCCAAGCTGACCAGGACCCCCCTACCGACTATCTTCCTCGACGCGGCCAGGGCCAGCTCCTGGTTCCGCCCACCATCGCCGGGCCCGACAAGGGTCACCGTCGTCTCCCCCCCGATGAGCACCAGGCACGGCGGTTCGATCGGCAGATCGCTTGAACCTATGGAGTTCAGTATCGAGGCGGCGAAGATGCCGATCTCCCTCGCCTCCCCCTCCATCCTGTCGGTGAGGACGATGGTCCTGTAGCCCAGCTCCTCGCCCTTCCTCCTCGCCGCCTCCAACGCCACCCTGTTGTTGCCGACGACCAGGTTGGTTGTCCTCTTGAGGGCGCGGGCGCCGGGCTTCGGGGTTTCCGGGACATCCCCTGCCACGCCGTCGTCTATCCTCCTCCTCACCTTATCCGGAACCCTTTCGTATATATCGTACTTCCTAAGGATAGACATACAGTCCTCGAAGGTGGTGGTGTCCGGCGATGTCGGCCCAGAGGCGATGGACTCCACCGGGTCACCCACCACGTCCGATACGATCAGGCTGATCACCCGCGCCGGGAAGGCCGCCTGTGAGAGCCTGCCCCCCTTTATCTGGGACACGTGCTTCCGAATCGCATTGACCTCCTCGATATTCGCGCCCGAAGCCAGCAGCACCTTCGTCAGCTCCTTCAGGTCGTCAAGGGTTATCTCCCCGGCCGGGAGCGGCAACAGCGCCGACCCGCCACCCGATATCAGTACCAGGAAGAGATCGTTGGGTCCTGCGCCCTCCGCCATGAGGACGATCTCCTTCGCGCCCTCCATGCCGGAGCCGTCGGGGGTTGGGTGGCCGGCTACGTGAAAGATGAACCTGTCGTCCAGCTTCTTGGGCGGCTCCTCGGGCACGTTGTACACGCCTCCCCTTATCCGCTCCCCCAGTATGTCCCAAACGGCCTCCGCCATCGGGAAGCAGGCCTTGCCGCCGCCGACGACATATATGTCCTGGATCTCTGACAGATCGACCTCGGTCTCCCCCAGAAACAGCCTATCGCCCTCGAGCCTTACAACCCTCTTCAGCAACTGATATGGATCCGCCGCCGATATCGTCTCGTCGACTATGTCCAGGACGTCCCGTCTGGCCTTTCTCTCCTCCGGGTCCTGGCCCCTCTTGATCAGGTCATCCCTGTTCTTGACTATTCGATTCTTCATCTTGAATACTCCCTCTCGCCCGCGGTTCCCTCCTCTGGCAGTTGCTCTTTTCTTAAATATTCCGCGGGGATGATCTCAGTCGCCGGGGGCATTCATACTGGAGAGCACGCCCTCCACGTTCCTCTCTATCTCATCATGAAGGCTGTTTCCACTGCTGTCCATGGTCACGACCAGCGGGGCGAACCTCTCCACCTCCAGCTCGTAGATGGCCTCGGGCCCCATCTCGCCCCACACGATCCTCTTGAGCTCCGTGACGCTTCTGGTATAGAGCGTGGAACACCCACCGATCGCTGATGCGTATATACAGCCGGTCTCAGTAAGCTGCTTCAGGACCGCGTTGTCCATCCCACCCTTTCCCAACACCGCTCTGATACCGAGACGACGGATGAGCTCAGGCGTGATGGAGTTCATCCTAGCCGAGGTGGTGGGACCTATGGAAATTATCTCATTCCTGGCGAGGTCCACAGCGGGGCCAGCGTGGAAGACAACGGACCCGGAGATGTCCACCGGCGGCTCTTCGTCCTTCCTGAGCATGCGCAGCAGCCTGAGTGTCGCCTGATCTCTCATGGAGTACACGGTCCCCGATATCGAGATCCTATCGCCGACCTTCAGTGATCTTACCTCCCTCTCGGAGAGGGGAGTCTGCAGCTCAAGATCTATCATCCCATCACCTCGAACCCGCCCTCGTCTATCCTCGCGGCTGCCCTTCTGTGGGCCCAGCAGCTGAGATTCACCGAGACCGGGCTGCAGGTTATGTGGGTGTCCTCGCGTTCCAGCGACACCCAAAGCGCCGTTGAGTCCCCGCCCAGCCCCATGGGGCCGATGCCGAGCTCGTTGATCGACTTCAGCAGATCCCTCTCCAGAGACGCCAGTCTGGGCTCCCGGTTGCTCACGCCAAGGGGCCTGGTCAGTGCCCGCTTTGAGAGCAGAGCTACCGAATCGAAAGATCCGCCGATGCCCACGCCGACAACCACGGGGGGGCAGGACTTCGCCGCCCCCAGGGCCACGGTCTCGAGTATGTATCTCCTGATACCGGCCCACCCCTCCACTGGGTCGACCATAGCCATTCTGCTCCTGCTCTCCGAGCCCGACCCCTTGGCCAGCAGGATCACGTTCAGGGAGGAACCCTCTCCGGAATTCAAGTGCACAATGGGATATCCCTCTCCCCGGTTGGTCCCGGTGTTCTCCCTGGTCAGAACGTCAACGCAGTTCGCCCTCAACAAGTGCTCCCGGGTGGCCATGGAGACCCCGTCCGAGAGAGCCTCCTCCAGGTCGAAG